>JMBX01000148.1_pt1 | contig 18578 bp, 31 predicted proteins | sample 616521 | NCBI WGS metagenome assembly JMBX01 (sample SAMN02727906, study PRJNA239997) | anaerobic digester metagenome | biome: anaerobic digester; isolation source: mesophilic anaerobic digester inoculated with municipal waste water sludge... | place: Germany: Bielefeld University, CeBiTec ...
AGGATATTCTATATGAAGAGTATTTATTTAAAGAAGTTATTAAGGATGGAAATATGAACATTTAAAAAACTTAGATATAAAGATTGTAAATGTTGAAATAATTAAGGAAAAAAATGGAGTTAGTCTTAAAGTTAAATTCAAATGAGATTATAAACAATAAAACATTAAAAGAAATTAGGAAGTTTTTTTCAAGAAATTTTTGATGATTTAGCATACGACTATTTATGAAATATTTAATTGATATAAATGAAGAACATAATTTTAAAATATATATAGATAATATTAAAGATATAATACAAAAAGAAATTCCATCTAGCAGTTCCTGGATTGAAGCCTTAAAGTATGAAGTGGATAATGATACTTTATTTTTTTATCCCTCCAAACTCTATGGCTTATTTTCAATGGTAAGAAATGGCTTAATGGATAAATTAAGTCAAAAAGTAGGGATGGAATTAGGATTAAATTTAACGGTTAATCAGGAGGAAGAGGAAATCCCTTCTGATGATAATTTTTTTAGAAGAAAAGGAATTTGAAGAAAGGGAAATCTCTAAGGAAATTTTATTAAATTCAAATCAACAAACTAAAAACAAAGTTACAAATAAGCCAATGAAAAATTATTCCATAGGGAAGGCCATTAAAGGTGATTTAATGGCTATTAATGATGTTAATTTACAAGTGGGTACAGCTACTATTAAAGGTGAGGTTTTTCAAGTGGATTCTAGGGAAATAAAAGGGGGGGATAGGTTACTTATAACCTTCTATATTTCTGATACTACTGATTCTATTCCTGTAAAGATATTTTTAAGTAAGGACAAGGGTGAAGAGTTTTTAGAGAATATAGTAGAAGAGTCCTATGTAATTTTAGAAGGAGATGTGGTCTACGATAATTATTCTAGAACACAAACTATTATGCTTAAGTCTTTAAAGAAAATTGAAAAGAAGAGCGAATGGATAATGCTGAAGAAAAAGAGTAGAATTACATCTTCATACTAAGATGAGTGCCATGGATGGAGTAGGTGATTTGAAGAAAATAGCTACTAGGGCCCATAAATGGGGCCATAAGGCTATGGCTATAACAGACCATGGAGTTGTACAGGCATTTCCTGAAGGAATGGAAATAAGTGATAAGCTTGGGATTAAGATGATATATGGTGTAGAAGGATATCTAGTAAATGATAGTAAAGATATAATAACTAATTTTGATTTAGATAAAGAATATAATGAGTTTGTAATTTTTGATATTGAAACAACAGGCTTATCTGCAATAAACGATGAGATTACAGAAATTGGAGCTATAAAAGTTATAGATGGAAAAGTTGTAGACACCTATAGTCAGTTAATAAATCCAGAAAGACCTATACCAGAGTTTATTACTAATTTAACTGGAATTACCGATGAAATGGTGAAGGGTAAACCTAGGATAAATGAAGTTATACCTTCCTTTAGTGAATTTATTAAGGATAGTGTTTTGGTAGCACATAATGCAACTTTTGATGTTGGATTTATTAGGGAAAAGATGAAGAAAAATGGAGTAAACCTTAGTAATCCAGTATTAGATACTTTGGAGTTAGCAAGATCTGTTTTTCCTGATTTAAAGAACCATAAACTGGATAATATAGCTAAACATCTAGGTGTAAGCTTAGAAAATCACCATAGAGCTGTTGATGATGCTGAGGCAACTAAGGATATATTTTAAAGATATTGTCCTTACTTGAAGAAAAGGGAATTAAAAGCTTTTCAGATATAAATAGTTTAAATAATGATAGTAGTATTTTTAAAGGTGAGACTTTTCATATAGTGATATTGGCTAAAAATTTACTTGGTTTAAAGAATTTATATAAATTAATTTCTGATTCCCATTTAAAATATTTCCATAGAAGACCTAGGATTCCTAAGTCTTTATTGGAGGCTAATAGAGAGGGATTATTATTAGGAAGTGCCTGTGAGGCTGGAGAACTATATAAGGCAATAATAAAGGGGGGGAGCAGTTATTCTGAAATTAGGAATATTGTAAATTTTTATGATTATTTAGAAATTCAACCTATAGGAAATAATGCCCATTTAATCCGAAATGGTATTTTGAAAAATGAAGATCAACTTAGAGATATTAATAGGAAAATATATGATTTAGGGAAAAAAAAATAATAAGCCAGTAGTTGCAACTGGAGATGTTCACTTTTTAGATTCTGAAGATGAGGTATATAGAAGGATTTTAATGGCTGGTCAAGGTTTCCAAGATGCTGATTTACAGCCTCCGTTATATTTCATGACTACTGACGAAATGTTAGAAGAGTTTAGTTACTTAGGAAAAGATAAATCTTATGAAGTAGTAATACAAAACACTAATTTAGTCAATAATATGATAGAGGAAATGAAACCTATACCTGATGGAACATTTCCTCCTATAATAGAAGGTTCAGAGGAAGAGTTAAAGGAGATAACATATAAAAAGGCTTATGAAGTATATGGTGATCCTTTGCCAGATATTGTTGAAAAACGACTGGAAAGGGAATTAACTTCTATTATTAAAATGGTTATGCTGTAATGTATATAATCGCTCAAAAGCTGGTATGGAAATCATTAGAAGATGGATATTTAGTAGGATCAAGGGGGTTCTGTTGGTTCTTCCTTTGTGGCCACTATGAGTGGAATTACAGAGGTAAATCCTTTAAGCCCCCCCACTATGTTTGTCCAAATTGTAAATATAGTGAGTTTTTGACGATGGGTCTATAGCTTCTGGTTCAGATTTACCGGATAAAAATTGTCCAAAATGTAATACTAAGTTAAATAAAGATGGTCAAGATATACCCTTTGAAGTATTTTAGGATTTGAGGGAGATAAAGAGCCTGATATAGATTTGAACTTTGCAGGTGAATATCAACCTACGGCTCATAAGTATACTGAGGAACTCTTTGGAGAAGGATATGTATTTAGGGCTGGAACAATAGGTACAATTGCAGATAAAACTGCCTATGGATTTGTTAAGAAATATTTTGAACAAAAGGAAATTAGTGTTAATCCTGCTGAAATTAACAGATTGGTAAAGGGATGCACTGGAATAAAAAGATCTTCTGGGCAACATCCAGGAGGTGTTATGATTGTTCCTAAATATAAAGATATATATGATTTTACACCTATCCAATATCCAGCTAATGATAAATCCTCTGGGGTAATAACTACGCATTTTGATTATAATGCCATCAGTGGTAGAATTTTAAAACTAGATATTTTAGGTCATGATGTTCCTACTATTATAAAAATGTTGGAAGATTTAACTGGAATAGACCCTACTTCTATTCCATTAGATGAACAATCAACTATGAAGATTTTTACTAGTACTGAACCTTTAGGAATCAGTGAAAAGGATATTGATTGTAAAGTGGGAACACTAGGTATACCTGAATTTGGAACGAAGTTTGTTAGACAAATGCTTATAGATACTCAGCCAAGTACTTTTTCTGAATTAGTTAGAATAAGTGGATTGTCCCATGGTACAGATGTATGGATAAACAATGCACAAAATTTAGTTAGAAATAATATGGCTACTTTGTCTGAAGTTATATCTACTAGGGAAGATATTATGTTGACTTTAATTAATGCTGGTTTAGATAAACAAAAATCTTTCTGGATAATGGAGAAGGTAAGAAAGGGTAGAGGATTAACTGAAGAAGATGAAGAAAATATGAAGTCTTTAGATCTACCAAGTTGGTATATTGATTCATGTAATAAAATCAAGTATATGTTTCCTAAAGCCCATGCAGTTGCTTATGTTATGATGTCTTTTAGAATAGCGTATTTTAAGGTTCATTATCCTGAAGCTTTTTATGCAACTTATTTTACTACTAAGGCTTCTGACTTTGATGCACAATTGGTGTTAAAGGGTAAAGAGGCAGTAAATAGCAAGATAATGGAATTAGAGTCCTTAGGCAATGATACTACTGCCAAGGAAAAGAATTTGTTAACTGTTTTAGAAGTTGTCCGTGAAATGTATGCAAGGGGGGGATTTAAGTTCCAAAATGTAGATTTATATAAATCCCACAGTGATAAATTTATTATCGGTGAAGAAGGTATATTACCACCCTTAAAAGGATTAGAAGGTGTTGGAGAAAATGCTGCAAGAAATATTGTGGAAGAAAGGGAAAAATCTAAGTTTATTTCAGTTGAAGATTTAGTAAATAGAGGTAAAGTGACACGTACAGTAATAGAGGCCTTAACTAATCATGGATGTTTAGATAATTTGCCAGAGAGCAACCAAATTAGCCTCTTTAACATTTGATTTTATTATAGCTCCATGTTATAATTAATGTGACTATAATAAGGTTTCAATGCAAAAAGAGTGGGGGGCAGCCACTCTTGATTTATTATATTAGGGGATTCATATATAATTATGGAGGTGAACTTAGTGAACAAAAGATTAAGTAGACAAGAAATTATTAAAACGGTTAAAGGAATTTGTGAATCGGCTGCAGATGATTTAGGCTATGAATTAGTGGATGTTGAGTATGTAAAGGAACATGGGAATTATTTTTTTTAAGGGTGTATATATATAGGCCTGAAGGAATTGATTTAAATGATTGTCAAAAGATGAGCCAAATGATTAGCGATAAATTAGATGAGGAAGATCCCATACCTGATGCATATTATTTAGAAGTATCATCTCCTGGGTTAGATAGACCATTAAAGACTGATAAAGATTTAAAAAGGAATCTAAATAAGGATATAGAAATTAAACTATATAAAGGTATTGATAATAAAAAGGCATTTGAAGGAAAATTATGTGACTATAATGATGCGGAAGTAGTAATCACAGATTATAAAGGAAATAAAACTAGTATTCCAAGGGATTTAATTTCTTTAATAAGATTAGCTATTAAATTTTAGGGAGGTTTGTTTGTTAATGAATGTAGATTTTATTGATGCCCTTAACGAAATTGAAAAGGAAAAGGGCATATCAAAGGATATAATATTTGAGGCATTGGAGTCTGCCCTTATATCTAGTTACAGAAAGAATTTTGGGGCTTCTCAAAATGCAGAAGTAGAAATGGATAAAACAACAGGGCAGGCAAAGGTATTTGCTATAAAGGATATAGTAGAAAATGTAGAAAATGAATATTTAGAAATCAGTTTAGATGATGCTAAAAAAATTGATGATAAATATGAAATTGGAGATGTAGCTAGAATTGAGATTACTCCTAAGGACTTTGGTAGAATTGCAGCTCAAACTGCTAAACAAGTAGTTATCCAAAGAATTAAGGATGCAGAAAGAGATGTTATTTATGATGAATTTATAAATAGAGAAAATGAAATTATTACTGGAATGATACAGAGAATATCAAAAAAATAATGTATTTATAGATTTAGGAAAAACTGAAGGAATATTGCCTCCAACTGAACAAATTGAAGGAGAAGAATATAATCAATCTGATAGGTTAAAACTACTTATTCTTGAAGTAAAGAAAACTACTAAGGGGGGGCCTCAAGTTATATTATCTAGATCCCATCCTGGATTGATAAAAGGTTATTTGAATTAGAAGTACCAGAAATAAGTAATGGTATTGTGGAGATATATTCTATTTCTAGGGAAGCAGGTTCTAGAACTAAAATTGCAGTTTATTCTAAAGACCCTGATGTGGATCCATTAGGTGCATGTGTAGGATTTAAGGGTAGTAGAGTAAAGGCAATAGTAGATGAGTTAAATGGAGAAAAATCGATATTGTAATTTGGAGCAAAGATATTGGAGAGTTTATAGCCAATAGTTTAAGTCCATCAAAGGTATTAAAAGTGGAAGTAGATGAAAAGGAAAAATCTGCTTTAGTAGTTGTACCAGATTATCAATTGTCTTTAGCTATTGGAAGATCTGGGCAAAACGCTAGATTAGCTGCAAAACTAACTAACTGGAAAATCGATATAAATCTGAATCTCAATATAAAGAGTCTCAGGAAACAGATGAAGAAATTGAGAATATTGAGAATTATGATAATGTTGAGGAAGAGGATATTTCCAAGAAGATGATATCATTGATAAAGAAGATATCATGGAAGAAAATTAAAATAACGAGGTGATTATATGAGAAAAAAAGAAAATACCTCTTAGGAAATGTGTAGCATGTGGAGAACAAAAACCTAAAAAAAGAGCTTGTTAGAGTTGTAAAGACAAGTGAAGGGGGGGAAGTCAAGATGGATATAACAGGCAAGATAAATGGTAGAGGAGCCTATATTTGTCCAACTATTGAGTGTTTAGACAATGCTATAAAAGGAAAGAAAATATCTAGAAGCCTAGAAACAGAAATTAGTGATGAAGTATATAGAAGTTTAAAGGATGTATTAATGGAAGAGATAGGGAAGAAAGAAAACACCTTTAAATAAATTAGGGGTGCATTATATGACAAAGATTAGAATTTATGAATTAGCAAAAGAATTAAATATGAGTAGCAAGGAACTAATAGAACAAATAGAAGATTTAGACATTGATGTAAGTAGCCATATGAGTTCAATTGGAATAGAGGAAGCTGAATTAATAAAAGAATTATTCGAAGAAACTGATGAAGAAGGGGGATATAGAAAAGAAGGTTAAGAAAGATAAGGAAAAGACAGATGCGGAATTATTAGAAGACGAAGAGGAAGAAGTTATTGAAGTAGGAGAAACTATTATTGTTAGGGATTTAGCTGAAAAATTAGATTTAAATCCATCGGAACTCATTACTAAACTTATTGGTTTAGGAGTAATGGCTAGTCAAAATCAAAGTATTGATGCAGAAACTGCAGCATTAGTGGCAGAAGAGTTTGGAGCTACTGTAGTAATTAATAGTGATGAGGAAGAAATAGAAGAGGATATTTTTGATTTAGATTTGAAGATAGACCTGAAGACTTAAAACCACGCCCACCAGTGGTTACAGTAATGGGGGGGCACGTAGATCATGGGAAGACATCTTTGCTTGACGCCATTAGAGAAACCCATGTTACTAGAAGCGAAGCTGGAGGAATAACTCAACATATAGGTGCATATGCAGTTAATGTAAATGATAAAAAAGTTGTATTTCTAGATACACCTGGTCACGAAGCATTTACTTCTATGAGAGCTAGAGGCGCGCAAGTTACAGATATTGCCATATTAGTTGTAGCTGCAGATGATGGAGTAATGCCTCAAACTATAGAGGCTATTAACCATGCTAAGGCCGCAAATGTTCCAATTATAGTTGCTATAAATAAAATAGATAAACCAGAATCTAATATTGATAGAATATATCAAGAGTTGGTAGAAAATGGACTCCTTCCTGAAGAATGGGGGGGTGGAGATACTATAACTGTACCAGTTTCTGCCAAAAATAGAATTGGGATAGATGAATTACTTGAAATGATATTGTTAGTTGCAGAAATGCAAGAGTTAAAGGCTAATCCTAACAGAACTGCAGTAGGAACAATTGTTGAAGCCCAATTAGATAAAGGCAAAGGTCCATTGGCAACAGTGCTAGTACAAAAAGGTAGCTTAAAAGTTGGAGATATGGTGGTATCAGGTACTTCCAGTGGTAGAATAAGGGCAATGATAGATGATAAAGGCAAGAGAGTTAAAAAAAAGTAGGTCCATCTACTCCTGTTGTTATATTAGGTTTATCTGAGGTACCTAATGCAGGTGAATTATTATTTTCAGTTGATGGAGAAAAAAACTGCAAGATACTATGCAGAAAAGAGAAAAGAGCAATTACGTGAAGAACAATTAAAAGCTAGTACAAAGATATCCCTTGATGATTTATTTGAAAAAAAATCAAAGAGGGAGAAATACAAGATTTAAATATAATCATTAAAGCAGATGTAAGAGGCTCTATTGAAGCCTTGGCTCAATCTTTAGAAAAGTTAGATAATGAAGAAGTTAAAATAAACATTATCCATGGTGGTGTAGGGGGGGAATAACTGAAAGTGATATTATGTTAGCATCTGCATCTAATGCAATTATAATTGGTTTTAATGTAAGACCTAATTTAAATGCCATAGAAGTTGCTAAAAGGGAAAAGGTAGATGTTAGAACATATAGGGTTATTTATGAAGCTATAGAAGATATTCAAGCTGCCGTAAAGGGAATGCTTGCACCTACAATTATAGAAGAGGTATTAGGTAGAGCAGAAGTAAGAGCAACCTTTAAACTGCCTAATAATACTATAATTGCTGGAATTTATGTATTAAATGGTAAAATAACAAGAAATTCTCAAGTAAGATTACTCCGTAATGATGTTGTTATATTTGAAGGTGGTATTTCTTCATTGAAGAGATTTAAAGATGATGCTAGAGAAGTTTTAGCAGGTTATGAAGCAGGTTTAGGATTAGATAATTACAATGATATAAAAGAAAATGATTTAATAGAAGCTTATATATTAAAAGAAGTAGAAAGATAGTGAGGTAGTATTATGAACAATAAAAGGATTAATAGAATATCAGGAGAAGTTAAAAAAAGTTGTTTCTGAACTTTTATATAATGGTTTAAAAGATCCTAGAATAAATCCTATGACCACTGTAACTTCTGTAGAAGTTACTAGGGATTTAAGTTATGCTAATATTTATATTTCAGTTTTAGGCAATGATAAGGAAAAAGAAGATTCTCTTTTAGGCTTAGAAAGTGCTAAAGGATTTATTAGAAATGAGATTGGAAAAAGAATTGATTTAAGACATGTTCCAGAACCAGTTTTTCATTTAGATGAATCCATAGAAAGAGGCATATATATGACTGAGTTAATTGAAAGAGTAAATAGGGAAGATGAAAATAGGAGTCAGCATGATGAATAATCTTATTTTAAAATATGGGTAGAGCAATAAAAATAATTAAAGATAATGATAATATTTTTATTGCTTCCCATATAAATCCAGATGGAGATAATATCGGTTCTATATTAGCTCTTGGATTAGCATTAAAAAAAGTTAATAAAAATGTTATAGTTCTTAAATCTGATATCATACCATCAGATTATGAATTTTTGCCTGGAGTTAATATGATCCAAGATTATACTCAAGACTTAGGACCTATAGATGTATTTATCTCTTTAGATTCAAGTGATGAAGATAGATTAGGAGATAATAAATTATTACTAGATAATGCAAAGCATATTATAAATATTGATCATCATATTAGCAGCACTATGTTTGGGGATATAAATATTGTAGATAGTAAGGCTGCTGCTACTGGTGAGTTAGTCTATGATTTTATTAAAAAGATGGAAATAGATTTAGATATATATATAGCAACTAATCTTTATACTGCAATTAGCACTGATACTGGTAAATTTTCCTATGAAAGTGTAACTAGTAATACTCACAGGATAGTGGCTGAGTTAATTGATACTGGAATTGATTTTAATAATATTAATATTAATCTTTATGAAAATATGAGTATGGAAAGAACAAATTTATTTATCAATGCCATATCTACTTTAAACACCTATGAAAACAACAGCATTGCTACAGTGAAGGTAACTCAAGAAATGTTAAGGGAATCGGGAGCTAAAATGGAGGATACTGAAGGTATTGTAGGATTTATTAGGAAAATATCATCGGTGGAAGTTGCCTGTCTTTTAAAAGAATTAGAGGAAGAGGATATTAAAATTAGCTTAAGAAGCAAAAAAATGTAGACGTAGCTTCTATTTGTGAATATTTTAATGGCGGTGGACATGTTAGGGCGGCTGGTTGTAGTATATATTCCAATATTTATGAAGCGGAAAAGATTATAGTCAATAAAATAAAAGAAAATATTAGGTGATGGTATGAATGGTATAATAAATTTTAATAAGCCTAAGGGAATGACTTCCCATGATGCAGTAAATTTTTTTTCGAAAACTATTCAATACTAAAAGAATTGGTCATACTGGGACTTTAGATCCAAATGCTACAGGAGTATTGCCTATTTGTATTGGTAAGGCTACTAGAGTTTCACAGTACCTTGTAGATGCAGATAAAGAATATATAGGAGAGCTTACATTAGGATGTGAAACTGATACTCAAGATGGAGATGGAAAGATTTTAAACTCTTCAAAAAAATTAGTGAGTGAAGATGAAATCCTAATTTCCTTTAATAAATTTAAAGGGAACATAAGTCAAATTCCTCCTATGTATTCAGCATTAAAACATAAAGGGAAAAAAACTATATGAATTGGCAAGGGAAGGTAAAGTAGTTGAAAGAAAACCTAGGAATATATCTATATATGAATTAAATGTAATGGAAATTAAGGATAATAAAAAGATAAAATTTTATGTTAAATGTTCAAGGGGGCACCTATATAAGAACTTTATGTCATGATATAGGACTTGACTTGGGAACCTATGGTTATATGTCTGATTTAATAAGGGTTGGTGTAGGAGATTTTAAAATTCAAGAATCATTAACTATGGAATATTTAAGCTCTTTAAATAAGGAGGAGTTAGAAGATGTTATTTTACCTATAGATAAAGCTTTAAAGAGTTTTAATAAAATTGTTATGCCTGCTAAATTACATAATAAAATTAAAAATGGGGTAGTAGTTCCCTTGGAGGGAAAAACAAATTTAAATATTGATGATAAACTAAGAGTTTATTGTGATAATGACTTTATTGGAATAGGTAGAGTAATATATAAAGACAATTTAAAGAGTTTAAAAATGGACAAAGTATTTATATAGGGTGGTTAAAATGGAAATTATTGAAATACAAGATTATGAGGAAAAAAGATTTAATACAGCAATTGCCTTAGGAAATTTTGATGGAATCCATATAGCTCATCAAGAACTAATATCAACTATGGTAAAAGATGCCAATGAAATAATTTAAAACCGTCTATCTTGCTTTTCGACCTTCATACAAAGGCTGTTTTAGAAGGGAAAAGTCCAAAAATGTTGACTTCTGAAGAAAAAAATCCCAAATTTTAAAAGATTTAGATGTGGAAATAATATATAAAATTAATTTTAATGAGGATTTAAGAAAATTATCACCTGAAGAGTTTGTTACAAATATATTGATTCATAAGTTAAATATTAAATCTGTAACTATAGGATTTGATTATAGATTTGGATATAAGGCTTCAGGAACAGCAGAGGATTTAGAAAAATTTGGAAAGAAATATGGATTTAAAGTAATAGTTATAGATCCTATTTATAAAGATGACATTGTAAGTAGTACAAAGATTAGGGATTTTTTTTAAGTAAAGGAAATATTTCCAATGCTAATAAAATGTTGGGACGTAATTATTCTATTATGGGAAAGGTAATAACGGGAAAACAACGTGGTACTGGTTTAGGATTTCCAACGGCTAATCTGGAAATTGAAAATAATTATCTTATACCTAAAATAGGTATTTATAAGACAAATATCATTATTGATGGAAAAGCTTATTTAGGCGCAACTAGTATAGGAAAAAAACCCTACTTTTGAAGATGAGGATTTACTAAAGATTGAAACCCATATTATTGATTTTAATGGGAATATATATGGAAAGACAATTGAATTGGAGTTTATTAAATACTTAAGAGATGAAATAAAATTTAAAAGTTTAACTGACTTAAAAGAACAGATAAAAAAAGATGTAAACATCATTAAATCAGGACATTAATATTTACATTTAATAAAAGTATGATAATATAGTAATGATTACAAACTTACCTGATGCTATGTTTAGCGTATCCTCGCCGCTTTACTTAGGTCTAGGTGTATAAAATATGGAGGTGTAGTATAATGTTATCAAAAGAATTAAAAGAACAGATAATCAATGATTACAAATTACATGAAGGTGATACTGGTTCACCAGAAGTACAAATTGCCTTATTGACTTACAGAATCAATTCTGTAAATGAACATCTTAAAGCTCATAAAAAAAGACCATCATTCAAGAAGAGGATTATTAAAATGGTAGGACAAAGAAGAGGACTTTTAAGATATTTACAAGAAAAGATATTGAAAGATATCGTGCTTTAATTGAAAAATTAGAAATTAGACGTTAATAAGAGCGGGATTATCCCGCTCTATTAGTTTATAAAAGGCTTATAATAAAGGGAGTTATGATTAAGCGTTTTTTTTAAACTGAATAGGATATAATATAATATATACAAAAGAATAAGGAGGTATTTCATGGAAAAGAAATTCCATTATAAACTGGCTGATAATAAGAATTTTGAAATTACTATTGGAAAAGTTGCTGAACAGGCTAGTGGCGAGTGTCTTATTCAATATGGGGGGGATACTGTAGTATTAGTAACAGCTACATCTTCTAAAGAACCTAGGGAAGGTGTTGATTTTTTTTCCACTAAGTGTAGATTATGAGGAAAAACTATATTCAGTGGGGGGGAAAATTCCTGGAGGTTTTATAAAAAGAGAAGGAAGACCAAGTGAAAAGGCTATTTTAACATCAAGACTAATAGATAGACCTATTAGACCGTTATTTCCTGAAGGATATAGAAATGATGTGCAAGTAATAGCTACTGTTTTATCAGTAGATCAAGATCATTCACCTGAGATTGCTGCTATGATAGGTTCTTCCATTGCATTATCAACTTCAGACATACCCTTTAATGGTCCGACAGGATCAGTGATGGTAGGGTTAATTGATGGAGAATTTATTATTAATCCAGATAGTGAAGAAAGGGAAAAATCAGAAATACAATTGACAGTTGCAGGTACTAAAGATGCTGTGATGATGGTAGAAGCATCTGCCAATGAAGTTCCAGAAAATATTATGTTAGAAGCTATATTATTTGCCCATGAGGAAATAAAAAAAATATTTGCGAATTTATTGAAGAAATAGTATCTGAAGTTGGTAAACAAAAGCAAGAATTTGAAATTTATAAGCCTGATGAAGAATTAGAAGAAAAGGTAATTTCTTATGCTACAGATAAATTAATTGATGCAATTAATACTGTAGAGAAACAAGAAAGACAGGATAAAATTGATCTTGTTACCCAAGAAATTGTAGAGAATTTTATAGAAGAGTATCCAGATAATGAAAAAGACATATTAAATATAGTAGATAGTATAGTGAAAAAAAAGAAGTAAGAAGATTAATTATTGAGGAAGGTAGAAGACCTGATAATAGAAAACTAGATGAAATAAGAGAGATAACTAGTGAAATAGGTTTATTACCTAGGGCTCATGGATCTGGATTATTTACTAGAGGTCAGACTCAAGTATTGACAATAGCAACTTTAGGAGCTACTTCTGACGTTCAAATTATTGATGGATTAGGAGAAGAAGAATCTAAACGATATATGCATCACTATAATTTCCCACCATATTGTGTAGGGGATACTAGACCTTTAAGAGGACCTGGTAGAAGGGAAATTGGCCATGGAGCATTGGCAGAAAAAGCATTGGAGCCAGTAATTCCACCAGAAGAAGAGTTTCCTTATACTATTAGATTAGTTTCTGAGGTCCTTAGTTCCAATGGTTCATCTTCTCAAGCTAGTGTATGTGGTAGTACTTTATCTTTATTAGATGCAGGAGTACCAATAAAAGCTCCAGTTGCAGGAATTGCAATGGGACTAATTAAATCTGAAGATAGAATAGCTATTTTAACAGATATTCTAGGCATGGAAGATCATCTTGGAGATATGGATTTTAAAGTTGCAGGAACAAAAGATGGTATTACTGCTATTCAAATGGATATTAAAATAGCTGGAATTGGAAAACAAATATTAGAAGAAGCACTGGAAAGGGCAAGGATTGGTAGACTATTTATTTTAGACAAAATGGCTCAAACCATATCTGAACCAAGGGAAGAGTTATCACCATATGCTCCTAAAATCATTACTATGAATATAGATCCTGATAAAATAAGGGATGTAATTGGACCTGGTGGAAAGGTTATTAATAAAATCATAGATGAAACAGGGGTAAAAATCGATATAGATGATGATGGATTTATTTCTATTGCAGCAGATAATGCTGAATCAGGTAAAAAAAGCCAAAGAAATTATTGAAAATATAGTAAAAGAAGTTGAAGTAGGGGGGAAATCTATTTAGGAAAAGTTACTAAGATTACTAATTTTGGTGCATTTGTTGATGTATTAAATGGAAAAGAAGGTTTACTTCATATTTCTAATATCGCTAGAGAGAGAATAAATAAGGTAGAAGATGTACTAAAGACTGGTGATGATGTAATGGTAAAAGTAACTGAAATAGATAATCAAGGAAGAATAAACTTATCTAGAAAAGTATTGCTTCCTGAAGAACCAAAGGATAAATAGTATGAGTTATAGGCATGAACCTATTGGGTTCATGTTTAATTTTTTTGTATATTTTTATTTCCGCTGAATATATATTAATAGAGTATATTTAGGAGGGAAATATATGAGATTATTGATTTTAAACAAAAAAAGCTTTATATCTAATAATTATTATTTTACTATTAGTAATAGTAATACCTGTAATAGTTTTAAATATATTTAAAACAGAAGATGTGTTTAAGGAAGAAATCTATTACCAGGGTACAAAGGATGAAAAGGTAATAGCCTTTGCCTGTAATGTGGATTGGGGGGGAAATGAGTATATAGGAGAAATGTTAAAAATTTTTAAGGACAACAATATTAAGATTACTTTTTTTCCCAACAGGTAAATGGGCGGAAAATAATAAAGAATTATTAGAATTAATATATGAAGAGGGCCATGAAATAGGAAATCATGGCTATAGTCATTTAGATTATAATACCTTATCTTACGATAGAAATTATGAAGAAATAGAGAAAGCTCATAAAATTATCAAAGATATTATAGAAGAAGAACCTAAATATTTTGCGCCTCCATCAGGTGCCTATAACGATTATACAATAGAGGCAGCTAAGGATTTAAATTATAAGGTTATTTTGTGGAGTATTGATACTATAGATTGGAGAAAAGATAGTGTAAAGGATGTAATAGTGAAAAGGGTAAAGGATAAAATACATAATTCTGCAATAATTTTAATGCATCCTACAAAAGAAACAAATAAAGCTTTACCTGAAATAATAGATTATCTATTTAAAAAAGAGTATAAAATTGGTACAATTAGTGATGTAATATAATTAATTTATAAAATAATTAAAAAAACTTTTAGATGAGGTGATTTTGTGAAAGTTAAAGTAGTAAATTCTAGTTCATTACCACTGCCAGTATATAAGACTGATGGCTCTGCTGGAATAGATTTACAGGCTTATATTTCAGCTCCAATTGAATTAAAACCTTTTCAAAGGGTATTAGTTCCAACTGGATTATTTATGGCAATACCAGAGGGATATGAGGGGGGGCAAATAAGAGGAAGAAGTGGACTAGCTTTAAAGCATGGTATAACACTAGCCAACGGGATAGGTACTATAGATAGTGATTATAGGGGGGGTGAAATAAAGGTTATATTGATTAATCTTAGTAATGAGCCATTTATAATAAATAATGGAGATAGAATTGCTCAATTTGTACTAACTAAGTATCAAAAATACAATTTGAACTGGTGGATTCCTTAGAGGATACTTCTAGAGGTGAGGGTGGTTTTGGACATACAGGAGTCTAATACTCATAAAAAAAATCTTATCATAAATGATAGTCATAAAAAAAATTTTAAACTCATATAATTTACTAAAAGCTAATGAGGTGATTATATGAGGCTTAGTGAATTAGGCAATAAAGAAGTTGTCAATCTTAATAATGGCGGAAGATTAGGATTATTGGCAGATTCTGATATCTTGTTTGATGAAGATACAGGTGAAATAATTAGTATAATAGTACCGGAAAGAAGAATGGCTTTTAAAATATTAGGTATTGAAAATGGTGGTATGGAAATACCCTGGTCATCAATAAGAAAAATTGGATATGATATGATTATAATTGAATTAGAACCTTAGGAAAAAACATATTTAAATATGTTTTTTCTTTTTTTACATAATATTAGTCTAATGGTAAATGCTAATTTTAAATATGAATTTTGGAGGAAAATATATGAAAAATAAAGAAGATAAAATTATAGATGAAAATAACAAAGAAAATATTAAGGAATTTGGTACTCCTGGAGATTTAAAATTTAAGACTAATATACAATTTATATCAATAATAGGTGAAATTGAAGGGCATAGTATATCTAGTGCAGATAAAAATCTACTAAATATGAACATATAATTCCCTTATTAATAAGTGCTGAATTAGATCCTAAAATTGAAGGAATATTAATAATTTTAAATACTATAGGTGGAGATGTGGAAGCAGGTTTGGCTTTGTCAGAAATGATAAATAGTTTATCTAAACCAACGGTGTCTCTTGTTTTAGGAGGTGGACACAGTATAGGAGTTCCCTTAGCTACATCTACGGATTATTCCTTTATAGTACCTACTGCTACAATGACTATACATCCCATTAGAACTACAGGATTAGTAATTGGTGTACCTCAAACCTTTAGATATTTTCAAAAGATGCAACAAAGAATAATTGATTTTGTACTAAGAACTTCTAGCATAGATAAAAAGGATTTTTTTGAGTTTAATGTATGATACTGATGAATTAGCAAATGATGTTGGAACTATCTTAGTTGGTGAAGAGGCTGTTAAATATGGGTTAATAAATAAAGTTGGAGGATTATCTCAGTCTCTTAACAAATTAGATGAGATGATTGATAACAAATTAAAATAGATTAAGAATGTTAAATATGCTATAATAACATATGAAAATAGACAAAAGGGGGGGAGTTGTTTTGAGCTTAATACAAGCAATAATTTTAGGGGGGGTATTTCAGGGTGTTGCTGAATTTTTACCCATCAGTAGTTCTGGACATTTAGCATTGCTGCAACACTTGTTTAATATAAAAGAAGGGAATTTATTTTTTTTGCTGAAATGCTACATTTGGTACACTAATATCAATAGTAATAGTGTATTTTAACGATATAGTAAAAATAATTGTAGATATGCTAAAGTTATTAGGGGGGGATTTAATTAGGAGAAGAAAAATAAAGAAATTAACAACTCATCAAAAGCTAGGATTATTAATAATTACTGGTAGCATACCTACTGCAATAATAGGTTTAACATTAGAGGATTATTTTGAAAGTCTTTATACTTCAATTCTACCTATTGGTATAGCTTTAATATTTACTGGCTTTTTACTATGGATTGCAGAAAAAAAGAGCTTTTGATAACAGAAATATAAATGATATGACTATTCTAGATTCTATATTTATAGGAACTTTACAAGGAATAGCAATTATACCTGGTATATCAAGATCAGGATCCACTATAGTAGCAGGATTGTTTAGAGGATTGGATAAATCTTTTGCAACGGAATACTCATTTTTATTAGCATTGCCAGCTACCTTTGGTGCTTTTTTTTATTAGGTATAAGGCAGGTGGTAAAGGAAGGTACAGGTATGATGATTAATTTTCCTTTAGTTGTAGGGGGGGTAATATTATCTGCAGTAGTAGGGGGGGTTATATCTATAAAATTATTAGTAAAGCTTATTAAAAGGAATAAATTATATTATTTTTCTTATTATCTTTGGATAGTTGGAGCTTTAACAATAGTAAGTCAAATTATATAATGAAATTATAATTATATTGGGGGGAGATCTTATGAGTAAATCTAAGAAGAAAACAAGAAAAACCATTAAGAAAAAAACAAGTAATCAATTTAATAAAGATATCATAGGCTCTATAATTATTGGAATAGGAATTATGTCTTTAATTAGCTTGTTTAGTTTTAAAATGGGCATAATTGGTTCCATGATTAGGGGGGAACTACTTTTTTTATTAATGGGATTTGGAGGGTATTTTTTTTCCCTATATTTATTATTAGCATAGGAATAATATTTATATTAGATAGATTTGATGGTAAAGAAGGAAAAAAAATCTTTAATGCTTCTAATAATTCTCTTGACAACACTAGTTATCCTTGATGGTAGAAATAACGATATTAAGGGATTCCTAGATAGAATAAAGATTGCTAATTCTTTATCTTTAGTTAATAAAGGTGGAGGAATTATCGGGTCGTTTTTAGGATTTTTTCTTTTATAAATTATTTGGTACTACTGGAGGATATTTAGTTTTATCCTTTATCCTTATTATTGCTATGTTAATGTTTACAGAAATAAAGATAAAGGATATATATGTTAAGATATCCAAAATAGATTTTAATAAAGAAAAAAAATAGGAAGTCAAAAGGTTTAAAGACTAAAAAAAAGATAAATCCATGGAGCCTAAAATGGAAGATATTAGGATCTTAGATTATACCAATAATCAACAATCTGAATCAAAAGATTTTAAAGAATCTATACCTCAGCTTGAAGATATTAATGAAAAGCAAGATGTGAAGTCTATAGATGCTGAAATCAAGGAATCACAATCAAAAACACAAAATTTAGTTTATAATATTCCAGCTATGTCTCTATTAAATTCACCTAAAACTAATCAAGATTCCAGTGACAAAAAGGAGATATTAAACAATGCAAAGATTATCGAAGAAACTATGAAAAATTTTGGAATTGATGCTGCTGTAACCCAAATTAATAAGGGACCTACAATAACTTGCTATGAACTATCTCCTTCACCAGGAATAAAATTAAGTAGGATTGTTTCATTATCTGATAATATTGCTTTAACTTTAGCATCCTCTGATATAAGGATTGA
>JMBX01000149.1_pt1 | contig 18565 bp, 25 predicted proteins | sample 616521 | NCBI WGS metagenome assembly JMBX01 (sample SAMN02727906, study PRJNA239997) | anaerobic digester metagenome | biome: anaerobic digester; isolation source: mesophilic anaerobic digester inoculated with municipal waste water sludge... | place: Germany: Bielefeld University, CeBiTec ...
GCGGTGTCCAGCGCGTTGGGCACGGTGAGATTAGGCAAAATCCCCTTGAGAATACCCACCAAACCCTTTTGCATCTTGCTGGTCGTGTGGGTGTCCAGGGGGTGGGCTGGTGGCGATAATACCCGCGATATTTGGTTTGGCTGTAAGCCCAAAACAGAGCACTTCGAGCGCGCCCAGGCTGTGCCCGTAAAGGAAGATGGGTTTGTCGCCACAAAGCGACTGCGCGTAGCCAAGCATTTCTTGCAGGTCTGCCATCAGTTGCGTTGATTTGCCAATAACGCCTCGTTTGCCTTCGGTTTGACCATGACCACGCTGGTCAAAGCCAATCATGCAAAAGCCACGCGAAATGGCCATGCTGGCAACGTGTTCGTAACGTTCGATGTGTTCGCCCAGGCCATGCACAAGCAGAATACAGGCCTGGCAAGTTGCGGGTTCGCCCCCCCAAATTTTGACGTATAAAGCTTTGCCATCCGACATGGTATGGCTGGTTATGACGGTGTTTGACTTAGAATGCTCCATTATTCCTCACTTGTAGAATTGCCGATGACCATCTCTTTGAGACAGGCATCGATGGTATTGTAATAATCGATTAGGTTTTCAGCTTGTCTAAAGCCATGACCTTCGCCTTCGTAAACGCGGTAAAGATGGGGGGGCACATTGTTGGCTTTAAGTTGTTCAACCAGACTGTCGCTTTGCGCCTGGGGGGGCACGACGGGGGGTCTGCCGAACCCTGGAAAAGTAACAGCGCGTCGCGAATCTTATCAGCATGAAAACCGGCGAGCGCGCCTGCCATTCATTGTGATGTTCGGGCAGGGCGCCCAGCAGACTGGTGTTGTAGTGGGATTCAAATTTATGGGTATCTTCTTCCAGCATAAAGAGATTAGATACCCCATAGCGACTGATGCCCAGTTTGAAAAGCCGGATGGTGGATGAGCGCGTTCAGCACGGTAAACCCGCCCGCGCTGCCACCCATGATGACCAGGTTGCTGGGGTCAGCCAAACCGGCATCAATTAATGTCTGTGTGCCTTCAATGGCGTCCTGCAAATCGATTTTGCCCCCCCAGTTCTTTTGCAGGGCATTTCGGTAGGACTTTCCAAAACCAGTGCTGCCGCGGTAGTTGAGCTTAAACACGGCATAGCCACGGCTGGTGAAAAAGGCGGTACTCATATCAAAATCATTGTAGTTTGCGGATGTGGGTCCACCGTGAATGATTGTGATGACCGGTGGCAGACCTTCCGCGGTGTAATCAGGGTTGGTGGGTGGATAATAAAAGCCATGCACTTCCACGCCATCGCTGCTTTGCCAGCTAAAAGGGCTGGCAGACGCGAAGTACTCAACGGGCAAGGCTGCCGCCCTGCTCTTAAAAATAATCTCTGTGCCATCAGGATGAAGTCGCACAATCTGTGAGTCTTCAGCAGAAGACTGCGCGATGAAGGCAATTTCGCCCCCCCTGGCAGACACGCTAAGCTGGTCGAGCCAGGTAAAATCGCCGATATCAACCGTGGTAATGGCATTTTCTTCTGAATGTCTTTTGAGAAGATTGAGCTTTTTAAGGCTTAAAGTGCCCAGGTCGTTATCGATATAGTAAATGGCAAGGCTGTCTGGCGCCCAGGCGAGCGTGTGTTGCCCTGCAATCCAGGCCGGTTGCAGGAGACTTTTTGGCTGATGAAAGTCAGCTTGCTTTGGTGCGCAGGTCGTAAACGATAAGGTCATCAAATTCACCGGTGTTTGCCAGCCACGCCAGGAAGTTTCCACAGGGTGAAAAACTGGCCTGATAGCAGGCGTATTCACCGAAACCGTCCAACGTTTGAACCTCGCTTAGGCTAAGGCTTTGCGAATCGAGTTTGGCGATTTTCAGGCTTGTGCCATCCCATGGCATGTTAGGGTGGTTCCACTCAATCCAGGCGAGATGGCGGTCATCCGGGCTTAGGCAGGGGGGGTTGAGATAAAAGTCCGCGCCTTCCTGCAGGATGACAGGCCAGGTTTTGCCATCAGCGCGTGTGGCGGCAAGGCGGTCAATGCCATCATAGCTATGCGCGTAGATAACGAAGTCTTTGTTGTGCGAGAGAACTGGCGTCGCGGCGCTCCCAAAGCCTGGGGGGGTGATGACCTGGGGGGGTGCGCCATCCTGGTAGCTTTTGCGGTATAAGCGACCGTTGCGGTCGGTGAAGATGACGCCATCTTCCGCGGCAAAAAACTCACCACCACCGTAAGCGATGCCACCGCTGGGCTTGTTGTTTTCATCGGTCAGTGGGTAGGGCAAGGCGTCTTTTGGCTTGGCGAAAAGCGTTGTTTGTCCTTCATAAGATTGCGACCATACCAAGGTGTCGCTGCCACGCGCCCATTGCACGTCATTCAGGCGGATGCCCGCACTGAGCATCTCAGCGCTGATTTGCGATGGCCAGGTGCCAAAAGGCCGAATTTCTTTGTCTGTCATAGGCGATTCCTTGTTGTCTTTGGCTTAATCATATCAGGCTTTGCCTCAAAACGCTCGGATTTTAGAGATAGCATTAATACAGTTCAAATCAGTCTTGTTGGTGGACAAGACATACCAAACGGAAAAGAATCACAATAAAATTGTTACTGCCAAATAGTTGTCCTATTTGGCTGAAAATTAATAGCCCAGGTTTTCGTGAATCAATATGATTTCATATTCCGCGCCGGTAGGTTTGCGCCAAAGCACCGATAAATTGCGGCAAATGCGGTGTGGGCGATCACAATCATAGCATTTATCACCTTTTAAGGCGCAAGGGGTGTCCACACCCAAACGCTGAGCGTTGAGCGGGGGGGCGGCAACGTTGCGCGCGCGATACAGCGCGTCTTCAAAAGTTGGGGGCAATTTTGTTTTCGCCAATCACCAGGTATACTTTTTGATGACCGTGACTGATTGCCGCCACGCGGTTGCCAGTACCGTCGATATTGATAATTTCGCCAGATTCAGCGATTCCGTTCACCGAACTGATGTAAATTTCTGCGTCGCGAACCTTCTTTAATGTTTCTGCCCTGCTAAGGTTATTCTGCGGAAACCAGTGCCAGTGAACCGCATTTTTCTCGGAAAGCAGGTCAAACAATCCCATCGCTTCCAGTGTTTTGGAGCCACCAAAGCCAACATGGCAATTTTGAATGGCTTCTGTCAGGTAAAGGCTGGCTTCTTTGGCAGTCGAAAATTCGCGTACCGTATAGCCCAGGTGTTCAAGGGTTTTTATCAGTTTGCTGAAGTCTTTCATGCTACTCAATCTCCTTTTTCAGTTGAACCGGTGTTAAATATGAACTTCGCAGTGTTAATCCACGTTGAGAATTAACGCGATCATCTCAATATCTTCATCACCTGTGTTGCGGATGCCATGCTGGCAACCGTTGGGGCAGATGGCGACATCACCGGGACCGATGGGCAGCCACTCGCCTTTTTCCAGCACTTCGCCACTGCCACTGAGAATGAAAAAGATTTCCTGTTCGCCTTCGTGGACATGCACGCCGATAGAACTGCCGGGTGGGATGCGCATGTGGGCGAAAAGGCGGCCTTTGCCATGAAAATCTTCGGGCTGCAAAATGCGGTGCGATAGATGGTGCCTTGACCGCCCAAAGGGCAGGGCTGGGGATAGTTGTTAAGGTGTCTTTTCGTTTAATCATAATGTCTCCTAAGCCTTATTAAACCACAAAGTTCGTGCCTGAGAATGAAGAAAGCGTTAAGAATGGAAACAGAAACTGAGAAAATATGGGCTATTGTCGATATGCGGTCAGGATATTGTAATCCTTGTCGATTTCCACAATAAAGTCGCCAAATAGCGTTTTCATCTCCCCCCCGTCATCCTGATAAGCGATGAAATAGCTTGACGTGGCATAGCGCCCGTTCCAGCGCGCGTTGTAGACGTTGAGCCCGATTAAGGGAAATTTGCCTTCAAGCACAAGTTCGTTTTTAGTCAGAGTGTTTTCAATGATGGCGTTGGTTTCAGCTTGATACGCTTTCAGGATGGCTTCAATAGCAGGAGTAGGCTGGACAGGCAAGGTGGCTGGCTGAACGCCTTCCAGTATTTTCAATGAGAAAGGCTGGTCGTCGAAGCTTTCAAAATCAAAAGCCGTATGTTTTTTTAATACAAGCGAGAAACAGGGCGCCGATTGTGTAGGACACAATGCGGATGGGCAGATAGCTGGCTGGGTCCAAAACGGCTATTAACGCGCCATTCCATTTGGCTTGCGCTTTGGCAGGGTCAAGTTGTTCCAGAGCGCGCATTTCGACGTAATTGGCGCTTCCTTCAATTTGCTCGATTCGCGCTTCATAGTCGTATTCATAGGGGGGGTGTTTTGGGCGCGCTGCTTTCTGATATGCAACAAGGTTTTAAAATCGGCTGAAGAATCGCCATTCAACAGGGCGGAGATGAGTTTGGCTTCCTGGAGTTTCGCGGAGAGATTGTCACTTGAATACTGGTAATGCAAGAGCGCTTCTTTTTCATCAGGCCAGCGCGATTCACCTGATGCGTTTGGAAAGCATGAAACATTTCGTGGATTATTGACGCGCTGAGTTGGTCCCAGTCGCTGGGCGCTTCGGGAAGATACCAGATAGCGATGTGTTCGCCGTTGTAGAGTATGGCGGTGTTCGCCAGGAAAGCACCCGTTTTTTTTCGACGTAAGCGCCATCAAAAAGCATTCCGTATCGTTGTAAACCGCGAACTTTGTTGGTTGAAAACCACGCCATAAACGCGAAAAATCCACCCGATCGACGCGCGTTCTTAACTCTTGCCAGGCAACAGAAAGGTCCATTTTATTTACTCCGTTTTGAAACTAAGAAAAAAAGTTGTGTTTATGTTGGCGCGAAAGCCCAAGAGGTTTACTTGTTAAACAAGCCATAAAACCAGCCTGGCACGCTGAACAGGCGCATGTCGAAGCGGAAAGCGAGCAACAGGACTGTGGCGAGCATGAGAACTGAAAAGACAATCAGTGCCCAGTCCCACCAGTTGAATTTGAGTTCATAAAGCCAGGTGCGTTTTTGTTCGCCGAAGCCCCGCAGATCCATGGCGTTGGCGATGTCTTCGCTGGAGACGATGGCATTCATGGTTACCGGAATAAGCAAAGGTGCGACACGGCGAATTTTCTTGATGAAATTTCCTTTTCCACCGTCCAGTTCGAAACCACGCGCGCGTTGGGCGTCCAAAGTCACCTGGAAGTTTCTGGCCAGGGTTGGAATGAAGCGGAAAGAGAGCTCCATGGTGTAGGCGAGACGGTCGGGCATGCCTAATTTGCTGAAGGTAACGCCATAAGCACGGGAGTCCATGGTGTAGGGAATGATGATAAAAGCGAGTGAAATGGAAAGGATGCGCATCAGTTGCGAGATTGCAAACCATACGCGTTCAACGGTCAAGCCAAAGGTGAAGTGTTTGCCAAAGAGATCAAATCCACCCGGCCAAACCAGCTGACCGCCCGGAGGCACCACGCCACCAGCCCCCCCACCGCCGGTGATGATGGTGTTGACGACAATCATTGTGAAAAGCATGATAGAAATCATGAACCAGCCTACTTTGGTGTCTTTCCAGGTGAGGCGGGCCATCAGATACCAGGTGATGGCGATGAGAAAGAGGACGAACAGGATGATGGGATTCCAGGTTGCGGTAGCTGCAAACAGCAAGGCGAACGAGAATATGAAACGTGCCCGCGGATCAATGTGATCCATGGGACTGTTGCGAAAACGATAATTCCAGCTTACCAGCATTTGATACGTCCTTGAGGGCGATTCTTAAAAAAATCGCCCTCACTAAAAACTTAAAATTACCGACCGCTGCGCTTTAGGATGGCCGCATAAGCGATCATCAGCAAGGGCAGCAAAACGAGACCCCCCCAAATGATGTTGGTCACGAATGAGGGTACAAAGTTGGCTAACAGGACGGTATTAAAATCTGCGCCGGATACCCAGAATTCTGATGCACTGGCCAGGCCCATGCCTGCTGCGCTACCCACGATGACTGAAAGTTCACCCCCCCAAAGGATGGATTTAATTTCATCGTATTTGACGATTAAGGCTGAGAACAGGCCAGGGATCAAGCCGATGATACCGTTGCCTAAATCCCACCAAATCCAGAAGCCATAACCGCTGAGCATGTCAGCAAGGATGTTGCCCACGAAGCCGGTGATAAAGCCGACGATTGGGCCAAACGCGATACCAAAGAACATGGGGGGGATGACGATAGCCGGGCGAATACCAACGTTACCAGCTCCGGGGGGGATCTGCCATACGTTAAAAGCCCAGGTTAAAACCGCATAAAGTGCGGCACCGATAGCGGCATAGACGACCTGTTTGGTCCCAAATGCCCAAATACTCTTTTTCTCAGTTTGTTTTGCCATAAATATTTCTCCTTTGTATTATGTAATAAATTGGCTAAGCGCTTCAGCGCGCATATATTGGCCAGTCTTTGGCCATAATTCCTGATTCAATTTTAGCAGAGAAGTTGGCAATAAGCGCCACTTTTTGATTTTTTTCTTCATCTAATAATATATCTTGTGGATGTCCATCAGCAACGATTTCGCCACCATAAAGCACAATCACACGATTGGCATAAATTAAAGCGAGATCAAGGTCGTGGGTGATGAAAATAATCGAGTCAAAACCGGGTGTTTGCAGGATGGTGTCCATAAAGGATTTATAGTTCCAGTAGTCTTGCCCGGCGGTAGGCTCGTCCATCATTAAGATTCGCGAGCGCATTGAAAGCACCGAAGCGATGGAGACCCGCTTTTGCTGTCCAAAGGAAAGTGCCAATGGTGGGGGGGTGGACAGTTCTTCTTCAAGGTTTACGGTATCGATAGCCCAGTCAACGTTTTCTGCAACCTGCTCTTTTGAGAAGCCGAGATTTTCGGGCCCGTAGGCAAGCTCTTCGCGGACTGTGGAGGCAAAAAGCATTTGGCTGGGGGGCTTTGGAAGACATAACCGATCGTTTTGGCCGAAGTAGCGATGGTCGATTTTTTTGGAATCGACACCTTCCAGTAAAACTTTACCGCTGGTAGGTTTGAGTAATCCCAGGGCGTGCTTCACCATGGTGGTCTTTCCCGAGCCGTTATGACCAAGAATAGCAATGACTTCGCCGGAACGAACATCCAAATTTATACCATGCAGCACTTCGGGAGTGTCTTCCTTGTATTGAAAACGAACATCCTGGAACGAAAGCAAGGGTTCGGAATCCTTGTCAAGTTCGGGGACGGTGGGTTTGAAAACAGGATGCACCTTGCCTTTGGCGCGTCTGGCAATCACTTCAGCGGGTAATTTAATGCGGCTGTAATCCACTGTTTCCATCAGCCCGGCAACATCGCCGTAGTAGTTAATCTCACCGTCTTCCATGTAGAGAACTTTTTCAGGTTTGATAGCCAAGACGTCATCAACGCGGTGCTCAACAATCATGATCGAAAGACCTTCATCTGCCAGCTCACGGAAGGCTAGCAAGGCTTCGTGGGCGGATGCGGGGTCAAGGCTGGCGAGCGGTTCGTCAAGCAAAAGGATGTCTGGTTCCATGGCAAGAACGCCTGCCAAGGCAACTTTTTGTTTTTCTCCCCCAGAGGTAAAGAAGGTTTCTTTGTCTTTAAGATACAGGATGCGCAGTCTTTCAAGCGCTTTGTGCGCGATGGGAAGCATCTCTTTGCGCGGCAATGCCATTGATTCAAGCCCAAAACAGACTTCATTTAAGACATAAGTGCCCAAAATTTGTCGTTCAGGGTCCTGAAGCAAGGTGCCGATGTGTCTTGAAATTTGCGAAAGTTTCATGCCTTCAATGGACTGACCATGCACGAGAATCTCGCCGGTCATTTCACCATTGTAGGAATGCGGAATAAGCCCGTTGATGCAACGCATCAGTGTGGTTTTGCCACAACCTGAAGAACCGGCCAAAAGCATGATTTGCCCGGGTTCAAGCGATAAATTAATGTTGCGAATCGCGCAGGAGTCGCGCGTGTGATACCGAAAGCTGAGGTCTTTAACAACCAGTGGCAAGGGTTTCGGTTCACTCATCAAAGAAGACCTCCACTGGATCATCAAGCTGAATGCCAAAAGTTCTTGCGGCACTGCCGTTGACGACGGCAACTTCAACGAAGCCTTCGCTGTCGGTTACCGCCACCAGGTCTCCAGGCGCGCGGTGCCCGTAGGAGGGGGGATAATCCCATGAATGCTTTGCCCGGCGATTTTGAGCGTGGTTTTGGCAAGGTTCGGAACTTGCGCGACCCGCAAGTTGGTGGAACAGTTACCAAAAACGTCAATCACCAGAATGTTCGCGCGGTAGCCTTGCTCTGTCTTTTGTGGCTTGGGTAAAGGCTTGCGGATGGGGGGGTCGTGAATAACCGTGCCAAGTTTTGTGATAGGCACACCCGCTGCCAGGTGCGCGCCAACCGGGGGGCGAAAATATCCCTGCCATGGAAAGTGGTGTAGACTGTATCGAGCCAGTATTCGGGATTGTCCAGGTGGACGATGATGATTTCTTCGCCGGCGGCTTCAGCGTCTTCGAGCATGGGTGTGATAAAGCCATTATCCGGCACCACAAAATATTGTTCACCCAGTTTCGCGGCGATGGGTCTGCGCGCGGTACCGACACCGGGGTCAACCACGGCGACGTGCACTGAGCCGGCAGGAAAGTAAGGTACGGCACGCCAAAGGGCTATTGAACCCGTGCGCACGTCCTGGGCGGGAATTTCGTGAGTGATATCAACGATTTTAACGTCGGGAGAGATGCCATAAATGACACCTTTCATCGTGCCCGTAAAACCGTTCAAGTTACCAAAATCAGTTGTAATGGATAGGACTGTCATGTAAATAGTTTACATTGAGAGCCCCAAATCGGCAAGGGTTTATTTACAAAATCCGTATATTTGTGTGAGATTTTTGTAATGAAATATTATTTTTTAATGGTCTGAGCTTATCAATTAATTTTGCGTGGTCGAGAGAAGCTTCAGCCATTTTCGTTGACGGTGCGCATAAAACGCTTTTGCCCAAGGGGCTACGAAAAAAAGTTTTCCATCCAGCACCAACTTCAATTTCATCTGTGTAGCGAGTCGTGTTCTCATCAATCGTTTCAAGTAAAATCCGGTGATTCCACACAGGTACATGCTTGTTATACTCGCGGGTGCTAATGCCAAGTTCTTCGCTGCAGGCCAGTACATGAATGGTATGGATACCAAAGGGAAATATGCCAAACAGATAAAAATGGAAGGAAAAGCTTGACCCTTCCTTCCATTCGATAGGCTGTTTTTCATCAACTGGGATGAAGCTGGCGTAAGGCGTGGCTACATACTGCAAAGTTTCCAGCTTTTGTAAACGCATAAAGATTTCCTTTTTGTTGGCTGGGAATACGGAAGTTTTGCTGATGATTTTGTTTTTTTTGGGCCTTGCATCTTATTTAATTCCTGTCCTTTTTGTTTTTAGATTATTACTTTCATAAAGGCTTGAGAATCACTATCTTTCAATTCTAAATACCCAAATCAGACATTTTTTTGGTTGATGAGTGCCAGTCTGGTTTGATGGTCTTCGTTTTCAAAATAAAGCTCTGATTCCAGGGTACCATCTTTCATAAAGATAACCCGGTTGGCCCTGGCCGAAACTTTTGCGTCGTGGGTGACAAGCAGGATGGTCATGCCGTTTTGTTCAACTCTTCGAATAAGTCCAAAATCTCTTCCGATGATTTTGAGTTTAAAGCTCCAGTAGGTTCATCTCCGAAAAGAATCTCCGGCCCATGCAGAACTGCCCGGCAAATTGACGCCCTTTGCAGTTGCCCACCGGACACTTCGGTTATTTTCGGTTCTCTGTTCCTTCTATGCCGGCCAGTTTCATCAGGTTTTGCGCCAGGACGTCTTTCAAAAAAACGTTTATATCGATCATCCAAATTTCCTGTTCTTGATAAAAAGCTATTTGTGGGCTTTAACTGTTGCTGATAATCGTATCATCTTTTTTTCCAAAACATCAGAATCAAAAAAACCGCACGGAGTGCATAATAGACATCCGCGCGGCTTACTTATAATTTAAACAAGTTTAGATAAACAGGTTCATGTTGGAGTTATCGCTGTCGTTGAGCATGGTGGCAACGCCACCGATTTGCACGCCGTCCAGCAACTCTTCCTGTTTTAGCCCCATGATGTCCATGGTCATCTGGCAAGCGACCAGCTCCACACCGGCGTCAATCGCCTGTTGGATAAGCTGTTCAAGCTGTCGATGCCTTTATGCTTCATGATGCCACGAATCATTTTGCGCCGGCGCCAGCCATATTCATTTGCGAAAGCCCCAGCTTGCGCGAGCCCTTGGGGGGGAGCATCATGCCGAACATTTTGCCCATGAAATCTTTTTTGACGGGCACATATTGTTCCTTGCGCAGGATACTCAGACCCCAGAAGGTGAAGAACATGTGCACCTTGTTGCCCATGGCGGCCGCGCCATTAGCGATAATGAAAGCGGCGATGGCTTTATCGAGATCGTTATCGAAAATGATCATGGTCTTTTCTTTTAGCGGAGCGCTTGTCTGCGCCACGGTTTGTGGCAAGGTGCCAGCGCCAGCTGAAAGTCCCTTTGCACGATAGCCCGATAGATGCCTTTTTCGCTTTCGCTTTAATCAGCGTGTTGCCGGTGTTTTTACACCAGGCGGCGATATCGCGGGTGAAGCCTGGATCGGAGGCGGTCACATCCAGCTGATCCCCATCGTTCAGGGTCTTGAGTGTGTTTGCTACCTGCACGATAGGACCAGGGCAGCTCAATCCGCAAACGTCGAGGGTTTCCAGTTTGCCAACCGTGCTTGCCACAGGCGCGATTTCAGCGGGGGGATATTTGACGCCTTAGTATCTGGGGGGGTTGTATTTGTGTTCATTGTGATGTCGTACTCCATGTCGTGGTAGCTTTGCAAGCCACCGGCAAAGTTTTGACCTTAAAACCATGTTGTTTCAAGAGACGCTCAGAAATAAAACCGCGGCGGCCTACCCGGCAGAGAATCGCATAGGTTTTGCTTTTATCCAGTTCGCTGATGCGTTCGCGAAGCTGGGAATGTGGGATGAGCAGCGCACCAGGGATGCTGCCAGCTATGGTTTCATCCGGTTCGCGAATGTCGAGCAAGGTGTAGGCATCTGGGTTTTGGGCCCACTCGTGATAGAAAATGGGGGGGTCGGTCAAGCCTTCCAGAATGTTCATGCCCATATATCCGGCAAAATTTAACGGATCCTTGGCCGAAGAGTAGGGCGGCGCGTAAGCCAGTTCCAGTTGGCTGAGATCTTTTACCGTGCCTTTGAAATAAATGACGCTTGCCAGCACGTCGATGCGTTTATCCACGCCCTCATAGCCTACAATTTGCCCGCCCAGCACTTTGCCTTCTTTGTCGAAAATAACTTTTACCGAAAGGGGGCAACGCGCCGGGGAAGTAACCGGAATGGCATTTGGGGGGGTGCGAAAGCGCGATGAAGTAATCCTGACCATATTTCTGCCCGGCTTTGTTGAGCGTTTTTTTTCGTTGGCGCCCACGCTGGCGGCGGTTATATCAAAAAGTCTCAGAATGCTGGTTCCCATCGTGCCTACATAAGTCTCGGGTTTTTGCCAAGTATGTTCGCAGCCACCGCGCGGCCTTGTTTGTTCGCCGGCCCTGCCAGGGGAATCATGGTTGGCGTTCCCATGACATAATCCTGCACGCTGATAACATCTCCTACCGCGTAAATATCGGGGGTCGGATGTTTGCATGTACTCATCCACCAGAATACCGCCCCCCCGTTCGCTGAGACTCAAGCCGGCTTCTTTGGCCAGTTCGTTGTTGGGGCGCACGCCGATGGAAAGCACAACCATGTCCGCTTCAAGCGCCTGGCCATCACTGAGCATTACTTTTTGCCCATCTTCCGACATGCCAGAAAAGGCTTTGCCCAACTTCAGCGTGATGCCATTTTCTGCCATGTGGTTTTCGACCAGTTTGGCCATATCGCCATCCAGTGGGGGGGCATGACCTGATCCGCCATCTCGACGACGGTCACTTTCAAGCCGCGGTGAGCAAGATTTTCTGCCATCTCCAGCCCGATAAAGCCGCCGCCCACCACAACCGCGTTTTGGGGGGGCTGCTTTTCCTGGATGAACTGGACAATTTTATCCACGTCTGGGACCGTCCACAGCTGAAATACGTTGGGGGGGTTATCTGTGCCGGGCACTTTGGGCACAAAGGGCTGCGAACCGGTTGAGAGTAAAAGCTTATCGTAAGTTTCGGTGTAGTGTTTCTCGTTGGCGCGGTCATAAACATCGACCGTCTTGTTTGCCGGGTCAATGCGAATGACTTCGCTTTCAACGCGGATGTCAACGCCATAGTCTTTTTCAAATTTTTCCTTCGTGGAGACGAACAAGGCATCGCGCGAAGCAATCGCCCCCCCGCCCACGTAATAAGGCAAGCCACAATTGGCAAAACTGATGTACTTTCCGCGCTCAAAGAGAACGATTTCGGCGTTCTCATCAAGTCTTCTCAAGCGCGCCATGGCGGTTGCTCCGCCGGCGACACCGCCTACGATAACAATTTTCATAATTTAGCTCCTTTTAGATATTGCTTTCCAAAATATATTCAACCAGGTCGCGAACGGCCTTGTTTTTGCAGGAATAGTAAACAAGATTACCACTCTTTCGGGATTCCACAAAGCCCAAACTGCGAAGTCTGCCCAGGTATTGCGAAATGAGAGATTGTCTGGCGCCCATGCATGTAACCAAATCGGAAACGGTCGTCTCGTCTCTTTTGATGATTTGTTCCATCAGGCATAGCCGCACGGGGGGTTAGCCAGCGCTTTGAGTATTTCAGCCTTGGCTTCCAGTTCTTTTCGGTGTGTTTCGTTTTCTGAGAGTGGCAGATCGTTTTGTTTCATAATTCCCTTCCTGCATTCAGGTATTAGTATATCTTAATATGTTGATATAGGGGGGGTGATTTGTATAAGCTGGAAATAATGTATTTTGGTGTATTGTGAAAGGAAATCAGCCTTATGAAGAAGCCAAGGATAATGTTTTGGCTTTGGCTTATAAACTCAAAAAGTGAAACCAAGCTTTTTTTAAGAGTGGCATTAATTTTCTTTCAGGGGTGTTATTACCTCTGATTCAACAAACTGGAATTTATTCCTTCACCACTTCTTCAATTAGCCTTACCGCTTCCGTCACGCCACCTTCTTTTTTGATTTTAGCGGAAAGGAGATCCACGTTCTTTTTCTTTTCCTCGTGCGTGCTTTGCATGTCAAATATGGCTTGGTATATCGACTCTTCACTCAAATCTTTCGACTTGAGAGGTTTTGTGGCGACATTGTTCTCGTGCAGTTGCATGGCAAATCCCATTTGGTCCAAAACATGGGGGGGTACAGGAATGGATGGTATGCCGTAAATCAATGTGGCTGCTGAAGTGCCAAACCCACAATGATGAATAACAAATAGACAGTGCCTGAAAAGGAAACTGTGCGGGACACTACCACAGGCTATCATCGTTTTGGTAAGTCATAATTCCGAAGGGTCTTTTGGAAGCCCTGGATAATGGTGCGATGCCCTGATTTTTCAAAAGCATGCACAAACATATCCAGTTTTTCTTTTCTGATTCTTCTTCGAATGACATCGCTCCGAGAGAAAGAAGAATCGGTTTTTCTCCACTCGCAAGAAAAGTGGCCAGCTTTTCGTCCGGGTTGTAATTATCTTCATCTTCATACCAGTAACCGGTCAGAACATGATGCGCTTCCCAGTATGGATTTCTTTCTAAAACGTGCTTGCTAATCGGTATCAAATTCAGTTTGCGCGAAATAATCTCGTCAGAGGATTGAATCGGATTTAGTCCATAAACTTTCCTGATTTTGTTATAGGGTTTTGCCACCTGTTTGCCGATAATCTGACCGATTAATTTGCTCCAAAAAGTTTGGGGCTTGAGTTTTTCGGCAATCATCTCTTTTTGTAATGTCACATTAACCGTAGGGATGCCCAACACTTCGGCCTCGGTCGCGCCCATTTGACTGTGGCTGACAATGATTAAATCTTTGCCTTTGCAAACTTCGAAAATCTCGTGAGTCGAATTTTGAATGATTTTGAAAACAAAATTCATCATCCTAAGCATACTTAATGCGGGACTTGAAGATTTCCCTCTGATAATGGCGGCTTCTTTATCGATATCAATATCCGGACCAATCGGCTCAAAATGAATACTGGAAGCCTCAACCAAATTTCGCCAACAGGGGGGTGCGAGCCGAGCGTTACATCGTATCCCTTACGAATAAGGGCTTTGGATAAATAAATATATGGCTGAATATCCCTCGTGTACCCATCGTGAACATCGCAATCTTTTTCATGGTCGGTCCTTTATTGATCTATACTTTGTGGAACTTATAAAACCCTGTCCATTATAGTCTTTTTCCCCCCCTTGTGGCATTGTAAAGGTATTTTTACTCAACGATAAAGCCAAAAATCGCATTGAAATCTTGCGGGCTAATACAGACCTTGTTCATTACTTACATTTTTTTGGGATTAGAATTGTGCATGTATGCAAAAGAAAAAAATTCTTCTTAACGCTATGGCTTGCTATTTGCTTGTTAGCTCTCATGACTGGGTGTGCGCCAAAGCCTATGCAGGACTATGGCGTTTTTCTTGGCATCAATGGAGATCAGGCGAATAGACTCGATGATTACCGCATGGTGGTCATTGAGCCCTCCGAGTTTACGGAAGAACACATAAAACAACTGCAGGCAGATGGGAAAACGGTGTATGGCTATCTTAATATCGGTGCGATTGAAAGCTATCGCCCGTACTACGCGCGCTTTCAGGATTTGGCACTGGGTGTCTATGAAAACTGGCCGGACGAAAAGTGGATTGATGTCAGTTCTCCTGTATGGCAGGGCTTTATCATTGACGAACTGGGAAAACAGGTCGCTGAGATGGGGCTGGATGGTTTCTTTTGGATAACGCTGATGTCTATTACCAATATCCGACCCGTGAGATCTTTGAGGGGCTTGTCGCTATTCTAAAAGGGCTGAAAACCTATGACGCTACCCTTATCATCAATGGCGGGGATGCCTTTGTTTCTGAGTGCATCGATGCAGGCATCGCGCTTTCGTTGTTTGATGGCATTAATCAGGAAACCGTTTTTACCAGCATCGATTTCGAAAGTAATACTTACGGAGAGCAGACCGAAGAAGAGAGAGCCTACTTTCAAGCCTACCTTGCCAAAGCCAAGGCCAGCGGTCTGGCGGTATTTCTGTTAGAATACCGCGCGGACCAGGAACTGGCAAAAGAGATTGACGCTACTGCGAAGAAAACGGCTTCTTTTGGTTTAACGCGGAGAGCTTAGACCTTGAATAATGCCTATAAAACAAATAACCAACCCTGATTGACAGGGTTGGCTTTAAAAGAATTGTTTTGAAATTCCGACTTGTACAAAAGTCTGACTTACTTACTCGTCTGTACCTTTCGCGCCCAAAACATTGCTTGGTCTTTACTTATCAAAGCCAAACTGCTGTGTATCAACCCATTCAGCTGCAAGAATAGACCAGAAGTCCAGTGCCAGTCTGTCCAGCACGTAATCATAGGGAATCCATCCGTAACCATCATCTCCCCCCCAGGCTTTTCCCCCCCAGGAGCTGCGAATAAGGATTGCGCCCTTTGTCTGCTTTCCGCATCGTGTGTTGGTGATTACTTTGCCATCATCATAACCAACTGCCATCACTGCATGACCCCCCCATTCGGCGCTCTCATCCTCACAGGGATAAGGGATAGCTCCAGGAACATCTGAATCTTCAAAGGAGCCAAAGCCATAAAAACCGAACATGGAAGGGATGCCAGCCGCGAGGTATTTTTTTTCACGTTTTTTTAAGACTTGCTTTTCATTGTTTTTCTTTCCTAAAGGATCGTGACAGAAGTAGTTAATGGTGGCATAGTTTTTGGCCATGGCATAAAGGAAACTGTCGGGTTCAGTGTCCCAATCGGGATTAACCGTTTTGCCATCCAGGGTATAAGGGAAATACTTCTCATCGGGTACGCCAAACAATACCATGGCTCCCATGGCAGTTCTGATCCATCCACCAGAGTCTCCCTCGGCCTGCATGAGCTTTCTTGCTGTTTTATACACAAAGAGACGCGAACCCTCTATATGCACTCCAAAGGCTCTGTTTTGAAAGTATTCCAGCGTTCCTACTGCGGCGTTGGCAATACAGGAACCCAGATCGAGCTGATCTTCTACGGGGTGCACCACTGTCTTAGATCAGCCTTTTTGGGCAGTCCGGTACCATCCTTATCGATATCCAGTTTTTCTACAAGATCGACCATTTTGGGATGATCTTCGGAATAGTCCCTCATATCCGGAAGAGGAGGGAGCCACCCAGTACTAACAATCGCGCCTTCTTTTCCGCCTTTTTTTAAATCTTCTTTTTCGGTACATGCCACCTGTAAATTGTATGGTTGTTTTCATAAGCCCTCCAAAGACTTGATTACAATCTGATATTTTCGAGTTCTGAAATTAATATACCGGTTGCTTCACTACGCCCGAAGCGATCATATTTACGCAACTCACCAAAATCCAAACCAGTCATTTGTTCAACCGATTTTAAAGATACCTGGTAGGTTTCAAAGCGGTCGTAGAAAAAGGCTTCTTTGGCTTCTCTTTCTATTAATTCTTTCGTGTAATCCTTTTGTGATTGAACATAGGCTGTTACAGAAAGCTCTCCATCTGTTCTCACCATGACGACGACTTTCCAAAACTCATTAGGAATTTGGTAATTCTCACGATATTGATGATCTTCTGTATCATCGAAAACAGGGCCCGTAAAGACGGAGATCTGAAGATTATGCGTGTCAGCATTATTGAGTATATATTCCTCTAAACGCAGCCAGGTTTTCTGATTCAATTTTTTTATGTTGAGGGGCACAATTGGTGAAATAAAAGGTGTCAGCATCAGCCTGACGCGCTATCTCCGCTTCGCCCCCCCATACTGGATCCAGTCTTCTTACAAGATGCCCTCTGTCAAAATCATTATTCACATAGACTTCATTGCCATATTGATGACTTCTTGGAATCCTGCTGTCAAAAGACCATTTGTCTTTCCTGGGGATAGTTTCCCCCCCATATGTTTGATTGCCATCTATATTGACTGCTGTGAAATATGCCAGTCCTCTCGATTGACGCATGACAACGGAAAATGCACATAGTTTAGAATGTTGCTGCCATTTTTCATTTTGGTGCTGTCTTCTTCCATGGCTTGTGACAATTTTGGCAGGTCAATTCTGTAGTCTTCTCCCAGGAATAAGGGATCATAGCCATGTCTGTATTGATCTGCCAGGGGTTTATACTTTTTTTCCTCTTCCGCATTTTTTTATCGGGTCTGATTTGTCTTCTTCTTTGTCTTCTTTTTTTTGTTGATTGAATCCTTTAATTCCATAAAAACACCCTCCATAATCTCTTGTGTTTTCTTATCCACTTTTTGATACTCGCTTTTTACAAAAGCTGCGATGGAGCTAACTCTGGTACCTTCATTAGCAATCCAATTACGACTGTTATCTGGGTCTGGTACACCGGAGTGATGAACAGCAACAACTTGCCACTGATCATTAAAAACTGGTGAACCTGAGGAACCGCGTTTTGTGTCCGTCGTGTAATGAATAAAGTCTTTGAGCATGAATATCACTTGGTTTTCTCTGACTGTAACATGTTTCATTAGGCCATCCGGATGCTGAATGATGGAAACATTATCTTCTTCTTTGATCTTCCCTCTTTGTGAAATGAGTTTTATCCAGGGGATTTTTTTGAGATCTTCGTCAGTGTGAGATGTCGGATTTACGGATACAAGTGTGAAATCGAGCTTCCTATCCGTCATAAAAAAACCTTAGAGGATTCAAGCTAAACCTATACACAGGACAATCATTAGAACTTTCGTCTTTCTGATAATTAAACTCCGCGACAGCATTTGTAGCAGCGTTAATATCAGGAAGGACATGATTATTGGTGATTAAGACCTCGGGAGACACGAGAAAACCTGTTCCGGTACCGATTTCTCGCCCTGTGCTATCTCTGAGAACAATTCTGCATACAGATTCAGACACTTTTATACCGGATTGTAAATAGGAAATGGGCAGGAGGTCATTCTTCTTAAAAATCTTACGGAAGGAAAGTGGATTACTCTGATCGATTGGCTCTCTGCTTGCCTTCATCTTGATTTCGCTGTCTTCTGGCGACTTTCCCGATTTTTTGTCTTGATGAGGCTTCAATAAATCTTTTTAGAGCTTGTTCTTGAATTTCTTCAACTCTGGAGAAGGGGGGGCAGTCGGTTCTTTCGTTTCCTCTTTCTCCTCGTCTTTGTTTTTATTTGGAATTCCTCGTAACATCCTATATCTCCTTTCTTTTATATAGGCATTAGGGTAACGACAAGTTTTAGTAACTCTATATTGTTATTTTAATTTGAAGCAATAAATTAATCAAGTTAATTATAGCTTGTTTAAACAAAAACTTACACGACTTGACTGCGCGAAAAATATGTATTCGCTCTTGAGAAGACTAGGCTATTGCCAGGTTTCAGTTTTTATATAGTAATGCCACCGTCTCAACATGATAGGTCTGAGGGAACATGTCGAAGGCGTGGATGGTTTTAACCTGA
>JMBX01000150.1_pt1 | contig 18512 bp, 27 predicted proteins | sample 616521 | NCBI WGS metagenome assembly JMBX01 (sample SAMN02727906, study PRJNA239997) | anaerobic digester metagenome | biome: anaerobic digester; isolation source: mesophilic anaerobic digester inoculated with municipal waste water sludge... | place: Germany: Bielefeld University, CeBiTec ...
TCTATCATGGGATACAACTATTACTGTACCTTCAAAATTTTCTAGAAAACTTTGTAACCATCGTATACTTTTTACATCTAAATGGTTAGTAGGCTCATCTAGTATAAGTATACCTGGTTTTCCAAAGAGAGCTTGAGATAAAAGAACTTTTACCTTTTCATTACCAGTTAATTCGGCAACTTTTTTTTCATGAAGTTCTGTTGGGATACCTAATCCCTGTAGCAGTGAAGCAGCTTCACTTTCTGCATTCCAACCATCCATTTCTGCAAATTCTGCTTCTAATTCAGAAGCTTTTATACCATCTTCATCATTAAAATCTTCTTTGGCATATATGGCATCTTTTCAATCATTATCTCGTATAATCTTTTATTTCCCATTATAACAGTTTGAAGGACTTGACAATCATCATATTCAAAATGGTCCTGTTTTAATACAGACATACGAGTATTAGGAGCAATAGAAATACTACCAGTATTTGGCTCTATTTCCCCCCCTGATAAGATCTTTAAAAATGTACTCTTTCCTGCTCCATTGGCACCTATTACACCATAACAATTTCCCTGTGTAAAGGATAGATTTACATCTTCAAATAATTTTTGTGCTCCATATCTTAAACTTACATTGGTTACATTAATCAATATAATCATCCTTATCTAAAATAATATTTAAATATTATACCACATAAGGATTTAGAATAATATAGTTTATTATTCCAGTAAGTCTTTTTTTTAAAATCTTTATATTAGTTACATTATCACTCCTAAAATTTATTTATCATAAACATACCCAAGATATAGGGATGATATCATATAATCTTTCATGGTATAATAGTCGTAACAAAGTAGGAGGTGGGGGGGATATGTATAGTCAAATTAACAATGAAATTTATAAATTAAAAGAAGAACTAAGAGCTAAAGAAAAATTACAATCTCTAAGGGATATGGCAAATGGAGAATTGCGTAGGAAAAAGCTAAATAGAGATGAACTATATGGAATATTAAAAAAAGAAGAAAAAGATGTAACTAAGCTAGAGGGAATGAGTTTTAGCTCTATTTTTCTTACTATGGCAGGGAAAAAAAGAAGATAAATTAGATAAAGAAAGGGAAGAGTTTTTAGCTGCAAAATTACGTTATGAAGAGTGTTTAGATTCCATAAGAGAATTAGAAGAAAAAATAAAAGAATTAAATAGGGAGATAGAAGATTATGGCAATATTGAAGAAAAATATAAAAGCTTAATTAAAGAAAAAGAGAGACTTCTAGTTCAAGAAGATAGCCAAGAGGGACAAAATTTAAAGGAGAGTTTAGATAGGGTAAATCAGCTTAAATTAGGTATAAAGGAAGTAAAGGAAGCTATAGATGCTGGAGAATCAGCCAATGTAGCCCTTAACAAAATGAGAAAACATCTAGATTCAGCTAAAGGTTGGGGGGGTATCTGGGATATAATGGGTGGAGGTTTGATTTCTAATATGGCAAAGCATTCTGCCATAGATGATGCCAATAAAGCAGCCCATGACTTTCAATATCTATTGAAATCCTTTGAAAAGGAACTATCTGATGTTAATGAATTCGCTGAAATAGAATTGAACATTTCAGGATTTACAACTTTTGCAGATTTCTTCTTTGATGGTTTTTTTGTAGATTTTTTTGTCCAATCTAAGATAAATGATTCCATATCAAAGGTAGATAATGCAGGCTCTAAGATAAATGATATCATACTGAATTTAAGGAGAAACTTAAATCAAATGGAGATGGAGCTAAAGACCTTAGAAGGAAATATTAATAAAATATTAGAACAATAAAAATAGGACCTAGAAGGTCCTATTTTAGTGATAAGATTTTTACTGGACAGTATTCAACACAAGTAGAACACTTTATACAGTTGATATCATCAAATTGATTATTTTCATTCCAGTTTTTATGAGGTTCCAACTGAAATGGACAGACCTTAGAGCATAAACCACAATCTCGACATAGACTTGGATCAGATATAGTAATTTTCTTATCTGTTTTCTTAGTAATACCAGTCTTTTTCCCTAGGAAGTAGGAGAATTTCTGCATAGTACCCATGGGACAGAATTGACACCATGTCCTAGGAGTTACAAATATAGCCATTAGTCCACCTGTAATTAAAACCATTAAATAGGTATTAACAAATAATAATCCTAATTTATCTAAAAAAATCATAAGTACCCCCCCAGTTATTAAAAACATTTATCATCTTTCTGCCAAAATTAAACATAAAGAATATAAAAAAATCCTATAATCATAGGTCTAGATTTTAAAAATGGAGGAATAAATCTATTTTTACTAATGGGAAGCAATATCTTATCAAACAAGCTACCATGAGGACAAATATTTCCACACCAATATCTTCCAGTAAAAAAATGAAGTAATCATTAGTCCAGACATTATAAATAATACTAGTAATCCCAACTTAGGCTGCCATAAACCTCCTATGGCAATTAAAACTGTAATTAGCCAACCATATTTTCTAACAAAGGTAAAAGTACGGTTCTTCTTAATAAACTGATTTTCCATTTACTACCTCCTAATAATTTAAAGTATTAATACCATACGGGGGGGTACACAATATATTAACAATAATATTCTATTTTGTAAAGGGTAAAATATTATATTATAAACAGATAGTGCACTTGATAATTTAGTAAAAAAATATATATTATTAATAATAGATGAATAGCAAGAGAAAATTGAAAAGGAGCCAATATTATGAATTTAGTTTATAAGGGAAAAACAAAGGATGTATATGAGTTAGAAGATGGTAATTACTTACTTAAATTTAAAGATGATGTAACAGGTACCAATGGGGTATTTGATCCAGGGGGGGCAAATACTGTAGGTCTTACTATAGAGGGAGTAGGCAAGGCTGGTCTTAGATTGACAAAGTTTTTCTACGAAAAGTTAAATAATATGGGAATCCCAACTCACTATCTAGATGCAGATATAGAAAATGCTACTATGACTGTTTTACCTGCTAAGATGTTTGGCAAAGGCGTAGAAGTTATCTGCAGATATAAAGCAGTTGGAAGTTTTATGAGAAGATATGGAATGTATGCAAAGGAAGGCCAAGATTTGGATGCTTATGTAGAAGTTACATTAAAGGATGATGAGAGAAATGATCCTTTAATTACAGATGAAGCCTTGGAAATGTTAGGAATAATGACAAAGGAAGAATACAAGATATTGACAGATTTAACTAAAAATATAGGCCAAGTAATAAAAGATGAATTAGCTAAAAAGGGTATGGAACTATATGATATAAAATTTGAATTTGGAAGAGTAGGAGAAGATAATCATATAGCTTTAATAGATGAAATATCTGGGGGGCAATATGCGAGCATATAAAGATGGGGGGGAAAAGGTAGACCCTCTTGAATTAGAAAGGATAATGTTGGAAGGATAAAACTAGGAGGAAAATCATGTACAAAAATATAAGAAGAGTAATTTTGATTACAATTTCTATATTTATAGTTTTACATTAACATCCTGTAATAATCCAAAAGAAGAAGAGAAAACTATAGAAATTCCTAAAGAAGATATTGAAGAAATAGTAGATACATTATCTAAAGAAGAACAAGATAAATAATGAATGAATACTATCAATTAGTAACTGAAAAACAAATATAGAGGATATAGTTTATTTTATAGATGAGAACATTGAAAAAAATAGATAAAGAAAATGCAGAAACAATGGTTATAAGTTTAGAGGATTTGCTATCTTCTAGAAGAACTTCTATGGAAGAAGACTATGCCTTATTAAGTAAATATAAGGAATATGTGTCTAATGAAATAAAATCTTATTTAAACTTATTAGAAGAAGAAACTAGAAATATCTTTACAGATGGAGAAAAGCTTAATATAAAATCAGAGGAAATTTTAGACAGAGCGTTAGCTGCAGAAAAGCACTTACAAGAGTTTCCAAAGGGTAAAAGACAGATATAATTTATGATTTATATATGGAATATATAAAGGCTTCCATAGTTGGAACTGGAAACCAATATATATTTGCAGAAGAGGGAAGTTCTACTATTAAAAAAAGAATACTTAGATATTTATAAAACTTATATTGAAAATAATAAAGATACTAAAACTGCAAATATATTATTACAATATATAGATTTACTAGAAAAAAATCAAAACAATATGAACAGTGAAGAAGTCATTAGATTTTATGATGATTTAGAGTTAGTAATAAGAGAACAATTTTAACAGTATAGGCATCTAATTAGATGCCTATGTTTTACCTTGATTTAACTCTATTATAAATATTTCCTACTTCCAATGCTTCTCCTTTAATTTCATATAACTCACTTACAGTAACCAATTGAAACCTCTATTAATCAATGCAGGTACAATTATCTCTACTGCTTCTGCAGTACTTATATACATATCATGCATTAATATTATATCTCCATCTTTGACATTTTCCAAAATATGTTTAGAAATCTTTTCTGCATCTCGATATTTCCAATCCTCTGTATCAATGGACCAAAGGATCATTGGCATTTTAACTTGGGATTTTAGCCTATTATTATAGGAGCCATATGTAGGTCTCATAATCTTTGGTGCAGAACCAACTACTTCAATTATAGTTTCTTGAGTTTTATCTATTTGTTCTTTTAATTCTTTAGAGGATAAAGTAGTTAATTGTTTATGATTATAACTATGGTTTCCAATTTCATTTCCTTCATGAACAATTCTTTTAACTATTTCTTTATGTCTAGGCACTCTATTACCTAGTACAAAGAAGGTAGCCACAGAATTATGCTCTTTTAAAGTATCTAAGATAGGTATAGTAGCTCTAATATAGGGACCATCATCAAAGGTCAAAGCTACCATGGGCATATTAGGGTCTATTTTTCTGTTGCTAATTATTTTTAATTCAGGGTGTTCATTATTAACTGGTAAGAAAGTTTCTATGAAGTCTTTGTTTATATAATTAGATTTTACAAACTTTTTAATTGTATTATAGTTTACTTTAATATGGGGGGGATTTCTAAATAATCAGGTAAAAATATAACTCCTTTTCCTTAGATAAATCATATATAACTGTATGTGTTTTGATACTTGGATAAGTGTAGTGGGAAGTATCTTCTAATATTGTGAATTTAATACTAATTATATCCTTAGAATGACTATATATTTCATAGTCAATATTTAACTCAGACTTATATTTTTATCTATTGGAGAAATTTTTTTTCGTTAATTGAATAAATCCATCAACATATCCTTGTATGATAGATTTAATTTTATTATCAATTTGTTCATTGCCTAAAATAGGATAATGAACAGCTATAATGGAATTATCTCCATATTTAATAATAGATTCAATTTGGCCTAATTCTTTATGTTCTAAATTAGGATTGGGGGAATTATTATATTTAGTAAACTTAAATACAAGGGATAGAACAATGATCAAAATAGTAAATAAATACAATTTAAAGTTTATATTCTTTTCTTTTAATTGGTCCATAACATCATATTCCTTTCATTGTACAAAATGTTAATTATATATTAAAGATTAGTACTATACTTCTTATATTATTATATTAAGAGTAATAATATAACAACTTACAATATTATTAAGGGGGGGTCTTGATACCTGATATCAAGAGTGATAACATAATAATACAATAATTAGAATGGAGATTGATATATGTTAAAGTTACTTAGATTTTGAAACCCTATTGGCATATGGTTATAGGGGGGGTAATTATATTTACTTTTTTTCAACGCATATACCCAGCTGTATCTTCCTAATTTAATGGGTGATATAGTAGATAATGGAATAATAAAAGGGGGGATATACCCTATATATTTTCCATTGGTGGAAAGATGTTTATAGTGGCACTATTAGGTGCTCTTAGTATGGTATTGGCCAGTTATTTATCTTCTAAATCTGCCATGTCCTATGGAAGAGACTTAAGAAGAGAAGTATTTACTAAAGTAGAAGGATATTCCCTTAGTGAATTTAATAAAATAGGTACATCTTCACTAATTACTAGAACAACAAATGATATTAATCAAATGCAGCAAGTAACAATGATGTCCCTTAGGATGATGGTTCGAGCACCTTTAATGCTCATAGGAGGGCTTATTATGGCTCTATCAAAAAAAACAGGGAACTATCTAAAGTATTTCTTATTTCAGCACCAGTTTTAGTAATAGCAATTACTCTAGTAGGTAAAAAGGGATTTCCATATTTTAAACTAATACAACAAAAAAATTGACAAGGTTAATCAAGTTCTTAGAGAAGAATTAACTGGGATTAGAGTAATTAGAGCTTTTAATAAGAAGGATTATGAAGAAAAAAAAGATTTAACCAAGCTAATAAAGATTTAACAGAAACATCACTAAAGGTAGTTAGATTAATGTCTGTTATGATGCCTTTATTAAACATTATTCTAAACTTCACTATTGTGGCAGTTATTTGGTATGGAAGTAAATTAATAGATATGGAGAGTTTAGAAGTTGGAGATTTAATGGCTTTTATCCAATATGTAATGCAGATTATGTTTTCACTGATTATGGTATCTGTCATGTTTATAATGATACCTAGGGCAGCAGCTTCAGCTAACAGAATAAATGAAGTGCTGGAAATGGAGAATGAGATTTTAGATAAGGAAAATACAAAAGATGGAGAAAATTTAAAGGGATATCTTGAATTTAGAGATGTTAGTTTTAAATATCCTGGTGCAGAAAATCCAGTTTTGTGTAATGTATCCTTTACTGCTAAGCCAGGGGAAACAACGGCTATTATTGGTGGTACTGGATCTGGAAAGTCTACAGTAATAAATTTGATACCTAGATTTTATGATGTAAGCAGTGGTTCCATATTATTAGATGGAGTAGATATAAGGGATTTAAAACAAGGAGAATTAAGAAGTAAGATAGGCTTAATATCTCAAAAGGCTCTTTTATTTACTGGAAGTGTATCTGACAATATTAGATTTGGCAAAGAAGATGCTACAGATGAAGAAGTGATTCATGCAGCTGAAATAGCTCAAGCTAAGGAGTTTATAATGAATTTAGAGGAAGAATTTGATTCTACTGTAGCTCAAGGAGGGACTAATCTATCTGGAGGACAAAAACAAAGATTGTCCATAGCAAGAGCATTAGTAAGAAAGCCTGACATATACGTGTTTGATGATAGTTTTTCCGCCTTAGACTTTAAAACAGATAAAAGACTGAGAGATGCCTTAAAAGATGAAACTCAGGATTCTACTTTGATTATAGTAGCACAAAGAGTAAGTACTATAATGGATGCAGACAATATTTTAGTTTTAGATAATGGAGAAATAGTAGGTCAAGGCACCCATAGAGATCTTTTAGAAAAGTGTAAGGTGTATAGGGAAATTGTAAAATCTCAGTTATCTGAGGAGGAAATCGCATGAGTGAAAAAAAACAATAAGTCAAGACCAGTGAAAATGGGAAGAGGAGGGCCTCCAGGTTCTGGAATGATGAGACCTGCTGAAAAGGCTAAGGACTTTAAGGGAAGTTTAAAAAGGCTATTAGGCTATTTAAAGCCTTATAAATATATTTTAATAATAGTGTTTTTTTTATGTCAGTTTTAAGTACATTGTTTAATATTTTAAGCCCTAGGGTTATGGGATTAATAACTAATAAGCTTGTGGAAGGTATTAAGCTAAAGTTACAGGGTGTTGTTGGTTCTACTGTGGATTTTGATTATATAACTAAAGTCCTATTACTGTTGGGAGGATTATATATATTCTCAGCTTTTTTTCAATATATACAACATTATATGATGGCAGGTATAGCCAGAAGATGGTATATGATTTAAGGAAAGAAGTAAACGAAAAATTATCAAGACTGCCATTAAGGTATTTTGACTCAAATACTACAGGAGATATATTAAGTAGAGTAATAAATGATGTTGATACCATTAGTAATACGCTACAACAAAGTATTACTCAACTGATTTCTGCTATAGTTACATTAGTCGGTATTTTTATTATGATGTTACTAATTAGCCCTACTATAACTTTAGTAACTTTAATTACTATACCTTTAAGCATTCTTCTAACTAAAAACATAGCAAAACATAGCCAGGGATATTTTATTGCCCAAGCTAATTCATTGGGAGAATTAAATGGGCATATTGAAGAGATGTATACAGGACATACTATTGTAAAGGCTTATGGTCATGAAAAAAAAGAGCAATTGAAAAATTCAGCATTATAAATGAAAAGCTTTATGATTCCAGCTGGAAAGCTCAATTTATATCAGGGATTATTATGCCTCTTATGCATTTAATTAATAATATAGGATATATATTTGTAGCAGTTTTTGGTGGAATTTTTGTAGTAAATGGGAAAATAAGTGTAGGAGATGTGCAAGCTTTTATTCAATATGCTAGGCAATTTACTCAACCTATAGTTCAAACGGCAGAAATAGCCAATGTAATTCAATCTACCATAGCTTCTGCAGAAAGGGTATTTGAACTATTAGATGAAGAAGAGGAAAGTTCAGATCCAGTTAATCCTGTGAAAATAGAAAATCCAAAGGGAGAAGTTATCTTTGAAAATGTAGACTTTGGATATGAGAAAGATGAATTATTAATTCAAGGTATGGATATAGATGTAAAATCAGGAGAAACTGTTGCCATAGTTGGACCTACAGGAGCAGGCAAAACTACTTTAGTTAATTTACTAATGAGATTTTATGAAATAGATAGTGGGAAAATCACCATAGATGGCGTAGATACTAGAGAAATGACTAGAGAAGATCTAAGAAGTATTTTGGAATGGTATTACAGGATACCTGGTTATTTAATGGTACTATAATGGATAATATAGCCTATGGTAGAGAAGATGCTACAGAAGATGAAATTTATAGGGCAGCAACCTTAGCACAAGCAGATCATTTTATAAGAACTTTACCAGAAGGGTATAATACTGTTTTAAATGAAGAAGCATCTAATATTTCCCAAGGACAAAAGCAACTACTCACTATAGCAAGGGCAATATTAGCGGATCCTAAAATATTGATTTTAGACGAGGCAACATCTAGTGTAGATACAAGGACAGAAATATTGATTCAAAAGGCTATGGATCATTTGATGGAAGGCAGAACTAGCTTTGTAATAGCCCATAGATTATCTACAATAAAAAAATGCAGATATAATTTTAGTTATGAATGAAGGTAAAATCATAGAAAAGGGCACTCACGATGAACTTATGAAAGATAATGGATTCTATGCAGAGCTTTATAATAGTCAATTTGCAGCATAGTAAAAAATGCCCCCCCTATATTCAAAAATGAATATAGGGGGGGCATTTTTATATTTACTTTTTATTTTACTATTTCTTTCTTCTTCTCTTATTTTATTAATCCTGTACATAAGTAAATTAACAATTAATATACCTACATTGGCAGCCATAAGGGTATTACCTTGGATGTTAAAATCAATATGTAGTCCATAATTCAGTATAAATCGAATCATAAATATAAAGGAATTAAAAATTATTAAATCTCGAACAAATCTAGGCAAACCATAAAACCATCGCATATATATCCCCCCTCCATAAAATCAATTATAGCATAATTTATGAAAATTCAGTTATTATTTTTTTGGTAACCATTGTTACGGACTATTTTAACATTAAGTATTAATATTGATAAAGAGAATAGGAAGGAGAAAATCTAATGAATAAATATTTTAATATAAAAGATAAAGTTTATGATATAACGGAAAAATATCCAGAAACCATAGATATATTTGTGGCCAATGGTTTTGAACAGTTAAAAAAATGATGCCATGATGAAAATCATGGGAAAAACAATTACCTTAGAAATGGCTTGTTTAACCAAAAAAAAGTCAATATAGAATTATTTGAACAAAAATTAGTAGAAATCATAGAACAAAATAGAAACTTAGAAGATGATACCTTAAATATATCAAAAAACCAGGAAGAAGGAGATATTAAGATTCAAGGAGTATTACCCTGTCCCGTTAGAATTCCACTATTAGAAAGTTTTAATCAGTGGATAGATGAAAATCAAGAAAATTTTCAATTTAAAGTGGAATACGAATTGAAATCTGCCAATATAGGAGTAGAGTGGATTAGGGAAAAAAATCCAAGGTGATAATGAAGATACCTTAGCAGATATCTATATGTCAGCAGGATTTGATCTATTCTTTGATAAAAATTTAATGGGGAAATTTAAAGCTCAAGGTGTATTTAAAGATATTTCTGGTTTAAATAGATTAAATAGGGATTTTGATAATAATGAAATAAGTTTAAAGGATCCTAAAGGACAATATTCCATAATAGGCGTAGTTCCTGCAGTATTCTTAGTAAATACGGAAGAATTAAATGGAAGGGAAATGCCTAGGACTTGGGAAGATTTGTTAAAACCAGAGTTTGAAAACTCAATTTCTCTACCATTACATGATTTTGATTTATTTAATGCATTGATTTTAAATATATATAAAATCTATGGAGAAGAAGGACTTAAAAACTAGGTAAATCATTACTTAAAGTATGTCTCCAGCAGAAATGGTCAAGTCCCATATAAGTAGGTCAAATTCCAGTATACCTACAGTAACAGTTATGCCCTACTTATTTACTCAAATGGTAAAGGAAAACAGTCCTTTAAAACCAGTATGGCCAGAGGATGGAGCCATTATAAGTCCAGTGTTTTTATTGGCTAAAGGGGAGAAAGAAGAAGAAATCAAACCCTTTGTAGACTTTTTCCTATCGAAAGAAGTAGGAGAATTGCTTTCTAAAAATGGCAAATTTCCATCTACTAATCCCCATGTAGATAACGGTTTAAGTAAAGGACAAAAATTTATGTGGTTAGGATGGGACTTTATAAATGATCATGATGATATAGGAAGTTTAATTAAAAGATGTTTAGAAATATTTAGGAATGCCAAGGAGGTAGAATAGATGAATTTAGTAGTGTTTTCTGGGCCTCCTTCTTCTGGGAAAACCAGTATAATACTAAAGACCATAGATGCCTTAAAAGATAGGGATATCTCTGTAGGAGTAGTAAAATTTGATTGTCTTTATACAGATGATGATATTCTTTATGAAAAGGCAGGTATTCCAGTTAAGAAGGGATTGTCAGGAGCCTTTGTCCAGATCACTTCTTTGCATCTAATATTGAAGAAGTAGTTCAATGGGGTATAAATATGAATTTAGATTTATTGATTACAGAGTCAGCGGGACTTTGTAATAGATGTTCACCATATATAAAAAAAATATAAAGGGAGTATGTGTTATAGATAATTTGTCAGGAATAAATACTCCTAAGAAAATAGGACCAATGTTGAAGTCGGCGGATATAGTAGTAATTACAAAAGGGGGGGATATAGTATCTCAAGCAGAAAGAGAAGTATTTGCTTCAAAGATAAACTCTGTAAATCCAAGGGCTATAACTATGCATATAAATGGTTTAACAGGACAAGGAGCCTATGAATTAAGTACATTATTATATGATGAAGAAGATAATATAGATTCTGTACAAGGTATGGAACTTAGGTTTCCAATGCCTGCAGCTATGTGCTCCTATTGTTTAGGGGAAACTAGAATAGGAGAAGCTTATCAAATGGGTAATGTTAGAAAGATTGATTTAGGTGATGAAGATGAATAATTTAACCTTAAGACAGCTTTTAGAAAAGTATCCCTTTGTATTAGGATATTTAGAAGAAAACAAATTAGATATTAAGGGAAAAGAAGATAAAACCTTTGAAGAATTTTTAAATGATTTTTCTCAAGAAGAAATAGAGGATTTTGCCATAGATAAGGAAAGACTTATGGCCAATTTAAAGGAATATATAGAACAAATGAAGGCTTTTCTTGGAATAAAGGATGAAATAGGTATAGAATCTTTAACTATTTTACCTGGACATAATAAATCCAATATTCCAGAGGATTTTGAAAGCTTAACTATTCATAAATCCCAGATTATTTCAATAGTAGGTCCTACAGGCTCTGGCAAATCTAGATTGTTAGCAGATATAGAATGGACAGCTCAAAGGGACACCCCTACAGGAAGGACCATATTAATAAATGGAGAAATACCTGATAAAAAAATGGAGATTTTCATCTAATAATAGATTAGTAGCACAGTTGTCACAAAATATGAATTTTGTAATGGATTTAACTGTAAGGGAGTTTTTAGAACTTCATGCTGAAAGTAGATTAGTTGCAGATGTAGAAGATACAATAAATAAAATAATAGAAGGAGCAAATAATTTAGCTGGAGAAAAATTTGAATTAGACACTCCTATTACATCATTAAGTGGTGGACAATCTAGAGCTTTAATGATTGCCGATACTGCAATACTTAGTTCATCACCAATAGTATTAATAGATGAAATAGAAAATGCAGGTATAGATAGGAGAAAGGCCTTAGATTTATTAATTAATAAAAACAAAATAGTCTTAATGGCCACCCATGATCCTACTTTAGCCTTAATTGCGGATAAAAGAATTGTCATTAAAAATGGTGGTATAGATAAAATTATAGAAACTAGTGAAGAAGAAAAAGAACTATTAATAGAGCTTGAGAAAATAGATAATTTTATTCACAAAATGAGAAGTAGTTTGAGAGAAGGAAAGCAGCTTCAATTGGGAATGGATAATTGAATATATTAAGATAAATAAAAAAGAGGAGGAAATTAAAATGCATGAAGGATGTACTGGAAGTTTGACAGTGGAAAGCAAGTAGTAGATAAAATTAGGATGATGGGTTTTAATACTAGACCTATGCCTATGCCAGTTGAAATAGAATGTGTAGAATGTAGAAATATTTTGAAATGACCCATTTAGAGACAAAATGTCCTCATTGTGGAATGGTATATGGGGGGGTAACTCCTTGTTCTACAGCTTATCCAGATAGGATTAAAGCAGCAGGAGTAAATTATTAAAATTAATTTTACTTTGGTAACCAGTGTTACCGAATTATGCCATTACTTAAGATATAGTATAGACATAAGTTAAAGAAAGAAAAGAATATTATTTAAAAAATAGGGGAGAAGATATGAGTATGTTTTGTTATCAATGTCAAGAAGCAGCTGGTGGAAAAGGCTGTACAAAGGTAGGGGTATGCGGTAAGACTGCAGATGTAGCAGCTCTTCAAGACTTAATGATCTATGCACTTAAGGGTATTTCAGTATTAGGAATAAAAGCTGACGAAATTAACTATACAATGGAAGGTTTAGATAGATTTATAATTGAATCTTTATTTATGACTATTACAAATGCAAACTTTGATAAAGATAGATTCTTTGCAAAGATTAAAGATGCTTTAAAATTAAGAGATGAATTAAAAGCTAACTTAATTGAAAATGGTGTAGATTTAGGAGATTTAGCAGACTCTGCAACATTTACTGTTACTTCAAATGATGAAATAGAATATAAAGCAAGTAGCGAAAAAGTAGGAGTCTTAGCTACAGAAAATGAGGATATTCGTTCTTTAAGAGAATTAATCACATATGGGTTAAAGGGTATGGCAGCATATGCAGAGCATGCAGATAATTTAGGATATTCTGATCCAGAAATCGGTAAATTCATTAGAAAAGCATTAGCAGCTACATTGGACGATAGCCTAACTGCTGATGATTTGGTAGCATTAACCCTTGAAACAGGAGAGTATGGAGTTAAAACCATGGCTTTATTAGATAAGGCGAATACATCTACTTATGGGAATCCAGAGATTACAGAAGTAAATATAGGTGTAAGAAATAATCCAGCAATTTTAGTTTCTGGTCATGACTTAAAGGACTTTGAAGAACTATTAAAACAAACAGAAGGTACAGGAGTAGATGTATATACTCATAGTGAAATGTTACCAGCTAACTACTACCCAGCATTCAAAAAAATACGATCACTTTGTAGGAAATTATGGAAATGCTTGGTGGCAACAAAAAGAAGAATTTGAAAAATTCAATGGAGTTATTTTATTTACTACAAACTGTATAGTACCACCTAAGGCTTCCTATGCAGATAGGGTATATACAACAGGTTCATCAGGATATCCAGGATTTAAACATATACCAGATAGAGTAGATGGACAAGCTAAAGATTTCTCAGAGCTTATAGAACATGCTAAGAGATTGCCAGCTCCAACGGAAATAGAAAAAGGAACTATAGTAGGTGGATTTGCTCATGCTCAAGTATTTGCATTGGCAGATAAAATAGTAGATGCAGTTAAATCAGGAGCTATTAAAAAGTTCTTTGTAATGGCAGGTTGTGATGGTAGAATGAAGAAGAGAAACTACTATACAGATTTTGCAGCAGCATTACCAAAGGATACAGTAATCTTAACAGCAGGTTGTGCAAAATACAAATACAATAAATTGAATTTAGGAGATATTAACGGAATTCCTAGAGTATTAGATGCAGGACAATGTAATGACTCTTATTCCTTAGCAGTAATAGCCTTAAAACTTAAAGAGATATTTGAATTAAATGATATAAATGAATTGCCAATAGCATATAATATAGCTTGGTATGAACAAAAAGCTGTAATAGTATTATTAGCATTACTTTCCTTAGGAGTGAAAAACATTCACTTAGGACCTACATTACCAGCATTCCTTTCACCAAATGTGGCTAAAGTATTAGTAGATACATTTGGAATAGGCACAATTTCAAATGTAGAAGATGATATAGAAATGTTCATGGGAGCATAATATAGATTACCCCCTCAAAATTAGATTTGAGGGGGGGTTTGTTTTATTCTTTAGGATAAAGCTTTTTATTATAATAACCTTGAGATAAATAAAGGGCAGCCACTGGATTATGGCCAAGTACCCTATCCTTTGCCACAAGAACAGTAGTTGGAGCTTCAGAATATTTAAAGAATAAAGAATCATGGCCTACACATAATCCTAAAGCAATATTAAAGTCTGTATTCATCTTATTTAAAAATTTAGCTTGGCCAATAGGATTGCACATGACTTCATATGTACCAGGACGTACTTTTTGTTCTTCCTTAATGCCCATAAATTCCTTTTGGATACTTCCGTTTTTACACATAACTGAATTTACTTTAAATCCATTACTTTTTAAAATATCATATAGAATTTTTGCCTCATTAGATAATCCAACACAGAAGGCTATTCCCAAGTTTTTATATCCACATTTATTGGCAAAGTCTATAATCTCTTCCACTCTAGTCTTTTTACAATAACCTTCACTTTCCACTAAGGCAGAATTATAGGATAATTTATGATTTTCTTCTTCTTTATATAATTCTTTAATTTCATTTATCTTTTCCTCTTCCCTAGTTGGACAATTTTTAGGATAGTTTTCCTTATCACCTCTTCGACATGGTTTATCCTTACAAATGGCACAGGTATACATAGGTTTCATCCCCCCCTTTTATTATTGTTAATTAACGATTTAAGCTATTAAAAAAAGAATATCACTTTCCAAAGGATTTATCAAATGATAAAAAGAGTAAAGGCTACTGAATTTCAGTAGCCTTAGGGATTATTTTAATTTATCTGTAACAAGTTTTTCTACTTCACCTTTTTCAGGATAGCGATTTAATTCTTTTTTTTAGAAAAAAAATCAACTCATTATTTAAGGTTATTTCTAACACACCACCTGAAGAAGGAACTAAGGTAAGTTCAGTGATATTATTCTTATGTTCACTTAATATAGATCTAGCTAGAGCAACTGCTCTTCCAAGATAACCTCAACCAGTACAATACTCAATTAAAAGGATATTTTTCATAAACAATACCTCCTGTTGAAATAGTAATATATATATACCTATGGAATGGGAAATATCCATGAACTTAAATTATAGATATAGTTATAATTTTCATATTTGGGTATATATATTTAGAATTGCGAAATATATAAATAGAGGAAGTGGGAATATGGATTATGAAAGGCAAGTTGAAGAAATAGTAAAATATTTTAAAACCAATGAAAAGACAGAAGATAAATTTAAGATTGGAGTAGAGTTTGAACATTTTGTTATAGATAAGGATAGTTTAAAGACCATTTCATATTATGGAGAAAAGGGAGTGGGAGAGACCTTAAAAGATCTAGAATCCTTAGGATATAAAGGTGTATATGAAGGAGAATATATCTTAGGTCTTATTAAAGGAAATAAAAATATAACATTAGAACCAGGAAGTCAATTGGAATTAAGTATAAATGCTTCCATGGACATAAAGGATTTAGAAAAAGAGTATTTAGAATTTTTACAGGACATAATCCCTGTTTTAGAAAAAAAAGAATCAAGGACTAATGACAACAGGGTATCATCCAGTAACTAAAATAGATGAAATAACCCTTTTACCTAAACAAAGATATGATTTTATGTTTAACTATTTTAAAACTAGGGGGGGTACCCATGCCCATAATATGATGAAGGGTACAGCTGCATTACAGGTATCTTTAGATTTTGAATCTGAAGAGGATTATAAAAAGAAATTTAAAATCACCAATGCATTGTCTCCAGTATTATATGCTATATTTGAAAATGCCTATTATTTTGAAGGAGAACCTATAGAAAAGCATAATATAAGATCTTATATATGGAAAAATTGTGATACCTTTAGATCGGGAGTAGTAGAAGGAGCTTTAGACGAGGACTTTGGATATAGAAAATATGCAGAATATATATTAAATAGGCCACCAATATTTATAAATAAAGATGGAAAAGAAATATATACAGAGCACAAGTTGGTAAAGGATGTATTTGATCCTGAAGATTATAAAACAGAGGAATTGGAGCACATATTAACCATGTTTTTCCCCCCCGATGTAAGGACTAAAAAAAATATGTAGAAGTAAGAATGATGGATGCAGTACCTTATCCCTTAAACTTTGGAGCTATAGCTTTGTTAAAAGGGTTATTATATGATGAAGAAAATTTAGAAGAATTATATAATTATGTTGAGGAAATTCAGATTCAAGATGTAAATAAAGCAAAGGAAGAAATGATGAATAGTGGATTAAAAACCACTCTAAAGGATAAGACTCTATTGGAAATAGGAAAATATTTAGTAAATTTAGCTAAAAGAGGATTACCAGTAGAAGAAAAGGGATATTTAAAACCACTAGAAGAAATTCTAGAAAAAGGGAAAAGTCCCTATGAAATTACAAAGGAAAAGTCAAAGGAAGGGAAAAAGAATTCCCTTAACTGGTGCTTACTAGATGATTTAGTGGAGGTGAAATAATGGAAGGAAAGAAGATTAACAAAGAATATATAGATTTAATAATGAAGAATCAAGAAAATATATAGATGATTATCATCTTACCTTAGAAAAGGTAAGTAATTCTAAGGCAAGGTATAAGGGAGAACCAATACCTACTATATATCACCCCCCCTACTTTATTACTAAGGAAAATATTGAGGATTTCAATAAAATTGGGGGATATGATGATATCTATTACAAATAAGATTACCAATAGATATATAGAAGATAAGGAATTTAGAAAGAAATTTGGATTTCCAAAACTAATAGAAGATTTAATCCAAATAGATAATGGTTATGATATAAATGTTCCCATAGGAAGATTTGATATATTTTATAAGGACTATGATAATTTTAAATTTTGTGAGTTAAATACAGATGGTTCCTCTGCCATGAATGAGGATAATACCATTGCAAAGATTTTATTAGAGTCAAAGGCCTTAAATGATTTTAGAAAAAAACTATGATTTAAACTATTTTGAACTATTTGATACCTGGGTAGAAGAGAGTATAAAAATATTTAATAAGTATGATGAGAACAATCAAAATCCCAATGTAGCCATAGTAGACTTTACAGAAAGCGGAACTACACCAGAATTTGAGGAGTTCAAAAAAGCCTATATAGATAAAGGATATAATTGTATAATAGTAGACCCGAGGGATTTAGAATACAGAGATGGGAAGCTATATCATAAGAATTATAAAATAGATTTAGTATATCGAAGAATAGTAACCTTTGAATTAATAGATAAGGCAGAAGAAATTCCAGATTTTATAGAGGCATATAAAAATAGAGCCTTTTGTTGTATAGGTTCCATAAGATCTCAAGTAATCCATAATAAGATTTTCTTTAAAGTTTTACATGATAAAGATACCTTAGAATACTTATCTAAAGAAGAAAGGGAATTTGTAAAGGCTCATATTCCATATACAGGTATATTTGGTGGAGATAAGGATATATTTAATATGGTTTTAAAGGATAAGGATAAATATATAATGAAGCCTATGGACTTAAATGCTTCTCAAGGGGTATATGCAGGTAGAGATTTTACCCAAGAACAATGGGAAAGAAAATTAAAAGAATCTTGGGATAGGGATTACTTATATCAAGAATACTTTGTACCTTTTACAAGGGATTTTCTAATATTTAAAGATGATAAGTTTACTGTAGAGGAATTTGGAGTTATAACAGGACTATATATGTATAATGAAAAACTTGCAGGTATATATACCAGGATTGGACAAAATAGTATAATCTCAGGATTAACAGATTATTATACATTGCCTAGTATATTAGTTA
>JMBX01000151.1_pt1 | contig 18512 bp, 37 predicted proteins | sample 616521 | NCBI WGS metagenome assembly JMBX01 (sample SAMN02727906, study PRJNA239997) | anaerobic digester metagenome | biome: anaerobic digester; isolation source: mesophilic anaerobic digester inoculated with municipal waste water sludge... | place: Germany: Bielefeld University, CeBiTec ...
TTGTAGAAAGGTGAATATAGTGAAGAAGATATTAGGCCTTACTAGGCGATGTATTCAGGATTTTAATATGATTAAAGATGGAGATAGAATAGGGGGGGTTGGAGTTTCTGGAGGCAAAGATAGCCTAGTCCTATTATATGCTCTAAAATTATATCAAAGTTTTAGTCCAGAAAAGTTTGAATTAGAAGCTTTTACTATAGATTTAGGCTTTGATGGTTTTGATGTAAATACCATTAAAAACTATTGTAAAAGTATAGATATTCCCTTCAATGTAAAATATACCAATATTAAAGATATAGTTTTTGATATTCGCCAAGAAAAAAAACCCCCCCTGTTCTCTATGTGCTAATATGCGAAGAGGTGCCCTTCATAATGCTTTAAAGGAGAAAGGTTTTAATAAGCTTGCCTTGGGTCATCACGCTGATGATGCTATTGAAACCCTTTTTTTGAGCATGTTATATGAAGGAAGATTCAAAACCCTCCCTCCCAAATCTTATCTAACTAGAAAAAAAATATACGTTATTAGACCATTTTTATATTTAGATGAAAGGGAAATAGAAAAAGCTGTAGATAAATTTAATATCCCCCCCATAGTAAAAAAAATCCATGCTATGTGGATAAAAAAACTAAAAGGGAGGAAGTTCACGAACTACTTACAGACATCTACAAGAAAATTCCTGGGGCTAGGGATAGAATCCTAACAGCCATTAAAAATGGAGAAGAATTCAGTTTATGGTTTTAACTTAAAAGAGGTGATGATTATGAAAAGACATTTTAAAAAGCAATTAGCATTTCTATTGATTTTATGTACCATCGTTTCCTGGGCTGCTCCATCCCTTGCTGCTAAATCAGTTAACATGCCCTATGTAATTCATGAAACGGTAGATTCCCAATACCTAGGATCAGGAATCAAGTATGAAAATATAAAGAAGTTTACTTCCAAAGGATGGTGGAACATAAATGTAGTTAGAGTAGATTTAACAGATGAATATGCAGAAATAAAAGGCCTTATGAATAACAAAGGACTGTCCAATACCACTACTGTTACTGATATGGTTAATCAACAAAAAGCAGTAGCAGGAGTTAATGGGGATTTTTTTTCAATTTTAGTCCTATGCCCCATCCTATGGGAACATTTATTCAAGATGGAGAAGTAATATCTTCCCCCTATTGAAAGAGCTTATGCTTTGCCCACATTTTATATAGATAGCAATAATAAAGCAGATATTACTTTCTTCGATAGAAGGATGAATATTACCAATATAAATACGGGAAAGAGCGTACCTATAAGCTTAATCAACAAAGCTGCAGATATGAAGATGGTCACATTATTAAACAAACATTGGGGGGGATATAAATCCTTTGGAAACAAATATAATAAGGACACTGTAGAATTAGTGGTAGTAGACAATATAATCCAAGAGATAAGAATTGGCCAACCTCCTATTGATATACCAAAAGATGGATACATAATCACAGTAAGTGGAGATAGGAAAGAACCTTTACTTGAAAATTTCAATGTAGGAGACGAAGTCAAACTAAATATAGGGACTACACCAAATCTTGAAAATATTAAATTTGCTATTGGAGGAGGTAGTATAATCCTTAAAAATGGTGTACCTACCAATTCCAATATAAATATAAAGGGGATCATCCTAGGACAGGCATAGGTATTACAGAGGATGGAAAAGAACTTATCATCGCTACTATAGATGGTAGGCACATCTCCTATAAAGGAGTTAGCCAAGAGGTATTTGCCCAAATTTTAAAAGATTTAGGCGCATATAATGCTATCAATCTTGATGGAGGGGGTTCCACTACAATGGCGGTAAAACCTATAGAAGAACAAGTAGCCAAAGTGGTCAATGTACCGTCAGATGGGGGGCAACGTCGAGTACCTAATGGTGTAGGAGTATTCTCCAATGCACCTAAGGGAGAACTTAACTATATAAAAGTAGTTACTGATGATACCAATATGTTCTTGAACACCTCTAGAAGATTTTCCATAAAAGGTTATGATCAATACCATAATCCAATTGAAGTAGATCAATCTAATGTTGAATATAGCTTTGAAGGTATTGAAGGAGAAATGGAAGGTAATGTTCTTAAAGCCAATTCCAAAGGGAAGGCCACTGTTACAGCTAATTATAACGGTCTAACAGCTAGTATAGATGTAAAAATATTAGATGAAGTAAAATCCTTCACTCCTGAGTTGGATAAGTTCAACATAACCACCAATAGCCAAAGGAATATTGGTAGTCTATCAGGCATAGATAGGAATGGATTTAAAGCCAAGATATATCCAGAAGATGTGGAATGGTCTGTAAACAACGATATTGGGTATGTAGAAGAAGGCGTATTTTATAGCGGTGAAAAAAACAGGCTCTGGTGCCATAACTGGCCGAATCGGTCAAGGAGTAAATAATATATTGGTTTCCGTTGGTGGTAGTGGTGTACTAGTAGAAGGTTTTGAGGATGCAAATAACTTTAAATTCAACTTCTATCCTGAATATGTACAGGGTAGTGTAGGAGTAAATCCCGAATCCAAAGAAGGAAATAATAGTGCAACTATTAGATATGATTTCTCCCAAGGTGATGGAACTAGAGCAGCATATCTAGATTTAACACCAGCTGGCAATAAGGGATTAACCCTTAATGGTGAACCTATTAGATTAGGTCTTTGGGTCAAAGGAGATGGACAAGGTAGTTGGTTAAGAGGAACTATAAGAGACAAAAATGATAAAGAATATACTATAGATTTCATAAAAACATTGGATTCTACCGATTGGCAATATGTAGAAGCTAATATTCCTAAAGTATCCTATCCTATTACGCTAGATAGAATATATGTGGTAGAGACAAATCCTGAAAAGAAACATACTGGTGAAGTATTAATAGATGGATTGACTGCTATATATCCACCAAAATATGATAGTACTGGATTGCCAAAACCGACTAGCTTTAGTGACGATAGAAATGTAAAAAGCGAAAAAAAACCCAAGATGGATTCTCCTTTATGGTAGCTAAAGCCCAGACTGATATAGATAAGGTAGCTGGATTTAACGCTAGTAGCACTATTAGAAACAAAGCCAATAGCCATGATGTAAATATATTCATGGGAGGAGCTAGTACAGAATTTATCAAAAGCATAAAATCTCAGCTTGTATTAAATACAGGTATAAATTATATGAAAAGGGAATTTAAGAATGTGTTATTTATCGACGCTAATAGCTCTAAAGGAGGCATAAGGCCTACAAATCCACAGCAATGGGTATGGTTAAAAAAACGATTTAGCTAATACTGAAAAGGATCATATAGTGCTAATACTCAACACTCCTATATTTGGCGATGGTGGATTTAAGGATAAATTAGAAGCTCAACTACTCCACGACGTGTTAGTTGAAACTGGAGAAACTGGAAAGAGCATATGGGTTATCCATGGTGGCAATAGCACCAAAGTTGAAGTAAAAGATGGAGTTAGATATATACAATATGATAATAGGACTGGCAAAAATGTTGACGAAATAAAGAATATAAAAGCAATAGAGTTTATAGTAAATGACAAAGATATAACTTACCAAATAAACCCAATATTTGGAAAATAAATTATACAGATAAAAGCCTGGATACGAAACATCCAGGCTTTTATCAATTATATAATATTATACCTACAGTTAATATGGTAAGTATGATGGCAAAAAAAAGTATAAAAATATCTTCTCCTCATAAAAAAAACCTCCCTTCAGCTGTTAATATTATAGACAACTGAAGGGAGTATTATTCTTATGTATTATCGATCTTGGATAGCCAATTCCCATATATCCATCCAGTATCCTTATTACCATCTACTTGAACCTTATAGAAATAAAATCCACTATTCAATACTGGTCCCTCTAATATGGTCATAGAAGTGCCTTTTTTTGATCCTTCCTATTTCCTTACCTGCTGGTTTGTTTAATAATAGTAAAAGATTATTCCCATCTACTACTACTTTATCCCCTGGGCTATAGGTTAATATATCTCCTTTATGATGTACTTTAGGTGTAGGGATTTTTTTTGCCTTTCTTAGGAACTCCTTTCTTAGATATGTATTTCCTATCAATAGGGGGGGTAATCTTTTGGCCATATTCTTTTAATGCTACCTGATATATTTTATCCTGATAGGTTTTATTATAGTTTACATTAGGATTGTTCCTCTCCAATAGACCATTGTAAGCCCATAGGGCAAAGTACCAATGTTCTAGTATATTAGGATCCATATTTCCAATTTGTGGCATCTTTTCATTAGCCCATTTCCATTTTTCCAACAAATGATCTGCTCCAGATTCTATATTATATAAAGGATCGTTTTTAAGTTTAGCCAAATCATACTTCTTGTTTCTTCCACTTACTTGCATTATACCAATATTGCCACCTCTACTAACTTTAGGCTTACCATCCTATTAAACTGTGCCAGGCTAGATTCCACACTGGCAATGGATTTTAGTATAACACTTGGTATCCCTCTTTTAGTGGCTATCTCCTCTACAAGGGCTTCCACTTCTTTTCTAGAAAGATTCTCATTGGCACTAATTGCTACACTAGTAAATCCAAATACCAAAACACAGAAAAGTAGAATAGAAGCGCTTTTCTTTTTCATCTTCTTACCTCCTACCAACTTACATAGCCTTGTTTAAACTGCTGATACATCATATCTGCTATGCCTAACCCACTATCCTTTTTAGATATTTCATTGGATATCTCTTCAATATACATATCCTCAAATATTTGAGTTCCTAGACTTTTTTTCTACAAGCCCACTCTCTGGTACTGTCTTTTCATCTCTTTAAACATCATAGATAAGAATAGAGCTTCAAATTCTCTACATGCTTCCATTAAAGCTTCATCCCTGTCTATTTTTCCATCTTTGCATGTAATATATGATGGTTTTCTAGTTCGCCAGTTAGTATACTATTATTTACTATTTGCATCTAGGTCACTCCCTTACCTTTTCAGATTATTTATCAGTTGTAGCATCTCATCAGCTGTTTGTATAGTCTTAGAATTTATCTCATATGCTCTCTGGGCAGTAATCATCTTTACCATTTCATCTACTACTTGAACATTTGATGCTTCTAAATATCCTTGTACTATTCTTCCCTGCATTTCATCAGGATCCATAGGAATTTCCTCCCCTGAGGCTGTAGTAGCACTATATAGGTTTAGTCCTTCACTTTGAAGACCTTCTGGATTAACAAACTTGACTAATCCAATCCTACCTAGATCCACTATATCCCCCCCATACTCATCTAAGGCTGTAATATAGCCTAAATCATCTATAGTTATATCTGTAAGACCTGAGTCTATGATTATTTCATCTTCATCCTCTGATAATACTATGTAGCCCTCAGAGGTAACCAACATGCCTTCGTCCCCCCCTTCTACACTTAATTTAAAGCTTCCATCTCTAGTGTATCTAATATCTCCATTGGGTAATTCTACTACAAAAAAAACCGTCCCCCCCATCAATAGCCAAATCCAAAGTACCATTAGTTTCAATAAAACTACCATTTATAAAATCCTTTTTGGTGGCTGTAGGCATAACCCCCCCATGGCCCACTTCTAAATTTACTGGTCTACCCTCTTCATCTAATATATTATTCCTCTTTAAATTAGCATAAAACAAATCTTTAAATTCAGCCCTTGATGTTTTATAGGATGTAGTGTTTACATTGGATAGATTATTAGAAATAGTATCTATATTAAACTGTTGTGCCTTCATACCTGTAGCGGCAGTCCATAATGCTCTCATAATTTCTTCCTCCTATACTCTTCCTATTTCATTTGAAGATTTCTCTAACATCTCATCTTGTGCCCTAATGGCCCTTTGTCCAGCTTCGAATTCCCTTAAAAGAGTAATCATCTCTACCATTTCATCTATAGCATTGACATTAGAACCTTCTAGGAAACCTTGAAGTAGTCTACCTTCAAAGGGGGGGATTTCTTCTGCTGGTATCTCTTCACCGTTTTCATCTAATGCCATTCTATATCGATTATCTCCTATTTTCTTAAAATTCCTTGTTTTCTATATCCACTATATCAATATTACCTACTATATTGCCATCTACTCTAACTATCCCATTTCCGTCTATTTCTACCTCTTCTCCGTCGATGGTTATTGGACCTCCAGTTCCTAAAACCATCTCCCCCCCTCCTAAAGTAGTAAGATACCCTTCTTCATTTACTACAAAGGAACCGTCTCTAGTATAGTAGGTATAGCCATCTTCTCCTTGAATTTTAAAAAAAATCCTTCTCCTACCAGAGCCAAATCAAAGGTTCCCCCCTGTTTCCATTAATTCCCCCTGGAGAGTAGTCGGTAAATACTTTTTTTTAAATTTAACCCCTGCACTCATAGTCCCTATAACATGAGATGGAGGATAATATACTATTCCTTCCAATAGAGCCTCCATATCTCCAGCTCCTTGAAGTGGATTTCCTGCACCGTCAGTTATATAGTTTTCGTAATCCGTCTTGTATTCCCCCTTGATCATCTATGTAATAAGTCCTTAGATATCCTTCATCATCAATAATAAACTGAATCTCCTTTACATAGCTATCCTCACCATAAGGGGTCCTAACTACGAAATATCCATTCTGAGTCCTTGCCCTATATACTTCACCATCTTGCTCATACTCTATTTCATTTGGGCCAGTAATCCTAACTCTAGGATTTGTATCATTTATCCTAGATAACAATTTTTCTGGGAAAGTTTCCATCAAGGATAGATCTTTCTTATATCCTGTGGTATTTACATTGGCTAAATTATTTGCTAAAACATCTAATCTCTTTTGATTAGTAGCTAACGATGTAGCACTAATATATAGCCCTCGGTTCATCTAAAATCCCCTTTCTAAGCTAATAATTTCCTCATTGTATATTATCGTCACATAAAATATATACTTTAGTAGTTATTTGTACCTATAGAATCAGAATTTATTAAGTCATTTTCCATCATATCCACCCAGTCCAATGCTTTCCCCGTACCTATGGCTACAGAACCAATAGGATTATCTGCAATATGAACCTCTATCCCGGTCTTTGAGGTTATCAGCTTGTCCATACCATATAGTAAAGCTCCTCCACCAGTCATTAGTATCCCCCTTATCCCCTATATCTGCTGCTAATTCAGGAGGTGTCCTTTCCAATACTGAGTGGATAGTTTCTGTTATTTGATATAAAGGTTCTTCCATAGCTTCTAACATTTCATCTGAAGATATTTTTATATTTTTGGGCAAACCTGTAAGTAGATTTCTACCCCTTACCTCCATGGTTACATCCTGCTCTCGGGGAAATGCTGTTCCTATATTAATCTTTAAATCCTCTGCTGATCTTTCTCCTATCATCATATTATATTTCTTCCTTATATAGCGTACTATAGCTTCATCACAGTCATCTCCTGCAATTTTAATAGACCTAGAAAGAACTATACCCCCCCTAAGGATATCACTGCTACATCCGTAGTACCTCCTCCTATATCTACAATCATATTACCATTAGGTGCTGTTATATCAACTCCTGCACCAATGGCAGCTGCAATAGGTTCTTCTATAAGGAAGGTTTTCCTAGCACCAGCATGCATACTAGCTTCTAATACCGCTCTTTTTTTCTACCTCAGTTATTCCACTAGGAACACATATGATTACTCTAGGCTTAAAGAGGCTCCTCCCAATAGCTTTAGTAAAAAAAATATTTTAGCATCTTCTCAGTTATCTGATAATCAGAAATTACCCCATCCTTCATTGGTCTCATAGCTACTATATTTCCTGGGGGGGTTCGTCCTAACATCTTCCTCGCTTCTTCTCCCACTGCTAAAACTTACCACTAGATTGATCTATAGCAACTACAGAAGGTTCATTCAATATTATACCTTTATCCTTTGCATATACTAATATACTTGCAGTTCCCAAATCTATACCCAAATCGGTTCTAAAAAAAAGCCATATTCGTTTTTCCCCCCCTTTATCATCTACTATATAATAATATATCACAACATAAATATATTTCTATAAAAAAAACCAAAATTTCCTTCCCTTATATACAAATTTTTTTCAAAAAGACTAAAAGGTCCCTAAGGGTTTCCCCCCCTTAAGAACCTATTTAATCGTTTACAGCTTTGTATTTTAATTTAGTCGCTTTACCGCCTCTAATGTGCCTTTCCGCTTTGTTTTTTTCTAAAACCTGCTTTACCATTGATGCTATAAGAGGGTTTATCTTTGGAAGCCTTTCTGTAACATCTTTATGAACAGTGCTCTTGGATACTCCAAAAACACTTGCTGCTTGGCGGACGGTAGCCTTTTCGCTTATTATGTACTTTGCAATTTCTAATGCCCTTTCTTCTATATAATCTTTCACTTATTATTAACCCCCTTTAACTTATTTTGGGTTTTTCATCTTTGTAAATACTTATGCATATTAACTTTCTATTAGAACAAATAATACTATTGTAATTGGCTAAATGCTGGTGATGCTTTCATCGGATCTATATTTATACCATCTTTTATTACTTCAAAATGTATATGGGGTTCCATCATCATTTCAATAGATGCAGTCTTTCCAACTTTTGATATTATTTCTCCTCTACCTATCTTCTGGCCTTCTTTTACCATATCCTTAGTGGATAAATTAGCGTATTTGGTCATAAGATCTTCTCCATGATCCATTATGATTACTATTCCCCCCCAAAGCTCGTCTTCATATACCTCCATTATGGTACCTGATAAAGCTGCTCTAACTTCACTACCTTCTTGAGCAAATATATCTATACCCTTATGACTGGTCCATTCTTCTAAGGTATGGGAATAGATTAGGCTATTACTAGTAAAAGCTGTACCTAGTTTCCCATCTACTGGTGGTAACATATATTCATCCTCTAATGGTTCTGGCTCCTCATCTGCTACATATTCTAAATCCTCTTCTTTGTCCTTATTTTCCTCTTCTATTTCTTCAGTTTGTCCTATAGTTTCAGTATGTCTTTTCCTTAAATATTCTTCGTGTATTATATCCTCCATTTGGGCTATTTCCATAGAAGGTTCAGTACTCCCCCCCTCATCTACTATTAAAAATCCTCCCCCCCTTAGATAGCTCATCCTTTTTATCTTCTTGGATATTACCCTTGGTGACTATTGTTGCAGTTATAGCTACAATACACACACAAATAAATAAAATAATATAAAATCCATCTTTCTCTATCATTCTTTTTAACCTATTTTTCATTCCCTCACCTCCAATAGATATTATTTCCACAAATAACTATTTAATACATGGAAAAATAAAAAAATAGAATTTTTTTGCACAAAAAAATTCCTGACCTTAAATAGCCAGGATTCTGTGGGACAGTAGAGTTAGTTCTCTATATCCCACTAATCTTCTTCAGTTGTGCTATGGAAATCATCCATTGTAAACTCTTTAATTTCCACTCCAGTATAATAATGTTTTAAAATCTTTTCATAGTCACTACCTTTTTTTTGCCATTCCATTGGCTCCCCCCCATTGACTCATGCCTACTCCATGACCATAACCAATAGTCTCTATATCCACTATATTGGTCTTGGGATTATAGGTTATGGTGAAATTGGTTGAGTTTAATTCAAATAAATCCCGTATTTCCCTTCCATTGACTACCGTGCCATCTATAGCTATTTTTTTATCCTTCCCGATTGAGTTTTCTCTACCAGTTTTATCTTCTCCCCCCCTAAATTTTCTTTGGTAATATTAGAACCAGGATATTTCATGAGTAATTTTTTTTACAAACTCATCTCCTGTTAATGTTACCAAGGTTTTAAACTTAGGAGCTTCTTCTTCATAGGGACTTGGTACGGATTTTAAATAGGGCCTATCTACTTGAAATACATTTAGTGCATCTTCTGTCATCCCTCCACTAGTAGAATGATATAGTGGTTCTATTAATTCCCCCATCGTAGTATAGAACTTGCCCTTCTGTAGATTTTACCGCTTCTTCAATTTTAGGCCAATATTTTTCTTCCCAATCCTTCGCATGCATGGACTTTAGCTCCTCTAAAGTTAAAAAAAAGCTTGACAATGGATGCCTGTACAAATAGGAGCTTCTATATGATCAGGATGCCCATCGGGAAAATTTAAACTTCTACTTAAAGCATAGGTTCTACTGGCAATAGCCTGAGCCTTTAAAGCTTCTATATGGAACTCTGCTGGCATCTCAGCTGCCACTACTCCTTTAACATATTCCTCTAAATCTATAGTCTGAACCTTATCATTTCTAGTATCATATATTTTTATATATCCATCAAATATCAAATTACTAATTCCTTCTCCTGTTTTCCCTTGTTGGTCCTCTCGTGTCCTCCTTTCAGTTTTTAAAGAATCTATATTGAATTTATCGCCTATAGGAACAAATTTAAAAGTTTTTACTATAATAGTTGGCAATATTATGGTAATTATTAAAACTATCACAGTATATATAGCAAATTTTTTTCATCTCTTCCCCCCCTCTTTAACTTCAGTATAAAATATAATATGCTAATAGAGATAGAATTATAACAATAAAAAAGAGAGCCTACTAAATGCCCTCTTTATATCTAGCCTATATTTACCTTTTATGTACGACCACGAAACAGTCGCTACAATTCAACAAAATTCTACATTGCAAATTATCTAAACCCTATATATTCTTGCACCTAATTTGCTAAATTTTTCTTCTATATTATCATAACCCCCTATCTATATGATATACATCTCCTATTTCTGTCACCCCCATCGGCAACTAAACCGGCTAATACCAAAGCTGCTCCCGCTCTTAGATCTGTTGCTTTGACTGGAGCTCCCATAAGACTATCTACTCCTTGTATAATAGCAGATCTACCATCTATCTTAATATCTGCACCCATCCTTTTCAATTCATCTACATGCATAAAACGGTTTTCAAATACAGTTTCTATTACCACACTTGTCCCTTCACAGATGCTCATCAATGCCATAAATTGAGCTTGCATATCCGTTGGAAAACCTGGATAAGGCAATGTTTTTATATCTGTAGCTTTTAAATTTTCAGTTCCTATTACTCTTATTTTATCTCCATTTTCATATACTTCACAGCCTACTTCTCTAAGCTTTGCAATTACTGGCTTTATATGACTAGAGATTACATTTTCAACAACCACATCCCCCCCTTTAGTTATAGCACCAGCTACCATAAAAGTTCCTGCCTCTATTCTATCGGGAATAATAGAATGGGTAGCTCCTCCTAATTCCTTTACCCCCCCTTTAATTTTAATAGTACTAGTACCAGCACCTTTTATATCTCCACCTAATTTATTTAAAAAAATTAGATAAGTCCACTATTTCCGGTTCCATAGCAGCATTATCTATTATAGTTTCCCCCCCTTCAGCCATAACTGCTGCCATCATTATATTTTCCGTAGCCCCTACGCTAGGGAAGTCTAAATAAATTCTTGCTCCTACCAATTTATCAGCATAGGCTCCAATATTTCCATGATCCACATCAATCTCTGCTCCTAAAGCTCTAAATCCTTTTAAATGTAAATCTATAGGCCTAGTACCAATGGCGCACCCTCCTGGTAAAGAAGTTTTAGTCTTACCTACCCGGGTCAATAATGGTCCCATTACTAAAAAGAAGCTCTCATCTTACTCATAAGCTCATAGGGTGTTTCGTAATTATCTATATTTTTTTTGAATTAATCTTGATAACTCCTCTATCTAAAAATTCTACCTTTGCTCCTAAGGAGGTTAAAACCTCACATATTACCTCTACATCTTTAAGCTTAGGTACATCTTCTAAGATTATATCCTCAGTCCCCCCCAATAAAGATGCAGCCAAAATTGGCAGTGCAGAGTTTTTAGCACCACTTACCCTTACATTTCCCTTTAATGGAGGACTTTTTTTCCACCATTATCTTATCCAAATAAATCCCCCCCTCCTACTTCTAATAACCAATAGTAATAATAGGTGTTCCTATCCAAATATAGCTTTTATTTTCATATTCATTATATCTGATGACTATGTTTAAATTCATCTTCTCCCTGCCTGTATATATATACTGTTCTATATATGGAGTAAAAATAGAAAAGCTTAATACCTGTTGATCCCTATACTTCTCTATTACCTTTCCCCCCCTATATTCCCTTGCCCCTTTGAGAACCATCTTTTCCTTTTCATCTAATCTCATATCATCCTCAAAATCCCAGCTATACAGGTAGTAATATTTACAGGTTTATTATAGTTTTGAAATATTTTTTTCTACCTTTTCTATTATATCATTAATTTCAACAAATTGCTCCCTTTTTATCAAATTTATAAATAAAGAAGTCTCTGCGATATCCTCGTCTTCGTAGGAGGACAATGTAAAGGTTATTAAATCCCCCCTTCCTCATCATACCCTTGTACTATTAATTGATTAAATCCTTCTTCTTCTACCACTTCCTCCCAATAGTGCCTCTTTACATTCATATCTCCTTCTATCTTTTTGATCTCCAATTCCCTAGTAATCTTATCTCCAATAACTTCTAAATCTTCTAGCTGTTTAAATTCATCCATAATAACGCCACCTATATCCACATTTTCTTCTACAAAATCAGCTCCTAAATCCTCTAAAATACCCACTAACAAATCCCTTTCTTCTACATCATCCTGAGATATACCACATATTGGAATAGATAAAAAGATAATAATTCCTAATAGTAATAGATATTTTAAATTTTTCATACCCTTCCCTCCTAATTTAATGACTCTAATTGTTCTTCATATTAAGGAAGGGCATTTTGATAAAAATGTAAAGGGGGGGGACAAAACACTCTTATCATAAAAAAAATACCCTTTCCTTATGGTAAAAGTATTGCCAAGAAAGGGTACTTTTTATACCTTATTGGTTAAATTTTTCATCGTCAAATTTTAAGATTTGCCACTTCTAACCTATTTAACGCTCGCTTTAAGGCTAGTTCAGCTCTAGCTATATCTAAACCTTCTGGTCTTTCCTTTAAACGTTTTTCTGCTCTTAGCTTTGCTTCTTCTGCCCTTTTAACATCTATTTCTTCAGGCCATTCAGCAGCATCGGTAATAATGGTGGTTTCATCCTTAGTTACACTTATATATCCATCTACAGCTGCTGCAATCCTTTCTTTATCATCTTTAAGTATCCTAATCTTCCCAATGGCTAAAGGTGTAACAATAGGTGCTCTGTTTTTTTAATACAGCCAAATCTCCTTCTACTCCACGGACTATTACTCTATCCACTTCTTCTGAGAAAATTCCCTATCAGGAGTAACTATTTTTAACATAAAACCCATGAATTATCCCTCCATCTTCTTAGCTTTTCCAATGCTTCATCTATGGTTCCTACCATGAAGAAAGCTTGTTCAGGGACATTATCATGATTTCCTTCTAATATCTCTTTAAAACCTCTTACTGTTTCTTTAATGGGTACATATTTTCCTTCCATTCCTGTAAACTGTTCTGCTACAGAAAATGGTTGAGATAGGAATCTTTGAATTTTTCTTGCTCTAGAAACTGTCAACTTATCTTCATCTGAAAGTTCATCTATTCCTAATATAGCTATTATATCCTGTAGGTCTTTATATCTTTGTAGTACCTCTTGCACACCTCTAGCCACTTCATAATGCTCCTTACCCACTACCTCTGGGTCTAAAATTCTCGAAGTTGAATCCAATGGATCCACTGCTGGATATATACCTAGTTCAGCTATTTGTCTTGATAATACTGTAGTAGCATCTAAGTGAGCAAAAGTAGTAGCTGGTGCTGGGTCTGTCAAGTCGTCAGCAGGTACATATACAGCTTGCACCGAAGTTATAGAGCCTTTCTTTGTAGAGGTTATCCTCTCTTGAAGGGCACCCATTTCTGTTGCCAATGTAGGTTGATACCCTACTGCTGAAGGCATCCTACCTAAAAGAGCTGAAACTTCTGAACCAGCTTGGGTAAATCTAAATATATTGTCAATGAATAATAATACGTCTTGACCTTCCACATCTCTAAAGTACTCTGCCATAGTAAGTCCTGTAAGTCCTACTCTCATCCTTGCTCCTGGTGGCTCATTCATTTGACCAAATACTAGTGCAGTCTTATCTATAACTCCTGATTCAATCATCTCATAGTAAAGGTCATTTCCTTCTCTTGTACGCTCTCCTACTCCTGCAAATACAGAAATACCGCCATGTTGAATTGCTATATTGTTTATAAGCTCCATTATTAAAACGGTTTTGCCTACTCCCGCGCCACCAAACAAACCTATCTTTCCACCTTTTGAATAGGGTGCAATTAAGTCTACTACTTTAATACCTGTTTCAAATATTTCCCTTGAAGTTTCTTGTTCTTCAAAAGATGGTGCTGGTCTATGAATAGGAGATGTTTGTTTTACCTCTACTTCTCCTTTTCATCTATAGGCTCACCTAATACATTAAATAGTCTGCCTAAAGTTTCATTCCCAACAGGCACTGTTATAGGTTCTCCTGTGTCTACTGCTTCCATACCTCTTATAAGGCCATCGGTAGAGCCCATGGAGACACATCTAACAGTATCATCACCAATATGCTGTGCTACTTCCACTACCAATCTTTCTCCATGATTATCTATTTCAATAGCATCTAATAGCTCTGGCAAATTGCCTTCACTAAACCGAATATCTACTACGGGGCCAATTATCTGAACTATTTTTCCTATGTTCTTTTCCATATCCCCCCCACTCCTTTCCCTATTACTTAAGAGCTTCCGCGCCTGAAACTATTTCTGAAATTTCTGCGGTTATAGCAGCTTGACGAGCCCTATTGTAACTTAATTGCAGCTCTTCTATCATCTCTTCTGCATTATCCGTAGCCGATTCCATAGCTGTTCGTCTAGCTCCTTGTTGACTACTAGATGATTCTATCAATGCCCCCATATATTACAGATTCTATATATTTTGGAATCAAATAGTCTAATACTTCCTCTGGAGAAGGTTCAAACTCAATTACAGTTCCTTTTTGACTAACGCCTTCTCTTATATCTTCACTAGGAAGCAATTTCAATTTTTAACTTGTTGTGAAATGGTAGTAATAAATTCAGTATAAACTATGTATACCTCATCTATTTCTTTCTTTTCAAACATATCCATTACCATTTCTCCTATATCTTTAGCATGGGAAAAATTAGGTTCTTCTGTCATCCCTATAAATTCCCCTGCTATATTGTATCCTCTTCTTTTAAAATATTCCCTACCTTTTAATCCAACTGTTATTAAATAAGTATTGTCCTTTTTATCTCTAATATCTTCTTCTGCTTTTCTAATCACATTAGAGTTAAAACCTCCTGCTAAACCTCTATCAGCAGTTATAACTATATATAGGGAGTTTTCCACATCTCTTGTATCTAGATAAGGATGGCCAAGGCTCCCTGTCTCATTTAAAACCTGTTTTATATTATCATATATTGTATTGTAATAAGGTCTAGACTTTGCCATTTTTTTCCCTTGCTTTCCTAAGTTTTGCTGAGGAAACCAATTCCATAGCCTTAGTTATCTGTTTAGTATTGGATATTCCTCGTATTCGTCTCTTAATATCCCGTGTTGATTCAGCCAATTAATCCACCCCCCCAATTCTAGGGAATATTAAATACTCTTTTTAAATTCTTCAATAGCTTCTATTATCTTCTGTTCTGTCTCTTCTGTTAAATCCTTGGTTTCCTTTATAGATTCAACTATTTCAGGATAGTTATTATCTACAAAGTTTAAAATTCTCTCTCAAATTGGCTAATCTCATCTACTGGTATATCCGTTAAATATTTGTTTAGTGCTACATATAGTATTACAACTTGATGTTCAACACTTACTGGCTTATATTGAGGCTGCTTTAATATTTCCATTATTCTTTCCCCCTTGAGCAAGCCTCTCCCTAGTGTCTTTATCCAATTCTGAACCAAATTGAGCAAAAGCTGCCAAATCCCTATATTGGGCTAATTCCAATTTTAAACTTCCTGCTACTTTCTTCATAGCCTTAATTTGAGCAGCGCCTCCAACCCTAGATACAGAAAGTCCAGTATTTATAGCTGGTCTTTGTCCAGCAAAGAATAAGTCAGTCTCTAAGAATATTTGACCGTCAGTTATAGATATAACGTTAGTTGGAATATATGCTGAAATATCTCCTGCTAAGGTTTCTATAATGGGAAGGGCTGTAATACTTCCTCCTCCATATTTTTCATCTAATTTTGCTGACCTTTCCAACAGCCTTGAATGAAGGTAGAACACATCTCCTGGGAAAGCTTCCCTTCCAGGTGGCCTTCTTAATAATAAGGACATAGCCCTATAGGCTATAGCATGTTTAGACAAATCGTCATAAACAATAAGTACATCTTTTCCATTATCCATAAACTCTTCCCCCCATGCTAACTCCAGCATAAGGTGCAATATATTGTAATGGTGCTAATTCACTAGCTGTAGCGGAAACTACAATAGTGTAATCCATAGCACCTTCTTTTCAAATACATCTACTATTTGTGCTACTGTAGATTGTTTTGTCCAATGGCTACATATATACATATAACATCTTGGCCTTTTTGATTTATTATGGTATCCACTGCTATAGCAGTCTTGCCTGTCTGTCTATCTCCAATTATAAGTTCCCTTTGCCCTCGGCCTATAGGAACATGGAGTCAATGGCTTTTATTCCAGTCTGTAAAGGTTGATCTACTGATTTTCTAGTAATAACCCCCCCTGGGGCTATTCTCTCAATAGGTCTAAATTTTGTGGCATTTATAGGTCCTTTACCGTCTATAGGTTGACCTAAAGCATTTACTACTCTACCTATCATTACATCCCCAACGGGAACTTCTACTATTCTATCAGTTTTTTTAACTGTATCTCCTTCTTTATACCTTTATCTGAACCTAATAGCACACAACCCACATTATCCTCTTCGAGGTTTAGTGCCATTCCATATACTTCTCCAGGGAATTCAATTAACTCTCCAGCCATACACCCTTCTAATCCATGAACTCTTGCAATACCGTCTCCTACTTGGATAACAGTACCTACATCTACCATATCAAGCTTTTTTTCATATCTTTTTATCTGTTCTTTTATAACGGAACTAATTTCTTCTGGTCTTAACGCCATTTTATCACCCCCCCAGCTTTCCTATAATGATACGTTCTTTATAGTTTTTCTCATGGATTCCAGTTGTCCTTTTACGGTTCCATCTATGATTTTATTTTCTATTCTTAGTAGTACTCCTCCTATTATATCCTTATCTACTATATTTCTTAAGTTTATTCTTTTATCCATTTTGTTGCCAAGTACTATTTCTAATCTATCTTGTACCTTTTTATCCATAGGTACTGCTGTTATAGCAGTGACTTCTAAAATATTTTCATGTTCATTAAACAACTTTTTAAACTCATTAGCTATACTCATTAAATAGCTTTCACGTCTTTTATCTATTATGACATATAAAAAGTTTATCATCTCTTGACATACCATTTTCCCAAATACATTTGATACAAAATCCTTTTTTTCATCCTTTGAAATCTTTGGATGGGATAATATATCTTGAATTTGTGGTTCCATATCCAATGTATGGACTATAGCCTCCAAATCCTTCTTAAATTCATCCAATTTATTTAATTCCAAACCAGCTTCAAATAGAGCATAGGCATATCTATTACTTATTAATTTTGCCATTCTTTTGTACCTACCTCATCTACAAATTTGTTTATTAAATCCTGTTGTTTTGCCATATCTATATTCTCTTCTATTACTTTTGATGCAATTAAAACTGCCATATCTCCTGCCTTCATCTGTACATCCAAAATAGCTTTTTCTTTTTCTACTTGTATTTCCTTTTTTTGCCTTCTCTATTATATTATTTGCTTCTTCTTTTGCTTCAATTATAATGCTTTCTCTAACTTCTTCTCCTCGTTTTCTGCCTTGCTCTATTATCTCTTGAGATTCCTTCTTAGCCTCTAGAATTTTAGCTTCATATTCTTGTTTTAAAGCCAATGCTTCTTCCTTAGAGGTTTTTGCATCATCTATATTTTTTTGTATATTTTCACGTCTTTTTTTCCAATGCTTTTGAAACTGGTTTATACAATAATTTCCCAAGTATAAGTAGCAACACTAAGAATGCTAATAAAGCTAATATCATAGAGACAAAATCTGGTATGACTCTTACTTGTATATCCATTATGAAACCTCCTTTTCATAAGGTTTTTTCTAAATTAGGAGCCCTAAGGGCCCCCCTTGGATGCAATTATAATCCTAGATTTAAGTATGCTGTTAATAGTGGTCTAACAAATAGTAGTATTATAGCTATTATTAAGCCATATATACCAGTTGTCTCTGCTACTGCCTGACCTAAAAGCATAGTCCTAACAATATCAGCTTGTGCTTCTGGCTGTCTTCCTACTGCTTCTGCTCCTCTACCTGCGGCATGACCTTGCCCAATTCCAGGTCCTATACCTGCTATCATAGCAAGACCTGCTCCTATTGCTGAACATCCC
>JMBX01000152.1_pt1 | contig 18416 bp, 29 predicted proteins | sample 616521 | NCBI WGS metagenome assembly JMBX01 (sample SAMN02727906, study PRJNA239997) | anaerobic digester metagenome | biome: anaerobic digester; isolation source: mesophilic anaerobic digester inoculated with municipal waste water sludge... | place: Germany: Bielefeld University, CeBiTec ...
AATTAGAATTAAAAACTTTTTCAGAGGAAATCATAGAGGATTTAATTAAGGAAAACAAATTAGTTACAGAATACGATAAATTAATAGCCTCAGCTAAAATAGAATTTGAAGGGGGGAAATTAGAAATCTAAGCCAAATGGCGCCCTTTATGCAATCTAAAGATAGGGCTGTAAGAAAAGAAGCCTATGAGAAATATATAAATTTCTTTGAAGAAAATGAGGCTGAATTTGACAGAATCTATGATGAATTAGTTCATACAAGGGATAATATGGCTAAAAGTTGGGCTATAAAACTATGTAGAAATGGGCTATGATCGCATGAGTCGCTCAGACTACAATGCAGATATGGTAGCTAATTATAGAAAACAAGTCTACGAAGACTTAGTTCCAGTAGTGGCAGAATTAAAAGATAGACAGAGACAAAGACTTGGACTTGAAGAAATGAAATATTATGATGAACCTTTAGAATATTTAACCGGAAATGCCACACCTAAAGGAGAGCCAGAGTGGATAATAGAAAACGGAAGAAAAATGTACAGTGAATTATCCAAAGAAACTGATGAATTCTTTACATTTATGGTGGAAAAGGAATTGCTAGATTTAGTAAGCAAAAAGGGTAAAATGAGTGGTGGATACTGTACTTTTATTGCGGATTATCAATCTCCTTTTATATTCTCCAATTTCAATGGCACCAGTGGAGATGTAGATGTATTGACTCACGAGGCAGGTCATGCATTCCAAACCTATATGAGTAGGAGTTTAGGAGTGCCAGAATACGCCTTTCCAACCTATGAGGCAGCTGAAATCCACTCCATGAGTATGGAATTTATCACATGGCCATGGATGGAATTATTCTTTGAAGATGAAGTAGATAAATATAAATTTAGCCACTTAGCAGGGGGGGCAGTGAACTTTATACCCTATGGAGTAACTGTAGACGAATTCCAACATTTTGTCTATGAAGAGCCTAATGCTACTCCAGAGGAAAGAAAGGCTAAGTGGAGAGATATAGAAAGGAAATATTTACCCTTTAGAGATTATGAAGACAATGACTTCTTAAATAGAGGGGGGGATATTGGTTTAGACAAGGACATATTTTCTCAACACCATTTTACTATATAGACTACACACTAGCTCAAGTATGTGCTTTCCAATTCTGGATAAAAACCAGAGAAAACAAGGAAGAAGCCTGGGAAGATTATTTAAGACTATGTAGTGCAGGTGGTAGCAAATCCTTCTTAGAACTAGTAGAATTAGCTAATCTGAAGAATCCATTTATAGATGGCACCATAAAAGAAGTAGTAGAACCTATAAAAGAATGGTTAGATAATGTAGATGATAGTGAGTTTTAGATAAAAACATTTATTGTCTGGAATAATTTCTTATTCTAGATTACTGTATCATTTTGAGTCACTGTGTCATTGATGAAGAAACTAAGCGATGAGCACGAAATCAAAAAAAACATGATTTCGGCTCCCTGCTTATCTGAGCGCTAGCGAAGAATCTCCAAACACCAGAAACACTGAGATCCTTCACTACGTTCAGGATGACAATAATGAGCCTTCAGGATGACAATAATAAACTTTTAATTATTCATAAATAAATTATCAATATGATTTAGATTCTCAATGATATTTTTCAAATGATAATTATATATTAAGTCCATTTCATTTTGTTCCTCTTCACAGGTATGGGGGGGTTTTCTCCCAAATAGTTTTTCTAGGGACTTTCCGTTTTCTTCATTAATATTTAAATCTTTATCCATAGATGATATAATACTTAAATTACTATAGATATTTCCAACATTTCAAATATATTTTCTAGATTATTTACAGTATTGGATTTATATAAATTCAGTTTTACTTCCTTTTTAACAGATTGTAATCCTCTTCAATAAATACTAAATCTCGCCTTAAGGATTCTAATTCTACGCCTTCTTCTTTCCAAATAACAGCTCCAACAATGTCTTTTACCTGATGATACATTTTTTTTGAACAGATTCTACCATTTTATTTTCCAAATTAGGTGGTAATACGAAATAATTTATTAAAGCACCTATGACTAAACCAAATAATGTATCTACAGTTCTATAAAAGGCATAATCTACCCTAGAACCCTCTTTATAATTTAATATAATAGATAGAAAAACCATTCCCGATAATTGAACAGATTGTTTCCATCCAAATAGATTGCATAAATATATAATTATAACAATGCCTAAACCTATAAAAAAATGGATTTTCTGGTGCTACTAGGGAAAAAAAACCAGTGCAATAATCCCACCTAATATGGTACTAAACATTCTATCTAATCCAGAACTAAAGGATTCAGATACTGAGGATTGCATAGCAGTTATGGCAGCAATTCCTGCAAAAAAAAGGTGAACGTAAATTTAGTAATTGGGATAAAAAAAATGGTCAGGGCTACAGCTAAAGCTGTTTTTAAATTCCTAAGGCCTATTTTTTTGCCTTCAAAATTTTCACCTCCAGTAATACAATTATTATACCAATTAGGTAAAAATAGAACAAGATAAAATCATAAATATTAATATACTAATTGGAAATAAGTGAAAAGTGTAATATAATAGGATTGTGATAATTTAAAGGAGGAGACTTTATGGAAACTGAAAATAGGGGGTTTAAAAATATTATTTGCTATCGGACTAATTGCTATATTTATTTATTTAATAGTAAGTATGAATATTTTTAGTAAGGAGAGTTTAAAGGAAATTTTTATGTCTGCAAGACATGATAAATCCTTTGGAGTATTTTTTTTACAATTTTAATAGCATTATTAATGGTGTTTTTTTTGTTCCTATATCCTGGTTTTCGGCATTAGGGGGGCTTTTTTTTCTTTGGTTTAAAAGGCTTTTTATATGTAATTACTGCAGGTATGATAGCTTCAGTATTGTCTTTTTACATAGCGAAGGTTTTTAGAAGGGATGTAATAAAAATTGTAAATAAAATTTATTATAGAAAAGAAAGAGATATATCTCTAGAACAAGTTTCTGGTCAAATTGAGGAACATGGAATGGGCTATGTATTTTTTTATGAGAAGTATGCCCTTTATTCCCTTTAGTATAGCAAATTATGTTTCAGGATTGAGTTCAATAGGTTTGAGAGCCTATATTATAGGGACATTTTTAGGCTTAGCCCCCCAGGTCAATTTGCCACCACTTATTTTTCTATAAAGCAGTAGATATTAGGGAAAATCCAGTGGGGGGGGCATTAATTGCAGGGGGGGGAATTAAGGCTGCCTATGTGGCATTGGTTATATTATGGCAAAGAAAATCTAAATATAAGACTAAAGAATAGTTCCCCCCCATTAGTCGATATAAACTATAGAATAGATTGTAAGGGGGGGATATGCTATGGAAATCAACGGGGGGGTGAACAATATAGTAGATAAAAGACCTGCTGAAATGAATATAAATGTGGTAAATCCCATTAAAATAGGTTCTAAAGAAGATAAGCTAAATATTAGGGATAGAAAAAAATACACTGAAGACGAAATAATTGATACTATAGAAAAGGCTAATAAAGAATTTATAGCCTATGACAGAAGATTTGAATTTTCAATCCACGAAAAGACAAAGCAGATTATGGTGAAAATTATAGATGTAACAAATGATGAAGTAATTAGAGAAATACCGCCGGAAAAAAATACTAGATTTAGTAGCAGCCATATGGGAAATATCTGGCATATTAGTAGATGAAAAGGCATAAAGGAAGGTGAAAATATGTATAATACAATGAGAATTACAGGTTTAGCATCTGGAATTGATACAGAAGAAATGATACAAGCCATGATGCGTGCCGAGAGAGTTAAAGTAGATAGAGTAGAACAAGATAGGCAAGTGCTTTTATGGCGTCAGGAAATGTACAATGATTTAAACAAGGCTTTTGCTAATTTTATATTAAAGAGTAGAAATGATTTCGGTCTAACATCCATTGGCTATAATGGAACCTTTAGGACAAACTCCTATCAAAATTTAAATTGGGTAAAAAAAGCCACATCTTCAAATGAAGCTGTAGCAACTGTATCTAGCACTTCAAAGGCTGTAGATGGAAGCTATAATGTAGAAGTAAAACAATTAGCTGAGGGCGTTACTATGGCTAGTGGCAGTAATATAAGTGAAGATATTAATGATAAATTAGTAGGTGGCATGTCTTTTAAAATTAATGGTGCTAATATTACTGTTGGAAAAGAAGATGAAACCATTACTATGAATGATGTAGTTAAGTCCATAAATTCCGCTAAGGCAGATAATGGGGGGGATGCATTAAATATAAGGGCATCTTATGATCCAGTATTGGTAGATTTTTCATACAAACTACAAATACTGGGAAAGATGCTGAAATAAAAATAGAAGCCGGTGGTACAGGGGAAAGTTTCATTAATGCATTGGGTTTGCAATATAAAGATGGAATTGACGAGGCAACTGGAAATGTTGTTTATAAACAATACAAGGCTAATGGTGAGGATGAAAATGGTGAGCCTATAGAGGCAAAGGGCCAAGTTGCCCTTATCAACTTCAACGGAGCCAACAACATCGAACAATCCTCAAACCGCATCACAGTAAACGGCATTACCATGGATTTAAAATCTAAAGGTGAATTTACTGTAAATGTAGGTACAGATGTAGATGGAGTTTATGAGAAAATAAAAGAATTTATAGATGATTACAATGAATTAGTAGAGGAAACAAATAAATTATTAGGTGAAGAACAATTTAGAAGCTATAAACCTTTAACGGCAGAACAAAAGAAAAGTATGGATAAAGAAGATATAAAACTTTGGGAGGAAAAGCTAAGTCTGGTCTACTTCGTTCTGATGATATTATATCTAGAACTATGCTAAATACTAGACGAAGTATATATGAAAAGTTTGAAACTAAGGATGGATTTAGTGGAAAATATACTATGATAACAGATATAGGTATTTCTACTGAAAAATATGCTAGAGGCAGTGCTGGTGGTAAATTAGTTATAGATGAAGATAAACTAAAGAAAGCCATAGCAGAAGATCCAGATGCTGTAATGGAAATGCTATTTAAAGAAAGTGAGTTTAAAGAAGAAGAAGTAAATGGAAGAAAGATAAAAAAAGTACGAGGGTGGAGGATTTGTGGCTAGAATCCACGATAATTTAATGTTAGGTATGGAAGAAATAATCCATAAATCTGGAACAGCAGGTGAAGCAGGTTTATATAGAGATGTTAAGGGAAGTATGTTACTAGATTTTGTTGCTGGTACTAAAAGTGGTAGAGGGAGCATCAGTTTATTAGAAAAGGATGTATTAGATTATAGTAAAAAAAATAGACGATTTAAATGTCATGTTATTTAGAAAAGAAAGTGCATACTATGCAAAATTTGCAGCTATGGAAAAGGCAATTTCTAGAATGAATCAGCAAAGTGCCTGGATGATGCAGCAGATGATGGGATAAAAGGAGAGGATGGGTAAAATGACATACAATGCCCTAAACCAATACAAACAAAATACAGTTTTTTTCTGCAACACCAGAAGAATTAACCCTAATGCTATATGATGGTGCCATTAAATTTATGAATATAGGCAAATACCATATAGAAAACAATAATGTCGTTAAGGCTCATGATGCATTAATCAGAGCACAGGATATAATTATAGAACTTAATTCTTCATTAAATATGGAATACGAAGTATCAGAAATCTAAGGGGACTGTATGAGTTTGTATTAGAGAGGTTAATAGATGCCAATATATACAAAAAGCAGAACCAGTAGATGAGGCATTAGAAATTGTAGCAGGAATAAGAGATACATGGAAAGAAGCAATGCTAGAAGTAAAAAAAACAAGTCTACGAAAATAGGGGGAGTGTAGTCTATGACTCTAGACAATATAGACAAATTAATCTCTTTATCTAAAGAAAAAAAACAATTAATAGACGAAATGCATAATCTTACAAAGACTCAAAAAAAAGAGAAATAGAAAAGAAGATATGGATAATTTAAATAATATATTAGATGAAAAGGATAAACTAATTCAGAAAATAAATAAAATAGATGTAGAATTCTTAACTATTTTTTTCTCAAATAAAAAAAGGATGAAAATATTAAAAATATAGATGAATTAGATGTAGAATTATATCCTAATTTAAAAGCATTAAAAGAAGTAGTTACAGATATATCCTCAACCTTAGTAGCCATATCTCTATTAGATGAGGAAAATAGTAAAATATAATAGAACAAATAGAAGAAACTAAAATGGAGTTAAAAAGAGTAAAAGAAGGCCAAAGAGCCTACAAAAAAAATACCACAAACCCATAGAGGGAAGTATATTAATAGATGAAAAGAAATAAAAATAACACTAGGACATTATACCCTAGTGTTATTTTTCATCCTGAGTCAAGCGAAGAACCTCATATGAATAAGTATTAAGTCGACAATTTTCTAAATATAGTAAAAATCTTAGAAAAAAAAGTAGAAAAATATTTTATCAAGATATTATCAAAAGTTTTATCCACATTTATATACAAGTATAAACACTTACCCACAGACTTATACACATTATCCACAGGAAACCATATTATTTATCCACAAAAACTGAACAAATAATTGTGGATAAGTTCATAAATAATTATTAAAAGCCATGAATAAATTTTAAATTATTTATTTTATAATAATTGTTTACATACTTCCTCTTTATGGGTATATTATATTAATAAGAGTATAAGTATTTTATATTATGCTTATATGAAAGGAGATGGGGGGTTTATGAAACTTAATTTTACAGGAAAAAAATATGGAGGTAACAGAAGCTTTAAAGGATGTAACAGATAAGAAATTTGGAAAGTTGGGAAAATATTTCCAAGAAGATATTGAAGGAGACATAGTCTTTAGTACAGAGAAAAATAGACAAATTATTGAGGTTACCATAAACCTACCTGGTACCATACTGAGAGCAGAAGAGTCTAGCGACGATATGTATGCTGCCATTGACAAGGCTGTAGATGTATTAGAAAGACAAATTAGAAAACATAAGACTAAGCTTCAAAGAAGATATAACAATGGAGCTACCATAAGATTTGAAAATGTAGCTCCACTAGAAGAAGAAACTGAAGGACCTAAAGTAGTCAAGACTAAGAGATTTGATATGAAGCCAATGAGTGTAGAAGAAGCAATACTTCAAATGGAATTACTAAGGCATAATTTCTTTGTATTTATGAATGCAGAATCTGATGAATTAAATGTATTATATAAAAGAAAAGATGGAAACTATGGCTTGATAGAACCAGAGTTTTAATAGTATAATTAATATAGATTAAAATTGCAGGATATTATATCCTGCAATTTTAATTTAGAAATAAAAGGAGATGATATTTATGTTAATAGAAGCAATAGTTTTTTTTCTTTAATTATTGGCCTAATTAGAGGTGGAAAATTAAGAAAAATGAAAGCAATAAATAACAAAACTATTTGGCTATTAATTTTGGTATTTTAATGCAATATATATTGGTATTTTTGAACCAAACAGAGGCAATTGGCAGCTTAAGTAAAATTCTCTCTTACACTAAAGAGATATTAATAATCTCCTATATATTAATTTTAATAGGGATATTCACTAATTTAAAATTTAGATCCCTATGGCTTTCACTAATTGGTTTTATCTTGAATTTTTTTGTTTTAATTTCAAATAATTGGAAGGTTCCTATATTAGTAGAAGGAGTTCCTTTAATAGATTCACCTAATTTAGAAAGTTTATTGAAGGCAGGAAATACATATCTATATACTCCCATTATAGATGGGACTAAATATCCAATTTTAGGAGATATTATTGTATTTTCCAAGCCTTATCCTATGGCTAAAATCATAAGTTTTGGGGGGGATTTACTCATTGGATTTAGTATATTTCTATTAATACAGGAAATTCTTCTAGGTGAAGATTATTTTATGGGAGGATATAGATTATAATTTAGTTTATTGTGAAAAAAACCCAAGGAGTGATAAAATATATAATTAGATTAGTGTATATTGAAAGGTGGTTAATGATGAAAAGTTTTTTTTGAAAAAGTCTTTGGAAGCTATAGCGAAAGAGAATTAAAACATATAGAACCTATAGTTAATAAAATAGAATCCTTAGACGGTGAAATGCAAAAAATTATCAGATAGAGAACTGCAATTAAAAACTGTAGAATTCAAGGAAAGATTAAATAAAGGGGGGGAAACCCTAGATAATATATTACCAGAGGCCTTTGCAGTGGCTAGAGAGGCTTCATATAGAGTGTTGGGCATGAAACATTTTAGAGTGCAATTAATGGGAGGGATAATTCTCCATCAGGGGGGGAGAATTTCAGAAATGAAAACTGGGGGGGAAGGGAAAACCCTAGTAGCCACTTTGCCAGCCTATTTAAATGCTCTAAGTGGAAAAGGCGTTCATATTGTTACAGTAAATGATTATTTAGCCAAAAGGGATAAGGAGTGGATGGGTAAAGTCTACGAATTCCTAGGTCTATCAGTAGGTTGTATAGTCCATGGTATAAGTAAAGAAGAAAGGAAATCAGCCTATAATTGTGATATAACTTATGGAACCAATAATGAATTTGGTTTTGATTATTTAAGAGATAATATGGTTATCTATAAAGAGGAAATGGTACAAAGGAAATTAAACTATGCTATAGTTGACGAAGTTGACTCCATATTAATAGATGAGGCTAGGACTCCTCTTATAATTTCAGGTAGAGGTGAAGATTCTACAGAATTATATGGAATAGCTAATTCCTTCGTAAGGACTCTAAAGGGCAGAATAATTGATCCTAAAGAAGAAAATAATGATCCTTTAATAGGGAAATAAAAGAAGAAGTAGTAGATTTCATTATAGATGAAAAGGCCAAATCCTGTAATTTAACTGAAAAAGGTAATGTTAAAGCAGAATCCTATTTTAATTTGGAAAATCTGGCAGATCCAAATAATATGGAAATTGCTCATCATATTAATCAGGCTTTAAAGGCTAATAATATTATGAAAAGAGATATAGATTATGTAGTTCAAGATGGAGAAGTCATAATTGTAGATGAATTTACAGGAAGACTAATGTATGGTAGAAGATATAGCGAAGGACTACATCAGGCCATAGAGGCCAAAGAAGGACTACATGTAAAATCCGAATCCAAGACTTTGGCTACTATTACATTCCAAAACTATTTTAGAATGTACGAGAAATTGGCAGGTATGACTGGTACAGCTAAAACCGAAGAGGCAGAATTTACAGAGATTTATGGTATGGATGTAGTAGAAATCCCCCCCACCAACAAAGAAGTAATTAGAGAAGACTTTTCAGATATAGTATACAAAAATGAAGAAATCAAATTTAAAGCTATAATAGAAGAGATTAAGGAAGTACACGAATTAGGCCAGCCGATTTTAGTAGGTACAATTTCTATTGAGAATTCAGAACTATTGAGTAAAATGCTTAAAAGAGAAGGACTGACACATGAAGTATTAAATGCAAAACATCACGAAAGGGAAGCAGAAATTGTAGCGCAGGCTGGGAAATTAAATTCCATTACTATAGCCACTAATATGGCTGGTAGAGGTACAGATATTGTATTGGGCGGAAATCCTGAATATATGGCAAAACAGATATGAAAAAAAATTAGGCTATGAGGACGAAATAATAAATTTTGTAGATAGTTTCCAAGAAACTAAGGATGAAGAACTTCTAGCTGCAAGGGAAGAATATAGGAAATTATATGAAAAACACAAAGCTGAAACAGACAAAAATGCAGAAGAGGTGGTTAAGGCAGGAGGTCTTCACATAATAGGTACAGAAAGGCATGAATCTAGAAGAATAGATAATCAGCTAAGAGGTCGTTCTGGAAGACAGGGAGATCCTGGCTCTTCAAGATTTTATGTTTCTTTAGAGGATGATTTAATGAGGTTATTTGGTGGAGACAGAATTAGAGACATGATGGAAAATATTAATATGCCAGATGATGAGCCACTAGAACACAAAATATTAACCAGATCCATAGAATCTGCCCAAAGAAAAGTAGAAGGTAACAATTTTGCTATTAGAAAACATGTATTACAATATGATGATGTAATGAACAAACAAAGGGAAGTAATCTATGGAGAAAGAAAAAAAAGGTATTAGAAGGGGGGGAAGATCTAAGAGAACACATTTTAAGTATGGTTAAAAATATAATAGAAAATGCAGTAGAAGTATATACTATGCAAAGTAAATATCCAGAAGAATGGGATATGCTTGGATTAGAAAATCATTTAGAAAATATATATTTACCAAAGGGAGCCCTAGTAATTGAAGATATATATTCCCTAAATAAGGAAAATCTAGTAACTAAACTCTATGATATAGCCGTAGAAAGATATGAGGCAAAGGAAAATGAAATAGGGAAGGAAATGTTTAGGGAAATAGAAAGGGTAATACTCCTGCAAGTAGTAGATAGTAAATGGATGGATCATATAGATGCAATGGATCAATTAAGGCAAGGTATAGGTCTTAGGCTTATGGCCAAGAAGACCCAGTTAGGGCTTATCAAATAGAAGGCTTTGATATGTTTGAAGAAATGAATCATAGTATTCAAATAGATACTGTAAAATATCTATACCATGTGGAGGCCCCAGATAAAGTAGAACGAAAAAGAGTAGCCAATCCTATGGACACCAGAAGGGAACCACAACAAACTGTAGTTAAAGGCAAAAAAAATAGGTAGAAACGATCCTTGTCCTTGTGGCAGTGGCAAAAAAATACAAAAAAAATGTTGCGGACGGTAATGCACCAGGGACAGTTCTCTGTGCATCTGGTGCACTTGGTCGCCTGAAATAAAGAAAGGAAGAAACTATGGAAGAAATATATTTATATAAAGAAAAACTAGAAGAAATCAAAATTATGATAGATGAATTAGGTGTTTCTCTTTGACATAGAAGGTCTAAAAGATAATGCTGATAAATTAGAAAAAAGAAAGCTATGAAGGGAATTTTTGGGATGATGTAGAAAATGCCCAGAAGACAATGCAAAAACTTAAAGCCTATAAGAGTCAAATAGAGGAATATGAGAAATTACAAAATGCCATTGAGGATTTAGAAGTATTAATAGAACTAGCTTTAGAAGAGGAAGACTTTAATGTATACAAAGAAATAAAACTTATTATGAGCAAGTATCTAAGGAAGCAGAAAATCTAAAATTATCTACCTTATTAAGTGGGGGAATACGATAAAAATAGTGCTATATTCTCCATACATTCTGGTGCAGGTGGTCTAGAAGCCCAAGATTGGGCAGAAATGCTATTTAGAATGTATAAAAGATGGGCTGAACAAAAGGGATTCCAAATTGAAATTGTAGACTATCAATCTGACACTGAAGGTGGCATCAAATCTGTAACCATGTATATTAGAGGCTATAATGCCTATGGATATTTAAAATCGGAAAAGGGAGTACACCGTCTAGTAAGAATATCTCCTTTTGACTCTTCCAATAGAAGACATACTTCCTTTGCTAGTATTGATGTATATCCAGAATTGGAAGATGATATGGAAATAGAAATCAATGAATCAGATTTAAAAATAGATACCTATAGGGCTAGCGGTGCAGGAGGACAGCATGTAAATACTACAGACTCTGCAGTTCGAATCACTCATTTGCCTACAGGTGTTACTGTACAATGTCAAAATGAAAGGTCCCAACATAGTAATAGAATAACAGCTATGAGAATGTTAATGGCAAAATTAATTCAATTAAAAGAAGAGGAGCATAAAGAAAAAAATTGAGGACCTACAGGGAAAATATACCCAAATAGCCTGGGGGTGCCCAAATCCGATCCTATATATTCCACCCCTATAGCTTAGTGAAAGACCATAGGACAGATGTGGAAGTGGGGGGGATGTAAATAGGGTAATGGATGGAGATATAGATATTTTTATAAATGAATATCTAAAACAAAAAGCCTTCTAAAGGCTTTTTTTTAAAAAAAATAAAGGATTTTAGTTTCTAATATAGAATTAAATAATATATAAACATATATTTATGAAGGGAGAAAAATATGGATATAGGAAATATTTTAGTAAAGGAATTTCAATTAAAACCGTTTCAGGTGCATAATACTATAGAATTAATAGATCAAGGAAACACTATTCCATTTATTGCCAGATACCGTAAAGAACAAACGGGAAACTTACAGGATACGGTTTTAAGAGAATTTCACCAAAGACTTAATTATTTAAGAAGTCTAGAAGAAAGGCAGTTGGAAGTAATTAGATTAATAGAAGAACAGGGGGGGAAATTAACAGAAGAGCTAAAAGGGGGGGATATATTGTCAGCAGTTACACTTCAGAGGGTAGAGGACTTATATAGGCCCTATAGGCCAAAGAGAAGAACTAGAGCCACTATTGCTAAGGAAAAGGGTTTAGAAGGCTTAGCAGATACTATATTATTACAAGAAGTAGAAATTGGAGAACTAGAAAAAAATCGCCGAAAAATACATAGACTTTGAAAAAGAAGTACACACAGTAGAAGAGGCTCTAAATGGCGCCATGGATATAGTAGCGGAAATCTTTTCTGACAATGCAGAGTATAGGGATACAATTAGGGATATAGCCTATAATAAGGGAATTATTACAACGGAAGGAACTAAAGAAGAAAAATCCGTATATGAAATGTATTACGATTATAAAGAACCAGTAAAGGCTATTGCAAATCACAGAATACTAGCCATAAACAGAGGAGAAAAGGAAAAGTTTCTAAAAGTATCCTTATATCTACCAGAGGAAGAAATTATTTCAAAATTAGAATCCCTAATCATTACAAATTCCCAATCAGATTCTAAATATATTTAGAAAAACCATAGAAGACAGTTATAAAAGACTTATATTTCCTTCCATTGAAAGGGAAATACGGTCAAGTTTAACTGAAAGGGCAGAGGAAGAGGCTATAAAAGTTTTTCTTTAAATCTAGAGCCATTATTAATGCAGCCACCTATTAGGGGGGGAAAATAATTATGGGAATCGACCCAGGTTTTAGAACAGGTTGTAAAGTGGCAGTAGTAGATGATACTGGAAATTATTGGCATATACTACAGTATATCCAACGGAGCCACAAAACAAAATAGAGGAAACTAAAGTAGAATTGACAAAGTTAATTAGAAAACACAATGTAGATATAATAGCCATTGGAAATGGTACTGCTTCTAGAGAAACAGAAATAGTAGTGGCAGAAATGATAAATGAGATTCCAGAAAGTGTATCATATATTATAGTATCGGAAGCAGGAGCTAGTGTATATTCAGCCTCAGAAGTGGGACAAGAGGAGTTTCCAGATTTAGATGTATCCATCAGAGGTGCCATATCCATAGCGAGACGACTTCAAGATCCATTGGCAGAATTGGTAAAAATAGAACCAAAACATATAGGTGTGGGTCAGTACCAGCATGATTTAAATCAGGGTAAATTAAATGAAGCTCTAAGTGGTGTAGTAGAAGATAGTGTTAATACAGTAGGGGGTGGATTTAAATACAGCTAGCCCATCATTACTTAAATATATATCGGGAATATCTAAGAGAGTAGCCACAAATTTAGTAGAATATAGAGAGGAGGTAGGAAAATTTCAGTCTAGAGATGAGCTATTGAAAGTAAAGGGCTTGGGGGGGAAAAGACCTTTGTTCAATGTGCAGGATTTTGAGAATTCCCGATGGAGTTAATCCATTAGATAATACAGCAGTTCATCCTGAATCTTATGAAATAGCTGAAAATTATTTGAAATGGATATTAAAGAAAAGAGTATAGGGGAATTATCAAAGGAATTAAATATAGGAATGCTTACATTAAAGGATATTGTTAAAGAATTAGAAAAGCCAGGAAGAGACCCTAGAGACGAGATGCCAAAACCTATTTTTAGAACTGATGTGCTTAATATGGAGGATTTAAAGGAAGATATGGTTTTAACAGGTACTGTGCGAAATGTAGTGGATTTTGGTGCCTTTGTAGATATAGGAGTAAAAGAAGATGGATTAGTTCATATTTCTCATTTGTCCAATAAATTTGTAAAACATCCAAAGGATATTGTAAAAGTAGGGGGGGATATAGTGAATGTAAGGATATTAGATGTAGATATAGAAAGGGGGGGTAGAATATCGCTTAGTATGAAGGATATATAGGGGGGGGTGCCTATGTGTGTAATATTCATGGAATTATTAGCTCTAATTATAGGGGGGGGACTGAAATAAAACCCTATGAGAAGGAGCTACAAAAACATTTTCAAAACAATGGGGGGGAGTAATCTATATATATTCGAAAGACAATGAAGAACAGACCTTAGAGCATCTAGAAGAAGTTTTAGAAATTAATATTAGGGAATATCATAAAAGGAATAGGATAGTATTTCTATGTCGGGAGGAATTTATAAAGGGAGATACCATAGATAAGAAGGCCTTTGGTGATGCAATTAAAAATGGACTATTAGAGTTGGATAAACATGGTGCCATGAAAAAAAAGATGTCTATATTACTATAGATTCTTTCTGGGAAAGTACTATGGGAAAAGATGGTACAGATTGCTATGCCCTTTTAGAGAATTTTAATTGCCATGAAGACACAAGATTTATACTTAGATATATTATGGAGGAATTATCTGAGGATTATATTAATAATTTAATTAAATTCCATAAAACTCTATTACTAGATGGGATAGAGGATTTTGAAATTTATACCCCTGAAGAATTAGTGTATAAATCTATGACCATTTTATCTAGACATAATCTTTTAATTTATAATTTGGAAAGGGAAATTTTAAGGCTGGAATATTTTAGGACTCTAGGGGGGGAGTTGCTGGAAGGGGGGGTAGTCCACGATATGAATAATTTATTAATTACAATTCTAGGCCATGCACAATTAGCTACTATGGTTAATAGCGAAGAAGATATAAAAAAAAGAGTTTAGAAATAATACAGAGAACCACATTAGATGGAAAATTCACCATAGATGCAATTCGAAATCATATAAGGGGGGGAAGTACGAGTTCATTAAAATCTATGTATAAATTTGATAATATAGTATGTACTGCCATTGAAATGACAGAACATAAATTTAGATCTCATGCCATAGGCAAAAAAAGGTGGAATAAATCTAGTAGAAGAATTAAATTCCAATAGATATATATATGGTAATGAGTACGAATTAAGACAATCTATTATAAATATAATTTTAAATGGCATAGATGCCATAGGTAATTCTGGTTCTATGTTTATAAAAACCTATGATTTTGGAGAACATACAGTATTAGAAATTATAGATAGTGGTCATGGTATGGCTGAGACTACAATGAAAAATTATTTAGCCCCCCCTATTTTTCTACCAAAGGCAATAAGGGGACAGGCCTTGGCCTAAATATTGCAAAAAAAGATTTTTGATAATCATGGTGCTGAAGTCATGGTAGAAAGTAAGATAAATAAGGGTACTAAATTTACAATATCTTTTCCCACAGAATTATTTGCATCTAATGTTGCAGAAGGAGATATTGAGGATTATAATATTACTTAGGGAAACGAAATAATTATAGGGAGGTAGTTCTATGTTATTTATTAAAAATGGTAATATATTTACTATGGCAGGAGATATTATTGAAGGAGGTTCCATATTAATTAAGGATGGAAAAATTGAAGAAATAGGAAAGGATATAGCAGCCCCATTAGATGTAGAAGTTATAGATGCAGAAGGGAAAATGGTATTACCAGGTTTTATAGATGCCCATTGTCATATTGGAATGTGGGAAGAAGGCATGGGTTTTGAAGGTAGTGATGGGAATGAATATATTGACCCTGTAACACCACATTTAAGGGCTATAGATGCTATAAATCCTATGGATATGGCATTTGAAGAAGCCTATATGGGAGGAGTAACTACAGCTGTAACAGGGCCGGGCTCTGCTAATGTTATAGGCGGAATGTTTGTGGCTCTTAAAACCTATGGTAAAAGAGTGGATGACATGATATTAAAGGAACCTGTGGCCATGAAAATAGCTTTTGGGGAGAATCCAAAGAGAGTATATGAGTCTCAGAAAAAAATCTCCTGCAACTAGAATGGCTACGGCAGCTATATTAAGAGAAACTCTATTTAAGGCAAAAAAATTATATGGAAAAACAAGAAGAGGCAATAGAAGAACCAGATAAAATGCCAGAATACGATATGAAAATGGAAGCCCTAGTTAAAGTATTGAAAAAAAAGAAATGCCACTAAAGGCCCACGCCCATAGAGCTGATGATATATTCACAGCTTTAAGAATTGCAAAGGAATTTGATGTAGACATTACATTGGACCATTGTACGGAAGGACATTTAATAGCAGATTATCTAGCAGAAGAAGGCAAGGGAGCCATAGTTGGTCCTACATTATCCAATAGATCTAAAGTAGAATTAAGAAATCTTACTTTTGATACACCTAAAGCACTTCACGAAGTTGGGGTAAAAATAGCCATAATGACAGACTCACCTGTTATACCACTACACTATTTACCAATATGTGCAGGGCTCGCCGTTAAATCTGGATTAGATGAAATGGAAGCCCTAAAGGCAATAACTATAAATGCAGCAGAAATTGTTGGAATAGATGATAAAGTGGGTAGTATAGAAATAGGAAAGGATGCAGATATAGTAATATTTGATGGGAATCCTATTAAAGATATAGATTGCAAGACTATTGCAACTATAATTAATGGGGGAGGTAGTATACAAAGCTAAATAGGAGGGAAATCATTTGAAACTAGATTATAGTAAATCCCATAGCAGGAATGGGTGGTAAAGTAGGGTTAAAAGGTACAGATGGAGAGGAAGTATTAAAGAAGGCTTTAGAATTAGGCGCCGAACCAGAAGCCCCCCCAATTAAGGCAAAAAAAGGCTTTAGAAGTTTTAGTTCCCATAAAAGATAAATTAGAAATATACACTTATCCCAATAATATGGGAGAGGATATGGCAGAAGAACTAGGTTTTAGCATAAAAGTATTAGGTGAGAAAAAAACTAATACTAGCCCAGATGACACGGAAAAAGCAGTAGCTGAAATGCTAGAGGAAAATGTAGAATTAATATTATTTGCAGGTGGAGATGGGACTGCTAGAAATGTTTACAATATAGTGGGAGATAAAATCCCTGTAATGGGTATACCAGCAGGAGTTAAAATCCATTCTGGTGTCTATGCAAATCATCCAAAGGCAGCTGGAGAAGTAGCTCTTAAATTCCTAGAAGGGGAATTGCTAAATATAAAAGAAGTAGAAGTTATGGATATAGACGAAGATGCCTTTAGGAGCGGACAGGTAGTAGCCAAGTTATTTGGCTATATGAAGGTCCCTTTCGAACCAGAATTAGTACAAAATCAAAAATCTGGAGGTGTAGAAGGGGGGGAAGAATCTGCACTAGACGGTATATCAGATAAATAATAGAAGATATGGAAGATGATATTTTCTATATAATAGGTTCAGGCACTTCTACCAGGCCCATTATGGAAAAATTAAATTTGCCAAATACACTACTTGGTATAGATATAATAAAAACAAAAAAATTAATAGCCTCCGATGTAAATGAAAAAGAAATTTTAGAATATATAGGAGATAATAAAGCTAAAATCATAGTAACAGTAATTGGAGGCCAAGGCTATATATTAGGTAGAGGAAATCAACAATTATCTGCTAATGTCATTAGAAAAGTAGGCAAAGAAAACATACAAATAATAGCCACAAAGAGAAAACTAATGGACCTAGGCCGAAAACCTCTATTAGTAGACACAGGAGATGAAGAAGTAAATAAGATGTTCAATGGGTACATGAAAGTTAGAACCTCCTATACTGAAGAAGTAGTGCATATGGTGAGAGGACTCTAATTCCCTTCAGGAAAATTGTGAATTTTAAATTGTGAATTATGAATTGTGAGTAGGGGGGGCGACCTTTGGTCGCCTGTGATGGGGGGGCAAACAGGGCAAATGAAAGAGACAGTCCCTTTTGTTTGAAGGCCCATCCCCTTTATTTGAAGTTGTCATCCTGAGCGTAAGCTAAGGATTTCAATTTCATTTGACAATATTATGAATTCAGATTATAATATAATTAATTAAATAAATATCTTCAGGGCGAGGTGCAAATCCTCACCGGCGGTATAGCCCGCGAGCTAATTTTAGCTGACTTGGTGAAATTCCAAGGCCGACAGTTAAAGTCTGGATGGAAGAAGATTATACTTAATTTATTAATTAGGTAGATTTCGCCCCCCCGAGGTAATACTTCGGGGTTAATTTTTTTAAGGATTTAACCTTCCAATAGCCCTAAAGAAAAACATTATATGGAGGGATTTTGATGTATACATTAAGGAGAGAAGATTTAACAGTTAAGACCATGACTAAAATTGCAATACTAGGGGTAATAGCCTTTATATTTATGCTATTAGACTTTCCAC
>JMBX01000153.1_pt1 | contig 18374 bp, 31 predicted proteins | sample 616521 | NCBI WGS metagenome assembly JMBX01 (sample SAMN02727906, study PRJNA239997) | anaerobic digester metagenome | biome: anaerobic digester; isolation source: mesophilic anaerobic digester inoculated with municipal waste water sludge... | place: Germany: Bielefeld University, CeBiTec ...
GAATCCCACCTTCGGCACCATCTAAGACTTAACCCCCCCGGTTTAGCCGGGGTTTTTTTTCATTTGCCGGGCACAGCATGCCCAGAAATTCCTGCGCCAATGGGGGGGATCAAATTGCGTGCCGCTGCAGGCCTTGATCTCCGCCAGGGCCTCTGCGTGGGTCATGGCGGCGCGGTAAGGCCTGTCGCTCGTCATGGCATCGTAGGCATCAACTAAGCTGATGATGCGGGCTAACAAAGGAATCTCTTCGCCTGCCAGCCCCCCCTAGGATAACCGGATCCGTCCCAGCGTTCGTGGTGGGAGAGAATCCCTCCGCCACGTCGATTAGATCGGGCGAGGAAATGACAATCCGGTAGCCGCTTTTGCAGTGGCGCTTCATTATTTTCCATTCTTCCGGGCGGAGCGGGCCAGGTTTCTCCAAAATGTGCTCCGGCACAGCCACCTTGCCAATATCGTGCAGTAGGGCAATAAGCGCCAGCGTATTCAACTGGGCGGCATTTAAACCCAGCCTTCCACCCAACTGCCTGGCCAGTTGTTCCAAGTTTCTGGCATGCTCTTCCGTTTCGTAACTTCTTTCTGATAAAGTTCTCTGCAGCGAGGCCACCAAAGCATTGCGGCTGCTGTCCGCGTTGATCAGCTTATGGCTGTACATGTGATCTTCTGCTTCTTTTAAAAGGCGCGATAGATCGGCGGGAAAATCAACCGCGGTGGCACAGCCCAAACCCGTACTGGGTACGGGTCCATCCGGTTTGATCGTTTTGATCTCCCCCCCATCGATTGCCTGCGCCAGGGCCTGACTGGCATCTTCTGCCGTGTTCGGCAGCAGTAGGACAAACTCGTCTCCGCCCCCCAACGGGCCACTACATCGCCTGGCCTGCTTATTTTCTGCAAAATATCGGCCAGGGTCTGCAGTACCCGATCACCCTGCTGGTGGCCGAGGGAATCGTTGATGATCTTCAGGCCGTTCACATCGCCCATGATTAGGCTCAGCGGGTACCGGGATTGATCCGCAGCCAAGCGCGCCAATTCTTCCTCGAAGAACCGGCGGTTATAAAGGCCGGTCAGCGAATCGCGGAAAGCTTGTTCGCGCAGCCGCATTTCCAGTTTTTTTAGCCGCGGTGATCTCGCTGAACACCGCCACCAGTAGATCGGCCTAGGCTGAAAACACGGATGGAAAAGTATTTATCCAGCGCTGCATAATACTCTTGGAAATCAAGGCAGCTGCCGCTCCGGACAGCTCCTGGAATTTATGCAGCGAATACTGGCTCTGCCCGTGCAATAGGTGGCTGTACAACCTGCCCAGCACCTGTTCTTTTGCCAGCCCGGTCATTCTTTCGAAGGCGGCATTGACAGAGACAAAACGAAAATCAACCGCGCTCCCTTCTTCGCCATAGACAATATTATGGGTCGCAATTCCGTTTAAGGAACCGTGATAAAGGCCCTGAAACCGCCGCCGGCTGATTGCCAACTGCCTGCGCTGCTCATATTCTTCCGTAAGATCACGAAAACAAGGACGACGCCTAAAACATCGCCCTCCGAGCCAAAATGGGTGCAGCGCTAACCGCGATCTCGTATTCTGTGCCGTCTTGCCCGATTAAGATGGTATCTTCAAAAACAAGCGGTTTTCCCTCTCTCACAACCCTGCCCACGAAGTCGGGCAGCTGCTCCCGTGTCCGGACATGAACCATTGGAAAAACGTCCGCCAGCGGCCGGCCTTTGGCCTGTTTCGGCCGGCAGGCACCGAATCTTTCGGCCTGCGGGTTCATCCATGTAATTATGCCCTGTGTGTCTGTGGTTACAATCCCTTCGCCGATCGCCCGCAGCACAGCAGCATGCCAGGAAGCCCTAAGTCCCATCGCGCCGCCACCTCTTCTCTGTTTTCGGCAACTCTAAACAGAATTCGACGTTTTTTTATACAAATCCTGCCCACTCCGATCAAAAAAAGCGCCCAAGTACGGCACGGGTGAATACCAATCGGCTGTGCTAGTCTTGCTTATGTTCCAAGGCGGCCATGAATTTCCACAACTCATCCTCCACGTGTTCTGCGATGGCCTCCCTTTCCCCCCCGGTCTTGCGCACAACCACCGGCTGTTCGGCGCGGGTGATCGTCCCCCCCACGATGAACGCGTCAATTCCGTGTTCTCCAAGATGTTCCACTAAGCCTGCCCCCCCGTCCGGGGCGGCGATCAGCATCGAACCGGAGGAAAGCAGCGCTAGGGGATCGAGCTTTAACTCTTCCGCGATCTGCGCGGTGAGCGGATGCACAGGGCTTTTCCCTCAAAAATTTCTGCCCCGACCTCTATACCGGAGGCATGGCACAGTTCGCGCACTGCACCAAGCAGGCCCCCTTCCGTAATATCGTGCATGGCATGGACGCCGTATTGGGCGGCCAGGATTCCTTCGGGGGGGACCACCGAAAGCTGCTTAGTGAAAAAGAAATCTGACCTTTCGAGACCGGAAACGAAAGCAGGTGTGCGTATTCTCTGGCCAGGATAGCGGTGGCCTCAATCGCTAAACCCTTGGTAATAATCAGATCGTCCCCGGTTTGGCACCCTGCGAGGTGACATAACGCCCCCTTCGGCGCCCTGCCCACCGCCGTGACCGAGACAACGCAGTCCGTGACCTTGCTGGTGATCTCAGTATGGCCTCCCATAACCTCCACTTCCAGCGCCGCCGCGGTTGCCTGAATGTCGGCCATAATCTGCCTGATTTGCTCTTCTTTGATATGGACCGGGGGGGCCAGAAGGACAATCTGCACCCCCACCGGTGTGCCGCCGTTAGCCGCAATATCATTACAGGCTACATGGACCGCGAGTTCGCCAATTCCCTCCGCCGCCCCCGTAATGGGGGGGTCGCTGGAAATCAAACACACTTCATCGCCAAAATCGATTACGGCGCAGTCCTCGCCCAACCCCCGCGTGCACCAAGACATCGTCCCGGCGGTAGCGGATAGTGGACAGGACGTATTTTGCAGTAATTCCCCCCCGATAATTTTCCTACCTTCAATCGTTCACCTACTATTCTAGTGTTTCAGCTAATCAACTTTGTGCACCTGCAGCGTATTGGTACCGCCCGGTGTGCCCACGAACTGGCCCGTAATAATCGTCACAACATCGCCCGTTTTCACGATCCCCCCCCGCTCTTTCGCTTCCCTGACCGCATCTTCCACCATAACGTGGATTTCAGTGGTTGGTTCCACCACCACCGGATGTACCCCCCCAGCTCATGGCCAGCTGCCGCACTACCTGTTCATTGGGTGATGTGGCAAAAATTGTGGCCTTGGGCCTTTTTTTTGCGAAATTGAACGGGCGGTCGCCCCCCCGAGGCGGTCGAGCAGATAATTACTTCCAATTCTAAATCATGTGTGACCTGGCAGCCCGCGACCGAAACGGCCTGATCGATTTCGCTGCGGCCTTCATTTACCTTTTCTTTTAAGATGGCGGAATAATCAATGACCTGTTCAATACGGCGCGCTATTTTATCCATCACCTGTACCGCCCGGACCGGATATTTGCCCATGGCCGTCTCACCGGAGAGCATGACGCAATCGGTGCCGTCAAAGATTGCTGAAGAGACATCGGTCACTTCGGCCCGGGTGGGCCGGGGGGGGTTGCGGATCATGGAATCGAGCATTTGAGTCGCAGTGATCACCGGTTTTCCGGCCAAATTGCATTTTCTGATCAGCATCTTCTGCGCCAAGGGTACCTCTTCTGTGGCTATTTCCACGCCTAAATCACCCCGGCAACCATGATGCCATCGGAGGCAGCCACAATCTCATCGATATTGCGCAGGCCTTCATCACTTTCAATTTTGGAGATGACAAGTTGATGCCCGCCCGCTTCGCGCACAATTTTGCGTACCCGCTCCACATGATCACCGCGTCTAACAAAGGATGCCGCGATAAAATCCACGCCGTGGGATACACCAAAACGGATGTGTTCCGCATCTTCGGCAGTAATGGGGGGGCAGGTCAATATCAACTCCCGGCAGGCTTAGGCCTTTGCGCGAACTTAGTTCGCCGCCCACTATGACCTGGCAGGCCACATCGGGGGGGCCCTTAATTTCCACAACTTTCAGCTCAAGCAGGCCATCATCGATATAAATAATAGAACCGGGGGGGCGCAGATCGCGATTTAAATGGGCATAATCCACGTGGGCCTTTTTTTCATCACCCAGATAAGGCTCCACCGTCAGCGTATATTCCTGGCCCGGAATGAGTTCGATGGGCTCCTTCTGCAAGCGGCCGATGCGGATTTTCGGGCCCTGAATATCCAATAATAGGGCTAAGTTGGTCCCCAACTCGCGGGCCGCGGCCGTAAGTTAGTTATTCTGGCCAATGTTCGTCATAGCTGCCGTGCGAGAAATTAAGGCGCGCCACATCCATCCCGGCTCGCAGCAGCGCCCTAATTGTTTCGGGGCTTTCGCTGGCGGGCCCAATGGTACAGACAATCTTGGTTTTGCGCATTTGCTGCCTCCTCTTTAGATGGACGAAAGAATATTCGACAAATGATAATAATCCAGGCTGGGCTGTTTTTTTTCTGGGCCAAGGCGCTGGCCAAATCAAAGGGGCGCACCACCTGGTTAATCTCACCCAGCATCTTGCTTGTTTCCCCCCCTCGGCAATAAGTCCGACCGCGTGGTAAGCAAGCCTGCTGGCCAAAAGGCTGTCGCGCACGGTAGGGCCCCCCCACCCCCCTTTGGATATGCCCCCAAGATAGTAATGCGTGTGTCGTATCCGGTTGTTTTCGCAATATAACGGCCGATATCCAACGAGGGGGCTGCCCTGGCCTTTAGAGCCCGAAATGGGTTTTACCCCCCTTCAGCCACTACCACAATATTATAGGTCTTGCCCATCTCGTTCGCCTTTCTGATCTGGTCGCAGACTGATCCGCATCATAGGGCACTTCGGGGATTAAAATAACGTCAGCGCCGCCCGCCAAGCCCGAATACAGAGCGATGTAACCCGAATCGCGGCCCATTACTTCCACAACATAAACCCGGTCGTGGCTGCTGGCGGTATCGCGAATCTTATTCACCGCATCCAGGACATTGTTGACAGCGGTGTCAAATCCGATGCAGTAGTCGGTGCAGGCTATATCATTGTCAATTGTAGCCGGAATGCAGATCACGCCCACACCGGCCTTAACCAAGCCGAGCCCCCCCGGCAAAGGAGCCGCCACCGCCGATGATTACCAGTGAATCTATTTTATGTTCAGCCAGCACCTCCAGGGCTTTGGCCTGGCCGGCCTCCGTTTTAAATTCTTCCGAACGAGCACTCTTTAAAATAGTGCCGCCGCGCTGAATAATACCAGAGACTGAGCGGCTTCCCATGGGCTCCATTTCGCCCCCTGATCAACCCGTGAAAACCACGGTAGATGGCCCAAGGCTCCATATTATAATGCAGAGTGGCCCTGACCACCGTCCGCACTGCCGCGTTCATCCCGGGCGCATCGCCTCCGCTTGTCAGAACTCCTACTCTTTTGGTCAAATCGATCCATCCCTTTTTTTCAATAATTATAATTGCGCTTGCTGCTTGTCCGCCGCCGCCCGGCATCAGCCTCGCGGGGGCCTGGCGGCGTTGTTTTATCCGAATGAAGCGGCGATAATTTCATTAGCTTCATCAACCTCTGATTCGGGTACTAAAATCTCCACGCTGCCCGATTCACCCAAATGGGGGCGCTCCGATTGGCCGCAGCATGGACAGGATGCCATCCTTTTCAAGAAGCTCTTTTAACATCTCCGCAACTGGTCGATTGGAGGCTATGTATACCACAGTCCACATTCTTCCGTGCCCTCCTTCTTCATTCTGACTCCACCATGCCGAGCTTAGTGAAGATTTTTGCTTTCCCTCTGATTTTTATCGCCGAAGTGTGCTCCGTAAACTGGGCAATCAGCACTTCGCCCCGATCAAGTTTTTCTGTATGGTGGAATTTTGTTGCAACGCCCCGCGTCAAACCGATGATAGTCACCCCCCCGTTTCCAAAGCCCGGACCATAATATAACCTTCTTGTTCATAGCCCACTGCATACCCCCCCTCCGATACGCTAATCTTATTCCGCAGCGTTCAAAAAAACCCTTCTAGGAAACTCTTTCTTTCCACGGGTCAAACCAAGTATAAACAAGCTCGCCCCCCCGGTCGAGCGATCCTTCAATCGCTGATACATCACCCACCCATAATTCAGGCGGCAAAAGGTGCAAGGCACCCTCCCCCCCAAGGCGCAGTACAACCGGGAAACGCCCGCCGCCGTCCTCGCCTGCCTTTTGCCCCCCCGCCAGGATTTCCTTCAGCGCAGCCAACTGTTCGGGCCGGGGTGATGCTAAAGCGTGGGGCCAAGCTGCAGAGCCCATTTTGTTTGAAATACACCGCTCTCCATTAAGCCAAAGAGCGCCACCCGCGCCCCCCCGGCCGGGGCTGCCCCCCTGCCCGCCCCCCCGATATAATGCCAGCCCAGTGGGGGTATCTAAGCGGCCCGCCTTAAGAACTTCGCCCACTATGACCTGCAGATCCTCTTTGAAATACTCTACCAAAGGCAGGAAAGGGGACGCGGGATGGCGGCTGAGGTAAGCACCCACCAGATCGCGCTCTTTTGCAGAAGTTCCAGAGCGGGCGGAACCTCTTCGCCTATCTCTTTTAAAAGGCCTTCTCTAGGCCCCCCCAACCCATCGCAAGCGCCCGCTAAGATCAGATTCTGTAGAGCACCCCCCCTTTCCAAGCGCGGCGTGCGGCGAAAAACGGAGAAGCCGGGCCACAAACGCCTCCGCCTTGAGGCGATAATTTGCTCCGCGATCTGGGTGTTTACACCCTGCACCGCTGTTAAACCCAAGCGCAGGGCCCGCCCCCCTCTGCGGTGCAGCCGGCCTGCGAATACAACACACTGGGCGGCAGAACGCGTACACCGAGGCTTTGACAATCCAAAAGCAGTGCGGTCCGCTGCTCACCCGGCCCGGTTTCGTTGAGCAGCGTCAGGAAAACTCCAGCGGGTAATTGGCTTTTACATAAGCCATTCGCCAAGTAATCACCGCATAGCTTACGCTGTGAGCCTTATTAAAGGCATAGCCGCTGAAGCGCACCGTCATCTGATATAGTTCTTCCGCTGCGCCGGCGTCCATGCCGTTTTGGCGCGCCCCCCCGAGCAAAATTTCTCATGCCAAGCCTCAACTGCCTGCCGATCCCGCTCGCCTAGGGCTCGGCGGAATAGATCCGCTTCGCCCAAGGTCAGGCCGCCCAAACGATGGGCGATCAGCATCAGCTGTTCTTGATACAAAATAAGGCCGTGCGTCTCGCCTAAAATCTCCTTCAAGGCGGGATGGGCATATTCCACCTGTTCGGGCCGCTGCCGATTTTTGAGATAAGCCGGGAACATCTTGAGCGGGCCGGGCCTGCCTAAGGCCAGCAGGGCCACTAAATCCGCAAAGAACGGGGGGGCTGCAGCGAACGCAGCAGATCTTGGAACAGCTCGCTTTCCAACTGAAAAATTCCCAGAGTATCCCCCCCCGGCCCAACAGCTCGAACGCGGCTCGATCCTGAAGGGGAATGGAGCCCAGGGAAAAATCGGGGCTGCTGCGGCCAATTTCCGCTTCTATCCGCTGCAGCAGCGTCAGTGTGCGCAAGCCCAAGAGATCTATTTTCAAAACACCCAGCGCTTCCAGGCTGTACATGTCCAAGTGAGTGACGGGCATGTGGCGATCGGTGTAAACCGCACTAATATTCTGCACCGGCGGGCCCGTTACGATCACACCGGCGGCGTGGGTGGAGCGGTGCCGTTTAATCCCGCGATTTGAGCTGCCGCCGCGGGTGCTCCCGCCCATACAGCCTCTTGATTTCTTGGGCTGCGGAGCGCCGGCTGAATGTGCCGTAAGTCCCAATTTGGGCCACATGCTCTCGACCAAAGCGCTGGGCCACATAAGCCAATACCTCGCCTCGCCTTTCATAACAAAATCGAGATCAATATCGGGCCTAGAGCGGCGCGCTTTATTCAAGAACCGTTCAAACAAAAGTCCCCCCCACTGCAGCGGATCCACATCGGTAATACCCAGGCAGTAGGCTGTCAGGCTGCCGGCCGCGCTGCCCCCCCGCCCGGGACCCACCGCGATGCCCGCGTTTTTAGCAAAACGGACAATGTCCGCTACAATCAAAAAGTAATCGCTGAAACCCAGCTCTTCAATGACGGCCAATTCCTGTTCCAAGCGTTCTTTCACGGCAGCACCAACATGTCCATACCTATCGGCCGCGCCCCGCGGGCTAACCGCCCCCAGATCGTCCCCGGCGGGGGGTGCGGCGGCAGAATTTGCTGCCGGGCCAAGCCCGCTCGGCAATCTCTGGCAAGTTTCAGTGTCTGCTCAATCACTTCTTCCGGGCCCGAGAACTTCTCCCTCAGCTGATCCCAACTGAGCATGGGATAGGGCGGATGATGGGCTCAAACGGCCGCTCTTGGCCAAAAATCTCTAAAGCCTAGCAAGAGGCGGCGTCCGCGTAGCGCACATCTTGGCAGAGAATAAACCGGTTGGTTTGAAAGTATTCGGCCAAGCCGGGCTGCTCACCAAGCTCCCGGCGAAGGTAATAAGAGGAGCCGAAGTGTTCTTTGTACCAGGCATCGAGCTGAGCGCCCGCTCCGTCCGGCCTGACCGCGCCAATTGGCTCAGCCTGCCCCCCCGCCCGCCCCCCCCTTCCAAATGGCAATCCCCTTCTTTATACTGCGCCAGGGCCGCCAGGGGCACGGGTACGGGCCGCGATGCTAAGCGCAGTATGTTTTGATAACCCTCGTTTGTTCGGGCGATAAGTACAATAGGCGCCTGCTCCCCCGCCTGAATACTCCACATCCAGCTCCAGGCCAAAAATGGGCTTGATTCCCGCCGCTTGGCAGTACCGCTGCAGTTCGTAATGGCCGGCGGTAGTATTATAATCAGTCAGGGCCAGCATTTCTATGCTTAGTTCGCGGGCTCTTTTCACCAATTGTTCAACTGATAAGGCAGACTGCAGCAGCGAATAGTCGCTGTGCACGTAAATTGGACTGACAGGGTGTCTCCCCCCCTTCCTTTCCATTCCTAACTTCTGCGGTGGTGGGAAAATTCCTGTCAGCCAACAAAAAAAGGGCCGTTAGGCCCGTTTTTGTGTTCAGCCGGCGTTTTCCCGGCGGATATTTGCCCCCCCAAGCGGCGCAGTTTGTCTTCGAAAAACTCGTATCCCCCCCGATCCAAAATTTCCACCCCCCCGTATAGGTCAGTGCGCCCTTCTGCGGCCAAGGCCGCGACGGCTAAGGCAGCCCCCGGCCCGTAAATCGGTAATTTCCACCGGTGCCCCCGGTGAGCTGTTTGACACCGCGAATAATTGCAGTCGCCCCGCTCCGTTTTTATATCCGCGCCCATCCTGCGCAGCTCATCGATGTAGCGGAAACGATCGAAAATGGTTTCCCGCACAACGCTGGTGCCATCTGCTGTGGACATGGCAGCCACCAGGGGGGGCTGCTGCAGATCGGTGGGAAAACCTGGGTAAGGCATAGTCTCCACGTCCACCGGCTGCAGGCGCGCAGGGGGGGCTTTAATCAGCAAATCATTGCTGCCTCTGGATACAACCACACCCGCTTCTTCCAGTTTAACGATGGGTACGCGCAGGTGCTCCGCCACGACGCTCCGTAAAGCACTTCGCCTCCCGTAATGGCGGCGGCGAACATGAACGTCCCAGCCTCAATGCGATCGGGAATAATGGAGTACTCGATGCCCCCCCGCAGGCTTTGTACTCCTTCGATGCGGATTACTTCCGTGCCGGCGCCGCGAATTCTCGCTCCCATACCGTTTAGAAAAATTGCCAAATCCACAACCTCCGGCTCCTTCGCCGCATTTTCCAAAACGGTGGTGCCCTCAGCCAGAGAGGCAGCGATCATCAAGTTGATCGTCGTGCCCACACTGGCTCTGTTGACATAGATCTGGGTGCCGCGCAGCCGCTCCGCCCGGGCCTTCATGTAACCGTGTTCAATAACTACCTCGGCGCCCATCTGTGAGAACCCTTTAATGTGAAAATCCACCGGCCGCGAACCTATCGCGCAGCCCCCCGGGCAGAGGTACTTCTGCCCGGCCCAAACGGGCCAACAGCAGGCCCGCACTGTAAAAGGAAGCCCGCATTTTACGCACCAAGTCATATGAGGCCCGGGATTTATGTAACCCCCCCTGCCCATTAATATGTAAACGATGGCTTTGATCAAAAGAAGCCTCCGCCCCCCCAATTCCTGCAGAATTTCACAAACGGTCGTAATGTCACTGCCCCCCCGAGGAATGTTCTCCAAGATCGATTCCCCTTCCGCTGCCAAAGCAGCGGCAACAATAATGGCCAGGGCGCTGTTTTTGGCCCCCCGCTGATTTCCAACGAACCCTGCAGCGGCTTACCGCCTTCTATCACCAATCGAGACAAACTGATCCCCCCCGCACCTACACGGAACCTCTAAAATAAGCGGCTACCATTTCTTCCAATAAGTCGTTGCGTTCCACGCTCTGAATTAACAGCCTTGCATCTCCGTGGGCCGTAATGTATGAAGGATCGCCCGAAACAAGGTAACCCACGATTTGATCTAGGGGGGCGATACCCCCCCTTTTCTTCCAGGGCTGTCCAAATCTTGAGCAGAATCGCCCTTTTATTTATAGTTTCCTTCTCCAACGCCGAAAATAAACGTGTTTCATCTGACGAACCCATACAAACCCTCCTCACTTGATGCCTTACAATCTTTCGGCCCCCGCTGGGGGGTATTTTTGAGGGCTGCCGGCCGGGTGGCAAGTAAACTCAGTGGTTAAACGCGATATCCGCAACCGCTTCCGCGATATTATTGGCATGGTCGCCGACGCGCTCCAAATTGCTCACCACATCCAAAAAGAGGACGCCGATTTCGGGGGCAGCACAGCCCTTCGTTGAGCCGTTTGATATGATTGACGCGATATTTCTTTTCCAGATCATCCACCAAGTCATCGTCCGCGATCAGGCGCTTGGCAAGTTCTGCGTCGTGGTCGCCTAAAGCCCTCAGTGAGTCGCGGTAAATGCGGGAAACGACCGTAACCATATCCTGCAAGTCTTCCGCCGCGGCCGCGCTCAGCTCCAAGCTGCCGTCGATGCGGGCCAAGCCCAATTCGGCAATGTTGACCGCATGATCGCCGATCCGCTCAATATCATTGACAATGTGCATTAGATTAGTCAAAAATCTAGCTTGTCCTTCGCCTAGGGGGTACTGGTTGGCGCGGGCGAGGTAGGCGGTGATCGCTTTTTCCAAAACGTTTACTACTTCTTCTCGCTGGCGAATTTCATTCATGCGCTGCGCATCGCCCCCCCGGGCAAAGACCTCCGTTCCGTCCTGCACCATGACCAGCGCTAATTCGCCCATGCGCACTGCCTCTTTTTGGGCGCTGATTAAAGCTGCGGGCGTATGAATCATGCGGTTATCTAAATATTTCGGTTTTAGTTCAATGACCACATCTTCCCCCGGGTACAAGGAATGTCACGATCTTGACGAAATAAGGTAGAAGGGGGGGAAACAAAATCAAGGTTGTGGCCATGTTGAAAAAGGTGTGGGCATTGGCAATTTGGCGGGAGATGGTATGGCCTGTCAAGGAAACGAGTGCAGCAAATGGTTTGCGGAAAATTATGAAGAAGAGGACGCCAAAAGGTTAAACAAAACATGGCTGAGGGCAGCCCGCCTGGCAGCAAGCGCGGAACCAAGAGAGGTTATGACAACGGTAATACAAGTGCCCAGATTAGCACCGACAATTAAGGCTAACCCGGCCGGCAAATCAATTAGCCCTTGCCACGAAAAAGCGATGACTAAACCGGTCATGGCACTCGAGCTATGGACTAGGACAGTAAATAGAGCACCCACCACGATGCCTAAAATGGGCCGTGTGCCCAGCGTTGCCAAGAGACGTAAAACGGTTCATATTCACTAACTGGCTTAATGGAATTACTCATTGTAGATAAGCCTAACAACAATAGCCCGAAGCCGAGCAAACCAAGGCCAATATTGCGGGACTTCTTACGCGAAAAATAGTGAAGAATGGCCCCCCCACCCCCCCGATTAAGGAAGGGCAAAAGCATAAATATCAAAAGAAACGATCTGGGCCGTGATAGTGGTACCAATGTTGGCCCCCCATGATTGTCCCCCCCACCGCTTGGGTAAGGGTCATGAGACCGGAATTAACGAATCCTACAATCATCACCGTCACCGTGGTACTGGACTGCAATATGCCCGTTACCCCCCCGCGCCAGTTAAGACAGCTGTTATGGGCCGCGAGGTGAATAATTCCAAAAGACGGCGCATGCGATCCCCTGCTGCTTTTCGCAAACCTTCCGAGAGTAACTGAGTACCCAGCAGGAACAAACCTAACCCTCCGAAAATCCCAACTGCGATGCCTATACCTGTGCGCACAAACACACTCCTCTGCCCGTATAATAAAAACCTCATCGGCATCGATGAGGTAGGCTGATACATATGGCTGGGGGACTAGGATTCGAACCTAGACTAGATGAGTCAGAGTCATCCGTCCTGCCATTAGACGATCCCCCCCCATTGCTGCCATTTAATATACCACATCTGCGCCAAAAATACAAGAAAATATACTGCTGTCCTAATTCGCCAGGGCCTCCTTGCGGCCAGCATTCATGTTTACCCGGCGGGCCGCGCAGAACAAATAGTCGCTGAGGCGGTTGACAAAAGGTATGATGAACCCCCCCGAGGGGGGGTATTCCATGAAATCGATTGCCGCGCACTGCCTTTCCGCCCTGCGGCAGATGGCCCGGGCGCAATGCAAAAATGCAGCCCCCCCCTTTGTGCCCCCCCCGGGCAGGATAAATGCCGTTAAGGGCGGCAGTTCGCCTTCAAGGCGGTCAATGGCACTCTCCAAGCAAGCCACCGCCCGCTCGTCCACTCCGCTCGCTGCTCCGGGCGCCTCTTGGCCCGGAAAGGCAAGGAGCGAAGCCACTTGAAACAAGATGCGCTGCACCCAAAGCAGTTCCTCTACCAACCCATCCTGTTCGGGAAGATGGCTCAAGGCCAAGCCGATAAAGCTGGAAAGCTCGTCAATCGTTCCATAGGCTTGCACTCGCACATCACTTTTATGAACGGGGCCCCCCCGGTACCAAGCTCGGTGTACCCGCCATCACCTGCTTTAGTGTAGATTTCACAAGCATACCCCCCTTCGCGGCACCGCAGACAAATATACCACATCCGCCATCAAAATACAAGGCAGCTATTTGATTTCTACGCGCCATTTGATCTCAGCCGTTTTATTGAGCATTCCCGCCACTGAACAGTACCTTTCCACCGAGAGCCGTACCGCATCCTCCAACGGTTTGGGCTTTAAATCCTCGCCTGTAAAGACAAAAGTTAAGTCAATCGCCGTAAACACCCTGGGGTGATCGGCCGCTCGTTCGGCGGCAACCAGAATCTCAAAATCATGCACATTCAGCCTTTTCTTTTTAGTGATCAGGGCCACATCAACACCGGAGCAGCCGGCTAAACCCAAGAGCACCAGTTCCATGGGGCTCGCCGCCGCGCCATCGCCGCCTGACTCCTCGGCCACATCCATAGGGACGATATGATTGGTGCCCGATGTTCCTATGAAACCCAACTTTCTATTCCACCGCACTTTAGCCTGCACTAGACCATCTCCTTCGCTTTCAGCATTTCCCTGGTACGCCCGATGCGCTGCGCGACACGGCGCGAGCCTAACAACTCCAAGACCTCGTAGATGCCGGGGGCTTACATTGGTGCCTGTTAGGGCAACCCTTAAGGGCTGTATTAAACCCCCCCCATTTTGACCTCGTATTTTTTCATCCCTTCCCTAAAGACGGGCTTTACATGCTCTTCATCAAGCAAGGGTAGGTCGTGCAGGGCCTGCTCCAAATAGGCCAGCATCTCATCTGCCTTGGGTTTGGCGAGGATTTTCTCCACTGCCTCTTGATTATACTCATAATCTTCCACAAAAAAAAGTAGCGTCCCATTTCCACCACATCGCCCATTAGCCTAACCCGGCTCTGCAGCTCGGCCGATACTTTTAAGCAGTAATCCCTTTGCTCTGCACTTATTTCTTGCGGCAAAAACCCGCCTCCTGCCAATAGGGGGGGAGCGCCTGCTCGCAAAATACTTCAGGCGCAAGTTCCCGGATATAAACGCCGTTCATCCACTCCAGTTTAGCCAGGTCAAAACCCCCCCGGATTTTTTTTGAAACCCGATCTAAGCTGAATTTAGCGATCAGTTCTTTAACCGAAACATGGTCTGGGAATCATCGTAGCCCCCCCAACCCAGCAAGGCCAAGTAGTTTACCATTGCCTCCGCAAGATAACCTTCCTCTTTGAACTGCAATACCGAAGTGGCCCCCCCGTGCCGCTTACTGAGTTTAGATTTATCTGAACCCAAGATCAGGGGTATGTGGGCAAAGTGCGGCACCGCAAACCCCCCAAAGCTTCATAAATTTGCAGCTGTTTGGGGGTATTGGACAGATGCTCCTCTGCCCGAATGACGTGGGTGATTTGCATCAGGGCATCATCTACCACCACCGCAAAATTATAAGTAGGCGTACCATCAGATTTGAAAATAATGAAGTCATCCACTTCCGTATTCATAAAACGCACGCTGCCCCCGAATAATGTCCTCAACTGTCGTTTCGCCTTCCATCTCGGCCCTGAAACGGATCACAGGAATACGGCCCGCGGCCCGGAAAGCCTGTTTTTCTTCTTCTGTCAGCGTTCGGCAGCGCCCATCATAACGTGTACCCTCGCCTGCCTTAATCTGTTTTCTCTTTTCTGTTCCAATTCTTCCGTTGTGCAGTAACACTCATACGCCCGCCCCCCAGATCCATTAAACGTTCCGCGTACTTTTTATACAAAGCCAAACGCTCACTTTGGTAATAAGGACCGTAATCACCGTCCCGGCCCGGGCCTTCATCCCAATCCAGGCCTAAGTACTGCAGGGCATCCAAAATAACCTGTGTGGCCTGCGGCGTGGAGCGGGCCAGATCGGTATCCTCAATGCGCAGCACATAAACACCCCCCCCGTGATGGCGGGCAAAAAGCCAGTTAAATAGGGCTGTGCGGGCCCCCCCTCCCACGTGCAGATCCCCCCCGGTAGGCTCGGTGCGAAACGTACTCTGACTGTGTCCATTCAATATTTGCCTCCTAGACATCTGATTCTATTTATTCTTCACTAAATCCCGGGCCAGTTCTCGATAGGCCAATGCCCCCCCCGGCACCTGGATTCTCATGTCAAAATGGGTACACGCTGCGCCGCACTCTCCGCAAAGCGAATGCTGCGGGGGTACTGTGTGCGGGAACAGATGCAGATCGGGAAATTCTTGATCAAGACAGGCCAGAATTTCCCGGCCGTGCCTGGTGCGGTTATCAAAAGTGTAGGCAAGAGCCCCCCGCGATCTGCAATTTGCTGTTTAGCTGCCCCCCCTAACTTTAGCGATGAGCCTCAAAAGAGCCCGCGTGCCCCCCCGCAGGCTTAAAAACTCACAGGAAACGGGAATAATAACATAATCCGCGGCGGCGAGGGCATTGAGCGTCAGCAAACCCAGGGATGGCTGGCTGTCAATAAGAATATAATCGTAATGATCCCGCATCTTATTGATAATGCGCGTGATGCGGCGTTCCCTGGCGGGGGGGCATTGATGAGTTGGAATTCGGCAAGGGAAAGATCAATATTGGCCGGAAGCAGATCAATTCCATAGTCATTTGAGATTAGTATTTCCCAAGGGGGGGATTGATCCCTCACTAAACAATGATAAATCGTCTTTTCCAATTCTTCCGGCTCAAACCCGGCGCAAAAAGTCAAGCCGCCTTGGGGGGGATCTAAATCAAGGAGCAGAACTTTCTGGCCAATATCGGCTAAGGCCACTCCCAAATTGTAGGTGGACGTTGTTTTTCCCACCCCCCCGCCCTTTTGGTTGGCCAAGACAAAGACCTCCGCCACGTGAGCCCCCCCTTTTCCGCTACCGTCTATTTCAACGCAGGCAAAAAAACCCTGCCCGCTCCAACCATTTGCACCACAAAAAGGATCTGCCGTGCCGAGGGAGAATAACGGTATCGAAAGGATGTGAACAAGATGTTCAACGTATTTGTAACGAGAAAATTACCGGGCAGCGGTTTGGATAGGCTGCGCAAGGCAGCTCGAGTGACGGTATACCCTCACGACCGCAATATCAGCAAAGAGGAACTGCTGCGGGAGGTTAATGGTAGGGATGCCTTAATCAGCATGCTGTCCGACCCCCCCGTTGATGTGGAAGTGATCGAGGCGGGCCGCAACTTGAAAGTAATCGCCAATTACGCGGTCGGTTTCAATAATATCGATCTACAGGCAGCCAGCGCCAGAAAGATAGCGGTCGTCAATACACCGGATGTCCTGACAGAAGCAACGGCCGATTTGGCCTGGGCCCTACTCATGAGCGCCGCCCGGCGCGTTGTGGAAGGGGGGGACTCGCTCACTCGCGCCGGCCACTTCACAGGCTGGGCGCCTGAACTTCTCCTGGGCGTAGAAGTGTACGGAAAAACACTGGGAATTATTGGGGGGGCGGGCCGTATCGGGCAAGCCGTCGCCCGCAGAGCTGTGGGCTTTAACATGAAACTGCTCTACCACAACCGCACCAGGCTCAGGGCGGAAGTGGAGCAAGAATACGGTCTGGAATATGTTGATCTGAACACACTGCTGCAGCACTCCGATTTTATCTCGCTGCACTGCCCCCCCTGACCCCCCCGCAGACAAAATACCTGATCAGAGAGGGGGGAGCTGAAATGATGAAGCGCACCGCGATTTTAATCAATACCGCCCGCGGCCCTGTAATTGAAGAAGCGGCCTTAGTGAGAGCGCTTCGGGAAGGAACATCTACGCGGCGGGGGGGTTAGACGTATTTGAGCATGAGCCGGCCCTACAGCCCGGACTGGCCGAACTGCCCAATGTGGTGCTCACCCCCCACATTGCCAGCGCGGGCCTTGAAACCCGCTCGCGCATGGTGGACATGGTAGCGGCCGATGTATTAGCGGTTCTAGAGAAAAAGCGTCCCAGCAACTTGGTGAACACTGATATCTATTAGGGGGGGGTAAACGTGGCCAGAAGAATTTATCGCTCCCGAGACAGAAAGATTGGCGGAGTGTGCGGCGGGTTTGCAGAATATTTCAATATCGATCCCACCATTATCCGCCTAATTTGGGCCATTGCAGTCCTGGTGTACGGAACCGGCCTACTAGCTATCTAATTTGCTGGCTCATTATTCCGGAGCACTAAGGAAATAAGCAAAATGAAGAAAGCGAGGGGCTTTTCGCCTCTCGCTTTTCATGTTGGCTCCCCCCCGGGTTGGACTCGAACCAACAACCCTTCGGTTAACAGCCGAATGCTCTGCCATTGAGCTACCGAGGAACACTAAAGATACTTTAGCATACGTTTTTCCAAATGTCAAGCGGATGCAGGCAATCTGTGCAGGTAATCTTGTTAAACCTTGCGTGTTTTTGCACCGGGGTAAACTGTGGCCGTGCTGCGCGATCTGGCGCATCGAGCCAAGATCTTTTCACAGCCGGTGGGCAAGCTATTTTGTAACCAAACCGCCCCCCACCACTCATATCCTGTTGTTGAGCCGTAAACTAACGGTATTGATCAGCAAAGGAGGAGTGACTTTGGAAAGAGAAGAGCAAGTAATGGAGGACCAAGAACTACAGGTTGGACCTGATGCGGAAGTTCAACCACAACAGGTTTGCGGGCCCAATACCACGCCTTATGTTGTCCGCCAGGGCGATACCTTCTTCACTATCGCACGCCAATTTGGGTGAGCTAGATGCTCTCATCCAAGCGAACCCACAAATTCCCGATCCGAGCAACATCCGCCCGGGGGGCAGATTGTATGCATTCCCAGACAGCCCACTACCTGTCCCGCCTGGACGTTCCCTTATGTTGTACAGCGGGGGCGATTCCATGTTTACTATAGCGGATCGTTTTGGTATCTCGCTGCAGCTGTTGCTGCAGGCGAATCCCCCCAGATTCCGGATCCCGCGAGGATTCAACCGGGGGCAGATTGTCTGTGTTCCTTTTGTAAGCTGTCCCACGAACACCTTCAGTTATATCGTGGAACGCGGCGATACCATGTTCAGCATCGCCCAAAAATTTGATGTTTCGCTCCAAGCTTTAATGAATGCCAACCCGCAAATTACCGATCCGAATCAGCTATATCCGGGCCAAAACGTATGTGTGCCGCGCTCTATGCCGCCGCCGCAAACTTGCCCGACGGGGACTTTCCCCCCCTACACAGTGCAAAAGGGCGACAGTATGTGGAGCATTGCCCAAAATTCGGGGGGGTTTCACTGGATGACCTTAATTCGTGCCAATCCGCAGATTCCGAACCCAGCCTGATTTCCC
>JMBX01000154.1_pt1 | contig 18285 bp, 34 predicted proteins | sample 616521 | NCBI WGS metagenome assembly JMBX01 (sample SAMN02727906, study PRJNA239997) | anaerobic digester metagenome | biome: anaerobic digester; isolation source: mesophilic anaerobic digester inoculated with municipal waste water sludge... | place: Germany: Bielefeld University, CeBiTec ...
TGCCAACAGTGCGGCAATCTTGCCCATCTCGGTATCCATACCGGTGGCGGTCACCACCGCCGCTGCCTTCCCTTTAGTTACGTTTGTGCCGGCAAAAAGCATGTTCAGCCTATCCGCGGTAAGCAAATCCGCCCTTTTTTTTGCACGGCCAAATCCTTAACAACCGGAATTGATTCCCCCCCCGTTAAACAAGACTCGTCCGTGTGCAAAAAACCGCTGTCCAGCATCCGGGCGTCCGCCGGCACCTTGTCCCCCCCCGCCTCAACTCGCAGCAGATCACCCGGTACAAGCTGTTCAGCGGAAATGGTCATTTCCCGGCCATCGCGAATAACGTTAGCGGTCGGTGCGCTTAATTCTCTCAGGGCGGCCAGGGATTTTTCTGCCCGGTAACTTTGAAATGTCTCTAATACTGCCTGAAGCGCGACTATCGTGGTAATAACCGCTCCATCTGTTTTTTTCGCCAACCGCTACCGACACTGCCGCGGCGCCAAGTAAAAGCTGCGACATAAAGCCCCCCTAAAGAATCAAGGAGCATGGATAAAACTGATTTTCTCTCAGCCACCGCCAACCTATTAGGCCCCCAGCCGTTCCACGCGCCTTAGCGCCTCCGCGGATGACAGTCCTTTATCAATGCAGGTCCCGGTGAACCTCAATACCTGTTCGGGATCCATCATATGCCAGGGCACGCCGCCATTTTGCCCCCTGCTCAGGCCGTTGCACCCTACTTGCGGGTACGACCCCCGTTTGATTTAGCTACACTTCGGGCGATGCACTTTAACAGATCTGCCGGCCTCAGCTCTTGTTCGTTATAGATGAGCAAAACTCTACCGGTCACTGGGCTTACATAACCGGCAACACCGGCAATTGCACTCAATTGGTGCGCCAAAATCCGGCCTTCTGGGGGGGTTGCCTTTTAGAGATGGCACTCCTACCCTAAATCTCCCGGGCAGAAAGTGGAAGTCCGTTGTGGAAATAGGTTGAATCTCTAGACACATGGGCAGCTGACCCTTTCGTTTCAAACTAGCCTTATTATTACCCCCCCGCCGCCCATTATCATAAGCGGATCAAAGGCGGCGGAAAGATTACCAGGCCAGCTCAAATTTACCAATGCCCCCTTTGGCACTGCAGAATCGGTATGAAAGCCCCCAAAGGGGGGGAAAATAGCGGTGCGGGACAACTGCGGCCAAGGGGGGGGATTTTCTGTGAAAGTTGTGCATAGCCTACCGGGACGTCTGCGTTTAGAAATCACAGCTTTGCGCCATCGAGCCGAACTCGGCCGGCGCCTTGAGGCGCTGCTGCCTTTAAAGCGGGGGGGTATAGGTTCCGTCCAGGCCAACACGGGCACCGGACGCCTGCTTGTTTATTATGCGCCGGACCAAATTACCCCCGCAGATGTGGGCAGAAAGATAAGCGATATTTTATCCCTACCGCAGGCGGCAGTAAAACAAATAAGGAAGGCGCGGCCTGCGCCCCTGACCGAGAAAGGCGAAGCATACGAATTAGAGAAACTCCCGCTCCGCTCTCAATTTGCTTTAACGACCGCGGCCACCGTTCTGCTCATCACAAACCAAATGAGCAGTGCGAAGCGGGACAAAGAGGGGACGCCCGCCGTTAGGCATATTCTTAACAGCGACACCGCACTCACCGTGCTCACGGGCATTCCCCCCCTTTTCCGCACCGCTTTAGAACACTTGTTGAAGAAAAAAACAGATCAGCACGGAATTATTAGCCGGTACCGCCTCCCTCGCTTCTCTATTTTTGGAGGAGCATAATTTTGGGCTGTTCGTCCTGTGGCTGGTTTATCTCAACACCTTAATCCGCAGCGCTTCCTTGGAGGCAATCCGGGATCGCATCCGTGTCATATTGGAGGGTAAAAAAACCCATCGCCCGCTTAAAGACGGAAGAAGGGACAGTTATTATCCCCGCTGAACGGCTAACCAAGCTCATTGGTGGAAGTTAGGGCGGGTGAACGACTGCCCGCGGATGGAATCGTGACTCGAGGAAAGGCAGCCGTTAACCAACTGCCAATTGAGGGCAGGCGCTGCCCTCGAACGGTTACTGACGGCCAAGAAGTGTTCGCCGGCAGTATTTTAACGCGAGGCAGGTTAATTGTCAAAGCCTCCGCTGTGGGCGAAGAAACACGTATCGGCGGGGGGGTAATAGCCGGGCTGAGGGAAGAAGTAGATTACCCCGATCCGGCCGCGATGAGTATGTTAAACGGACTGTCACTGCTAGCGGCCGGTTCGGCCGGGCTGTACTACCTATTCACCAAGAATGCTAAAGGTGCTTTAAACATCTTGATTGTAGGCCTTCCCGGCGCAGCGGGACTGGCCCGGGCCATACCTGCCGAAACGGCAGCGGTACAAGGCGGGGCGGCTGGGAGCCCTGGTGAAAAACGGAAAACACCTGGCCCGCCTAGGCAGGGCTGACCTGCTTCTGGTTGAGGATGGGCTGCCTCTGGAAAATCGAGCGGAACTGCAGCGGCTGGGGGTACACAATTCCCGAGCCCGCTGTGCCCCCCGTTCGTGTACTAAACCCCCAGGCAGAAGCAATAGTACGCCGCATCCGGGCCTGGCAAAACGAGGCCACACCATCGCCATGCTGGGTACGGACCGGGGCGATGCACCACCTCTTTCCGCGGTAGATGTGGGCATCACCACCGCCACCGGTCAGGATCTGCATTTAAAATCCGCGGCAATAGTCCTGGTTGAACCTCAACGCTGGGCATTGGCCGAGCTGGCGCAGCTGGCTCGCACTTCTCGGCGGATAGCCGCGCAGAATACAGGATTGGCGGTTGGTTCCGCCGTAATGGGAATTTCATTGGGCCTGGCAGGATTACTTACGCCGTTTTGGGCCGGACTGATTCAAAATTTCAACACACTGGCGATCTTGGCTAATTCTTTGCGCCTCACTCAGCCGAAATGGGCCGCAACCGCAGCTAGTAAAGAAACGAAAGCACCCGCCCCCGGTTGGGCTTACCGCCGCACAGGCGCGCCGCCGGCGGAGCATTTACGGACCAAATTTACTGCCAATGAACAGTAAACCGTCCCCGTGGCAGATCTTCGTGGCGCAGCTTAACAATTACATGAGCAAGGTACTGCTGGGACTCTCCGGGCTATCGCTGCTGGCCGGCAAGCCGGGCAATGCCCTATTAGGCTCAGGTGTCCTATTGGCCAACACCGCTTTGGCGGTGCTGCAGGAAATCGCACTCAAAATCAATGGCAACATTCACCGCCTTTATCCCCCCGCCGCGCGGGTAATCAGGGGCGGGAAACCTCTTGCCCTGCCAACTCCGGAACTGGTCCCGGGGGATTTGCTGCTGCTTATGGCGGGTGATAAAGTACCTGCGGATGTGGGCCTAGTTGAATCGAAGGGCCTTATAGTCGAAGAAGCAACCTTAACGGGCGAAGCGGGGGCCTGTTTTCAAAGAAGCCGGCAGTATGGGAAATATGGGGAAATTGTTTATGGGTACAAAGGTGCTGGCCGGCACCGCCCGAGCCACCGTCGTGCGCACAGGACCCAGCACCCAAATGGGTACAATCGTACAGCAGGTCGGGGCTAAGAATTATTACGCGAGCAGCCCGGTCTACCGCCGCTTAGATGAAGTAGGCGCCGGCCTCGCCCGCTGCGGCGTAGGCGTCACAGTCCTAGCCCTTCTCTCGGGCTTAATGCATGGCAAGGCCGCGGGCGAATCACTTGTGAACGCAACCGGGCTGGCCGTTTCTGTCATCCCCGATGGGTTGATGCCCATGATTACACTCACCCTAGCCCTCGGTTCAATCCGCCTGGCCAAAAGGGGGGGAATTATGGTCCGCCACATGCCCGCGGTCGATACTTTGGGCTGCATTGACACGCTCTGCTGGGATAAAACCGGAACTTTAACCGAAAACAGAATGGAGGCGGTGGAATTTTTCGTTCCGGGGCAAAAGACTATTTTCCACTCCAAGGACACCCGGGCCCCATTAACGCCTGCACTTACGAATTTACTGCGCACAGCGGTACTGTGCAGCAGCGCCCAGGTGCGCCAAGATGAACGGGGGGGAAAATGGCAGATCAAAGGAGACAGTACGGAGGGGGGGCCTTACTGATAGCCGCACACAGACTGGGAGTAACCGAAGATTTCGCCAGCTACGAACGGGTCAGTGAAATCCCGTTCAGCGCTAAATCACGTCAAATGACGGTAAACTGTGTAAAGGGTAAAGAAAGATGGACTTTTGTGAAGGGTGCCCCGAAGCGGTCTTGCAGCGCTGTTATTGGTTAAAAGACGCCGGCGGTGCTAAACAACTGCTTGCTGCGGAGAGGACAAAGCTGGAAGGGGGTAGTCACGGCCATGTCTAAAAAGGGCCTGAGGGTGCTGGGTTTTGCCTACCGGGTCTACCCGCTGCAGACAGAGGATGCTGAGGATGAAAAACTGATTTTCGCCGGCCTAATAGGCATCAGCGATCCACCTAGGCCGGAGGCGCAGCAAACAATCATCGCCTGCCGCAGCGCAGGCATTGAACCGGTGATGATTACAGGTGACCACCAAGATACGGCTTTGGCCGTTGCGGAACAGGTGGGGGGGTTATAGCTCCCTGGGCAGGCCCGCTAGAACGCCGTGTTCTAACCGGCAGCCAACTGGAGAAAATGTCCCACTCCCAGTTGATGACTGCCCTACCCCACACCAAGGTCTACGCTCGAATGTCGCCACTGCACAAACTGCGCCTGGTCAAGGCCCTCAAGTCCCGCGGGAGAATAGTGGCCATGATCGGCGATGGTGTCAACGATGCCCCCCCGCAATTAGGGCGGCGCACGTGGGGGATCACGCTGGGAAAAAAACGGCGCCGGCGCGACCAGGGAAATCGCCCCCCCGTCGTTCTTCCGAAAAACGATTTAACCGCTTTTCCCAAGGCGATCGAGGGGGGGGCGAACTGCCTACGAAAACATCCGAAAATCGCTGCGTTATTCGCTAACCACCAATTTAGGTGACGGCGTAGAAATTTTGTGGTCAACTCTTTTAGGCAAGGGGGGGATTTCCATCGAACCGCAGCAGCTGTTTTGGGTAAATATGATCAGCGATCCTCCCGTTTCTTGGCTGTTAGCCAACGATCCCCCTCAACCCGATTTAATGAGTAGAGCACCGCGGCGGCCCGAGGAGAGCATCTTTGCCCACGGCCTTGGCCCTCGTATTATCTGCAACAGCTTAATTACCGGCATCAGCAGCATCCTGGTGGGCAGGTGGTCACAAAGGCGCGGTGATGCGCCCGCTACAAGTAGAACACTGAGTATGCTCACGGCAGCACTGAGCAGAATGTGGCAATTAACAGGGGGGGCACGCCGCGCCGATAGCAGGTACAAGGGGGGGAAACTAGCACCAAGTCCGGGCTTAACCTATGTGGGGGGGGCAGCAATGCTGCTGCCCGTTTGGGCAGCAATTTATGTACCCGGCCTGCAGCCCATTTTCCGCACAAAACCGTTACAGGCAGCCCATTGGCGGGCAGCCGCGTTGGGTACAACCGCGGGATTTCTCACAGATAAAGCGCTAAGTGCGCTGATTGCGCCCGGCCCCCCCACAATCTAACTAGCCAGGAATCGTCATTTCGATAAAAAGGCCCTTATTCCGGGGGGGGCCTTTTAAAATTGGAAGAATACGGATTTCCCCTTTCGAACTTGATAACGCTGTGTTATACTTTAGCTAATGAAAGGAGGATTTCATGATTACTAAGAACCTGCAGCGATACTCGTCACTTTTTGAGCAGTATACTGAGCTGCGCAGCCAAGAAAACCGCACCTTAAACATCGGTTACCTACGGGGTAACCTGGTAAGAAATACGAAAAATTCCACCAGCGGCCTAAGCGCCCGCGTTTATTCCCACGGCAGCTGGGGGATTTGCTTCTACCCCCCCATCAAGATGATGTTAAAGCGGTTATTGAAACGGCAACCCAAAACGCAAAATTTTAGACAGTCGAGAACAAAAGGGGCTAAAGTCCTTTGCCCCCCCGGACAATCCACAAATAGAAAAAAAGTTTTGGCACAAGTAAAATACGCTTAACTCAAAAAGAAATCATGGACTTTACCAAGGAGGTTGACAACTACATAGACCAAAATACCCGGAGTTGAGCAGCCGCAGCATCAATCTCAACTGCCTGGACATGGAAAAAAAACGCTGCTTACCTCAGATGGTGCATCACTTTATTCTTTACTGCCCCCCCGCACCATTTTTGTGGTCAGCCTGTCGCTGGATAAGAACGGCGATCCGGTGGAGGTCTATGGAATAGAGGGGGGCCGGGGGGGCATTTTGAAGATAATTTCAACAGCCCTAAGGACCTTTACCCTCTAATTGACGAGCTATACGACCATCTGGTTAAGAAAAGCGAAGGCGTCTACGCCCGGACGGGAGTGCGGGAATGCATCCTTGATGCAAAACTGGCGGGCATCCTGGCCCACGAGGCCATTGGCCATACTACCGAAGCAGACCTGGTCATGGGCGGATCTGTTGCGGGCGATTACCTAAACAAGCAGGCGGCCAGCCTCTAGTGAGTTTGGTTGATTTCGCCCATAGTTATCAGGGCGAATACTGCCCTATGCCCATTTATATTGATGATGAAGGAACCAAAGCGGAAGACGTAGTCATCATCGAGGACGGGGGGGTCTTAAAAGCATATATGCACAATAAACAGAGCGCCGGCCATTTTAACACCGCACCTACAGGCAATGCTAGGGCTTACCAATACCACGACGAACCATTAATTCGCATGCGCAATACCGCAATTTTGCCCGGCACAAGCAAGTTGGAAGAAATGATTGCCTCCATCGAGGATGGCTACTACCTTATTCAAGCCAGCAACGGCCAGGCCGATACAACCAGTGAATTCATGTTTGGCGTGGTGCTTGGTTACGAAATCAAAATGGCGAACTGGGCAAAGCCATTAGGGATACCACCATTTCGGGCGTTGCTTTTGATGTGCTGCAAAACGTAACCATGATCAGCGATGATATGGATTGGTCCTGCGGGGGGGTATGTGCGGAAAGAAACAGATGATCCTGTGGGCATGGGCGGCCCCGCTGTGAAGACCAAAATCAACATAGGGGGGGTAGATGACATGAAAACAGCTTTGGATTTCTGCCTGCGTACACTTAGCCAACGAGAAGTGGACAAATTCCAATGCTCCCTGAAAATAACGCGGCAGTATGAAATGAATTTGGAAGGAATCGAATTCTCTCTAATCAGGACCACGGTAGATAACACTCTGCAGATTACTGTAATTAAGGATCAGCGCAAAGGCACCATCTCCGTTAACCGTTTAGACGAAAAAAAGTATCGTGGAAGCGATTGAAACGGCGATTGAACTTTCCAACTCTTCGCAGCAGGATCCGGATTACGACATTTCACCTAAACAAAAGGCACAAACATTCACAGCCGGTCCACAAAACCCGATCCGGAGCGCATGTATGCACTATTGAAAGAATATACCGAAGCGGTGCCACAGCTATTTCCTGCCATTAAGTTGATGGAAACAACTTTTCTGCACAAACAAGAGCAGGAGTATTTCGCCAACTCTAATGGGGCAGAATTCGAAACGGTTCAGGGCACCTATAATCTTTCCAGTGTCTTTTCTTCCAAAGATGGCGATAAAACAACATCGTTTAATTACACGGGCTTTGCCATGAAAGATTTAGAAGCCTCGCTCCTGGACAGGGCTTCCCTAAAGACGCTGCTGCGCCAGTCGGTGGAACACCTCGAAGCCCAACCGTTCAGCGGTAAGTTTGTGGGCGATGTAATCATCACACCGGATTGTTTGCAATTTTCTTGTATGCCTATACCATGACCTTCCTCAGTGATGGGCCCATGATTGCGGGGGGACCAGCCCTTTCAAGGATAAGCTGGGGGGGCAAAAGGTGGCAAGTGAACAGCTGACGTTATCCTCTGAACCTGTCTCACCGGCCATGGCCGAAGGGTACTTTGTCACCCACGATGCTTTGCCGCGGAAAATGTGACACTTATTGAAGACGGCGTATTAAAAAGCTTCCTACTCAGCCAATACGGTTCAAAAAAAGACCGGCCTGGAAAGGGCCAAAAACCACGGGGGGGACTGTTTTGTCATCAAACCCGGGGGGGACAAAAACCTGGAAGAAATGATTTCCCAAATTAAGAAAGGCCTGCTGGTGGCACGCTATTCGGGCGGTTCACCCAGCCCCCAACGGTGACTTTTCCGGTGTTGCAAAAAATAGTTATTACATTGAAAACGGAAAATCATGTATCCCGTCACCGAGACCATGATTGCGGGCAACCTTGCGGCGGTATTCGATAATATCGGGGGGGAATTTCGGCGGAACGAATCGACTACGGAGGCGGACTGCTTCCCTATGTGCTCAGCACGGGGGTGACCATTTCCGGAAAATAAAGATGCCATACCGCTAGGGGGGGCATAAAAAAAATAGTGAATCTAAAAATGAAACTCGGGGCTCTCACCCGAGTTTCCGCTTTTTATACATGGAAAAGGGCCTTTTAGTTGATGCTACACTAGCGGGACACAGAAAACAAAAGGTTGAAACAGATGGAGCAAAGGATCTTTCATACCTGGAATTTAAGCGCGGCGGCCGGGAAAAAGATTCAGGCCCGGCTGGCTGAGTTAGTGATAGTACGGGACGCCCACCGCCCCATCCGCCGCGTGGCGGGTGTTGATGCCGCCTACAGCAAGAACGGGCATACGATCGCGGGTGCGGCTGTTGTTCTGGAGGCAGAGTCTCTTGAAGTACTGGAGCAAGCAGTCGTGCTCGGTACTACGTCCTTCCCTTATATTCCCGGGCTTTTTGCCTTTCGCGAGCTGCCCGCCGTTATCGCTGCCCTTAAGGCTTTGGCCCGGCCCCCCCGGACCTAATCGTCTGCGATGGCCACGGCCTGGCCCATCCTAGAAAATTTGGCCTAACCTCCCATTTGGGGGGTCTTGTTCGATCTTCCGACGATCGGTTGCGCTAAAACCCCCCCCTTTGGACGGCGAACTGCCTTGCCCGGCCCGCAGCGGGGGGGATCGCAGGCGGTTATCAAAGTGCGAGATGAAACCGTGGCCTGTGCCCTAAGAACCCAAACGGGTGTAAAACCGGTCTTCGTTTCGGTTGGACACCGCATAACGCTGCCCACCGCCTGCGAGTGGATTTAAGGTTAAGCCCCCGTTTTCGCCTACCCGAAACAACCCGTCTGGCCCACCAATGCGCCCAAGCCGCTATCGGAAAATAGGTCGGCCACCGACCCGCGCCTTTTTTTTATTTGCCTGCAATAATAGTGCGCGCATCGGCCAGAAAACGATCAACTATTTGTTCCGGCGTGGCCCAGGAAGTAACGAGGCGTACCGCGCAATGGTCATTATCAACTTTGTCCCAGATCTGAAAAGGTACTTTTTCTGCAGCTCTCCAATCACTTGATTGGAAAGGATCGGAAAGAGCTGGTTTGTGGGCGAACGAAGCACAAAGAGCAGCCAAGTTCGGCTAAGCCCTGTTGGATTCCGGCTGCCAGCATATTGGCGTGCCGGGCCAATTCAAAAAAAATAAATCGTCACGGAACAGCTCCCTGAACTGGATGCCCATCAGGCGCCCTTTGGCGAGCATGGCGCCTCTTTGCTTAATGTGGAACCGAAAATCCTCTTTTAGACTATCTCCACAGATCACCAGTGCCTCCCCCCCAAGCAGAGCCCCCCCGTTTTTGGTGCCACCGATGTAGAAGGCATCGACTAATTGGGCTATCTCATGCAAGGTCAGGTCATTCGCCTCGGAAGTAAGGGCGGCCCCCCAGCCTGGCGCCGTCTAGAAACAGGATTAAATCGTGTTCACGGCAGAATTTGCTGAGCGCTCTTAATTCATTTTTTTCTATAAATAGAGCCTATTTCGCTGGAATTGGAGATATAAGCCAGCTTGGGTTTTACCATGTGTTCATCCGTATGGATCTCCAGTGCCCGGGCCAGATCTTCCGGGCGCAGTTTCCCTTCGCGGCCCGGCAAGGTGAATACCTTATGGCCCGTTGCTTCAATCGCGCCTGTCTCATGAACATTGATATGGCCCGTAGCAGGTGCAACGGCTGCCTCGTGGGGGGGCCGCAGAAAAGCAGAAATGGCGATAAGATTGGCTTGGGTGCCCCCCCCGGGATGAAATGGATATCCACATCATCACGGCCCATCTTCTTTTTGATAAAATTCGCCGCTTCTAAACAGTATTGATCTTCGCCGTACCCTTCCGTCTGTTCTAGATTAGTATCTATGAGCGCCTGTAGGATCCGCGGATGCGCCCCCTTCCGCATAATCGTTTTTGAAATTATACATGTCGATTAGCGCCCCCGGAGCCGCACTGATCACCCTTCCTCCCAGTCCGAGAGGCGGTATACGTAATCATCCGCGATCTCCATGATCTGCCCTTTCTCATTTTCATTGTCTTGATCATAAACGCCGACGGTGTAAAAACCCGCCTCTTTGGCTGACCGAATCCCATGCAGCGCATCGTCGAAAACAACCGCCTCATTAACGGAAACGTCCAGTTTTTCGGCGGCACAAAGAAAGATGCGGGGGGGTGTATGCTTGCCGCTTTGAACTTCGCTTGTGGTGATAATAAATTGGAAAAATTGGCCGATGCCCAGCTTTTTCAAGATGAATTCAACTAAATGGCGATCCGTATTTGTGGCGATGCACATTTTTTTTGGCGCTGTGCTTTTCCAAGAATTCCAAGGCCCCCTTCTTTCAGATCAACCTCGTGTTGATAAGCGTGTTCCATCAGACCATTCAGTTTAGCCCGAATTTCCTCCGGCGAAAGCCCGATCCCCCACCGGGAGATGAAATAGTCGGCCGATTCCAAACGGCTCATGGGCCTGATCGTATCCCATAAATCGGCCGGTATATTTGTCTTACCCTGCGCTGCTAAAAATCTAGTGCCAACCTTACTCCAGGCATCCATGGAATCTAAAAGTGTGCCGTCCAAATCTAAAATGAAAGCGTTTTTCATCTGCAGCCCCCCCGTATGCCATGTTTAACGTAATACTATACTCTTTAGAAATTGCCTGCCGCATACACCCGTCTTTTCCAGGATGCCCCCCCCGCCTTTCCGAGTGGATTTCTAATATTAACAATATTCCACGCCGATCGTCAAACCCTACATATCAGGATAATCCGGCGGTACGCTGCGGTCAGAAATTCACTGATCCGAATAAAGGGGGGGCAACCACTGCAGCGCTTCTAGATAAACCTGCGACAGGTCAGAAAAATGGAGGCCCAGTTCCTCCATGTGACTCTCAACACGATCCCAATCGCCCCCCCTCATATAGGCCCGCACCACAGAACACACCGGTTCCAAGGGGGCCGCCGTGGGCGACTAGTACCTGTTTCACCTCATCCGCCACTCGCAATTCATCCATTATCACACCCATGGAACGCCGCAAAAGTGCATCCAGCGAGGAAAACAGGCCGGCTAAAAAGGCGGATGGTCCGATAGCGCTTAAGCCAATTTTCGGGGGGGCCAAAAGTTCCGCGAACCGCGCCTTCACAAGAGATTGAGTCACAAGGGCGGGGGGGCGCTGGCGGTACTTACGTTTTGTAAGGCAATTAATGTAATCCACCGCTTCACTTGTCGCTCTCCCAGATAGGTAAGGGCATGGTGCACCGAAGTAATTGGCAGTCGTTTGTAAAAAAAATAGCTGAATTCACCAATCGCAGTACGCTGTATGTCAAGGAAAGATCTCTGGAAATAATCTCCGCAATCGCGGTAAATCCAATTCCGGTTCAGCTGCCCTAAGCAGCAGCTCCATATGATTTATTTGAAGCGTCGTGAGAGCGTTTGCGGTCATCACCTCGGGCTTGGCAAAAAAAATACCCTTGAAAAAGGCTAAAACCAAGTTCTTTGGCTAGGGCAAAATCCTCCCATGTCTCCACCTTTTCCGCTAAGAGCGTAATTTGTCTTCCTTTTAAACAGCGCTCAATCGCCGCCCTTCCGGTAGGTCGAGACAGCAGAAAATCGACCTTAATGATGTCCGCTAGATCCACCAGGGGGGGATCATATTCAGGAGCGTAGACAAAATCGTCCAGGGCAATTCTATAACCAAGCTTTTGAGCTGCTGCAGCCTCTCCAAAATTTGAGCAGTAGGTTCAATATCCTCCAGAAACTCAATAATTATTTGGTCCGGAGACAGCAAAGCAGCAACCTCGCCCATAATTAGGCTTTCAGAAAATTGATGAAAGCCGGTTTGCCGCCGGTTATCTTACTCAAACCGAAATTTTGAAACGCATCTATTACAATTCTGGAAGAAGCCTGATCAGGATCGCTGGCGGGATCAAATGAATTTAAACCGCCGGACCGATACAGCAGCTCAAAGCCGAAATGTCCCGCTCGAGATCAAGAATAGGTTGTCGGGCAAGAAACACATCCTTCAAGTGATGGCCCCCCCTTGTGAGCTGTTAAGCCAATTCGAAACTCCGGACCAATTCCCGCAGGCGAACACCGAGATTCGTCAGTTCCTGGGCAAGTTTTCAGTAGTTAAAGGATTATGTTATCGACTGAATTGGCCCCCCGATTCTGCCAAAAACAGGTAAGGAAGTTTTTGGCTCTATTAATACATTTGATAAACATTCCCATTATCCTTTCGAATCCGGAAAAAGTTTCGCATCTCTATTGAGCGTCAACTGCTAACCCCGGCGTTGACGGGGGGGTGGGTATGGAGATATTGACAATATAATGCTGCAAGTCAATCACATAGGGGGGGTGTAATGGTGTGCGGATTGACCGAGCAGCCAAGTTGGATCCGGCAATAGGCATTCCCATTCCCGCGCTTCCCATAACAGTACTTGTTTGTCATTGTGAAGCCCTTTTTGGAACCGAACTTCCTAAATTTACCTAGGTGGTGTATACTAGAGTTAACGGGATGTAAACAAAATTGGAGGGAAAATGATGAAAGAACACAATTGGAAGGAACTGGGGGTTTGCCACCAGAGCGATTCATGGGGGGTCAGGCCGCTAATGCGGCCGGTGCTTTGGCGACGCCCATTTATCAAGCCTCAACATTTACTTTTTCCTCAGCCGAACAGGGAGCCAGAAGGTTTGCCCTAGAAGAGGAAGGCTATATCTATACCCGTCTCGGCAATCCGAATTCCACCGAACTGGAAAAGAAGATGGCGCTATTGGAAGGGGCGGAGGCCGCAGTTGCCACAGGGTCCGGAATGGGTGCCATTACCTCTGCCTTTTGGAGTGTCCTAAAAACAGGTGACCACATCGTTGCCGGCCAGGCCCTGTACGGCTGCAGTTTCGCTTTTTTAAACCACGGTGTCAGCAGGATGGGGGGTTGAAGTCACCTTCGTGGATGCCAGTGATCCGCGCAATGTGCAAAAAGCCTTGAGGCCTAATACAAAAGTTGTCTATTTGGAAACCCCCCGCAAACCCGACCCTGGCCATCGCGGATCTACAAACAATCAGTGAGCTAGCGCACGAAACCCCCGGATGCCTAGTCTTCGTTGACAACACCTTCGCAACACCCTACCTGCAGCGGCCGCTGGAATTCGGCGCGGATGTTGTCCTTCATTCTGCCACGAAGTACCTCAATGGGCACGGTGACGTAATTGCCGGTTTGGTGTTGGGTACCGAAGAATTCATTGATCAAGTGCGGTTTTTTTGGAGTAAAGGATATGACCGGTTCAGTTCTGAGCCCCCCCTTCAATGCTTATTTGATTTGTCGCGGCTTAAAAACTTTAGTGCTGCGAATGGAAAGACACTGTGCTAATGCCCAAAAGGTAGCGGAATTTTTAGAGACCCATCCGGCGGTTGAAGCCGTTTCTTATCCGGGTTTGAAAAGTCATCCACAGTATGACCTGGTGAAAAAAACAAATGAAGCTGCCCGGGGGGGCCATGATTGCGTTTGAACTTAAGGGAGGGGGGGTTCCCGCGGGCAAAACACTAATGAACAATCTAAACCTATGTGCCTTAGCTGTTAGCCTTGGGACACGGAAACCCTCATTCAGCACCCTGCTTCTATGACCCATTCTCCCTACACCCAAGAAGAGCGGCTTGTTTACGGTATCACGGACGGTTTAGTGCGCTTATCGATTGGCCTTGAAGATCCGGAGGATATTATTGCGGATCTAAAACGGGTTTTAGACACCCTGGAATGATCACGCTGAAGCACAACCTTTTCCCATGCCCATGTGGGATTGATGTCCCTATCATGGGCTTTTCATTTGCCTCAAGGATCATAAGTGCAACAACACCGCAGCTAATCGCCTAGATAACCCGGTTCAACAAAGGTTGAGAGGCGGTTTTTGCGGTGATATATTCGTAATATGTTGTTGCAAATAGATCACATACTGATCAGGTGGCCGACTAAGTACCACAAGGGCCAATTTCCGTTTTCTTTGGCCTGCGATCAAAGCTATCGAATAGACGACGCGTCGAAACCAGCCGAACCCCCCCGGACGATTATGGACCGGCTGTGGAATTGATTCAAAAGATTCAAACTAAGGAGGCTAGCGAATTCTTGGTTGCCAAAAACAGCACCGGTCACTCAAGAAATTAGACTTGACTACAGTGTGGTGGCCCGATCTAATACCTACCCAGAATTATAGATATTATAATATACACTAGGCCTACAGTTAACATTTCTAACCCCTTGCGGCCTTTTTTTTCTTGAGTTTAATTCCTTAAACTCCTTGTATTCAGCTAAGGATTTAAAATGGTGGTGGTCTTTTATATTTCGACTAAAATACTTGGAAAGCAGGTATTGGGAACTTACGAATACTTCCATTGCCCCGTCATAGAAATTAAGCCGGGGGGGAAAAAAAAGTATTATACCAACGAAAAGAAGATGTCTGATAGATGTATCGGCCTTATGTCATAGTCATACACGAACACAATGAGAAGTCCCATTATGACAATGGAAATGAATACAGTTAGAAAAGCCGAGATGCTTTAATCATGGTTTTAGCTCTGCCCTATATCTCTCCATTTCTTCTGAATTAGCAAGTACAAAATGCCCCCCTCTTTGATTTCGTGTAAAACCGGTTTTTCTTCAGAATAGTCATGGGCAGTTCTCGCATTGTAAATTATCCTCCTTCTATGTTTTTCATAGTAAGGATCTGGTCGCGGCACTGCAGAAAGCAAAGACCTTGTATACGGGTGTAAGGGATTTTTAAACAGTTCATCTGAAGGTGCCAGTTCAACTATTCTACCATAGTACATAACAGCAACTCTATCACTGATATACTTGACTACCGATAAATCGTGGGCAATGAAAAGAATTGTTATGCCCAGCTCATCCCGGAGGTCATTTAAAAGGTTGATGATCTGAGCTTGAATAGATACATCCAGGGCACTTATGGGTTCATCGGCTATTAAAAATTCAGGGTTAATAACTAAGGCTCTGGCAATCCCAATTCTTTGACGCTGGCCGCCACTGAATTCATGAGGATACCTGTTTGCATGTTCCGGCACCAAGCCAACAACTTTTAATGCCTCATTTACCTTTTCAATTATCACAGATTCCTTTTTTATACCATTAATTCTCAAGCCTTCAGCAATTATTTCCTTTACTGTCATCCTAGGGTCAAGGGAAGCAATGGGATCTTGGAAAATCATCTGCATTTTATTCATTAATTCATAGTCTGAATTACGTTTTTGGCGGTTTTTTTCTTTTTATTTCCCTTTTGTTGAATTCAATCTCTTTTTTTTAAGTTCAAGCTTTCTTTCTGGGTTTGTTTCGGTTCTGATGTTTTGTTTTGCCAGCTTAATGGCTTCAATGTTTGAAGCGGTACCCTCTCCTATGGTATTGCCCAGAAACTCAATACTTCCATCGGTTGGCTCGTTAAGTTTTATTATGGTTCTGCCCATAGTAGTTTTGCCACAGCCCGATTCACCAACTAGGCCAAAGACTTCGCCCTTGTAAATATCAAAGCTAACACCATCAACGGCCCTAACTACTAATCTATGTTTACCGCGGCCGGATATAAAGTGTTTTTTAGGTTTCTAACTCTAAGGATTGGAATGGACTCATTATTTATGGAACTTTTCCCATTATTATACGACTTGTTCTTCATCTTCAATGAGCTCCTTTTTCAATTCTTCGGTCATTTCCTTCATTCTATCTATTCTATCCTGGAGTATCGCCGGCATTTCAATATTCGGCCCGTCCTTATGCAAAAGCCAAGAAGCAACGTAGTGTGTATCAGAGACTTTGAACATAGGCGGCTGCTCTTCAAAGTCTATTTTCATTGCATAGTTACTTCTGTAGGCAAAGGCATCCCCCCCTTGGGTGGAAATCTCATATCCGGTGGCGTACCGGGAATGGTAATCAGCCTATCCTTAGAAGTTAGATCAGGCATTGAACCAAGCAGTGCCCAAGTATACGGGTGCTTAGGAGTATAGAATACTTCTTCAGCAGTACCAATTTCGACAATCCTTCCCGCATACATAACGGCTATCCTGTCAGCAACGTTTGCTACAACTCCCAAGTCATGTGTTATAAAAATAACACTTAAGCTGCGTTCCTTCTTGATACTTTTAATCAGCTCTAAGATTTGTGATTGAATTGTAACGTCCAAAGCCGTTGTAGGTTCATCACATATTAGTATATCCGGGTTAGCTGTTAAAACGATGGCTATAACTATACGCTGGCGCATACCCCCTGAAAACTGGAAGGGATATTGTTTGAACCTTTTTTTCCGGTTCGTCTATACCAACTTCACGCATAACCTTAAGAGCCTTTTCTTTGGCTTCAGCTCTAGTGACCTTCTCTGTGCGTTTAAGTTCTTCCTTTTTCTGAGCCACTTTCTCTTTAACTAACTTCGGATCGAGTCCCTCGGCATTTAACTTAATTTTTCTTATCTCTTCCAAATACTTAGCTTTTACCTCTTGATGTTCCCTTTTTACCTTGGCTGTTGCTTCTTTTTTTTAGCTTGCTTCATAGCCCTTTTAGCAGCAGGTAATTGCTCCTTTAGTGCACGAATCTGGGACTTCATCTCCCGGCAAAGCGGCTTATTTTTCTTATTTAATCTGATTTTCTCTTTTAAATCTGCATGTCCCGCTTTATTTCCATATAAACAATTCTTTCCTTGTTATACAACCTCTCTATTTTGTTTTGAAGGTGGTTTCCGTTTAATAGCAAGCCCTCAGTTATTTGCTTTCCGATTGGCATTATTGGATTCAGACTAGACATGGGTCTTGGTAAATCATCCCCAATTTTACTACCACGTATTTTGTGATACTGCTCTTCTGTTATCTTTAGAAGATCTTCCCCTTCATAAATAATCTTTCCACTTTCAACTATGCCATTTCCCGCTAATATTCCCATGATGGTCCTTGAAGTAACTGACTTCCCTGAACCGGATTCTCCTACTATGGCTAAGGTTTCACCCTCATATAAATCAAAGCTCACATTCCGAACAGCCTTAACCGGCTTTGTAGCTGTTCTGAACGAAACTGATAAGTTTTCTACTATTAATTTCTTATTCATTAGTCTTCAACCCCCCCTCTCAATGATGGGTTAAATGCATCTCTTAATGCATTTCCAAACAAGTTAAATGTAATCAAAAGCAATGAAACTACAATTGCAGGGAATATGGTTAAATATGGCTGTGTAATTAGAAAGTTTCTTGCATCTGATAGCAATACCCCCCCAATGGATACCCCCCCTGAGAAAGTAAAACCTAATATCTGAAATGATTGACCATGACCAATACCGTACCCTAAAAATGACAAGGCAGCTTCAGTAAAAATAACTGAAGGTATCCCAAGGATACTGGATGTAATAATTGTACCTATACCGTTCGGTAATATATGCCTGAATATTAAACGGCCATCCTTGGCACCCATGGTCCTAGACGCTAGTACATACTCCTGCCTCTTATACCTATAGAACTGCATCCTAGTTACAGAGGCCGGTCCTGTCCAACCCGTTATAATTATTGTTAGTATCAATGTCTTAAATCCAGGATCGTAGAGGGCAACCAGTATTGATAAAACAACTAGCCATGGTGTATTTCCCATGAGCTCCTTAAATCTTTCCATGACCAAGTCTATTGTTCCACCATAATATCCGGAAACAGCTCCATAAACAATTCCTATACTTACATTGATCAAGGTTACCAAAAATCCTATATATAAAGATGTCCTAAGCCCAACCCATATCAAAGAAAACGAGTCTCTACCCGCTTGGGAAGTACCAAATAAATAATACGGCAATTTATCCTGGCTATAGCCTAAATAGGCTGCATAGTCAAGATAGACCTCATAGGATGAGTGTTCTTCACCAGCCACAACAACAGCATCATTTTCTTACTACCTCATCGGAT
>JMBX01000155.1_pt1 | contig 18258 bp, 31 predicted proteins | sample 616521 | NCBI WGS metagenome assembly JMBX01 (sample SAMN02727906, study PRJNA239997) | anaerobic digester metagenome | biome: anaerobic digester; isolation source: mesophilic anaerobic digester inoculated with municipal waste water sludge... | place: Germany: Bielefeld University, CeBiTec ...
TTTGTGGCGCTGGGCTGCTATAGCTTGTGGCGGGCGTGCTATAGCTCGCTTGCGGGATGCTTTGTACCTGGGGGTGCCGGCGCGGATTCCTGCCAGGAAATCGCGCTGGCGTATGCCAGTTCAAGCCCGAGGCCGGGATGCCAGTTGGTTTTTGGTCCGTTGCGGCCTTGCTGAAGTCTTCAATAATGCTGGTGAGTTGCTCGGTTTGCATACTGTCAGCATGCTGATTCATGATGTCGCGGACTTCGGGGTGAGTTCCAGTTGTTTGCCAACGCCCAGTTTGATGATGAGTAAATCGCGCAAATATTCCACGGTTTGGCGCGCGAATTGACGCGAGTCCGCGCCGGAATCAAGCGCGGTTTGAATGATTTCCAAACCCCCCGGCTTTGGTCTTGTTTGATTATCGCGTCGGTCAGGTCAATGACGGCCTGGTTTGTGGCGGTGCCCAGCAAATCCTGCGCGATGGGCAAGGTTACTTTCTTGGAAATGGATGAAAGCTGGTCCACCAAGGAAATCGCGTCGCGCAGGGCGCCGGTGGCCTGGCGCGCGATGAGATTGAGCGCTTCAGGTTCAATGTCGATGTTTTCCTGTTTGGTTAGCGTTTGCAGCTTCTTGACGATAATCGGCGCGGGAATGCGTCGGAATTCAAATCGCTGACAGCGCGAAAGCACAGTCGCGGGGGATTTTGTGAATTTCGGTTGTTGCCAAAATGAAAATAACATGATTAGGCGGTTCTTCAAGCGTTTTCAGCAGCGCGTTAAAAGCGGAAGTCGACAGCATGTGGACTTCGTCGATGATGTAGACTTTGTACTTGCCTTGCGATGGGGCGAAGTTGATTTATCGCGCAGTTCGCGCACGTCATCAACGCTGGTGTTGGAGGCGGCGTCAATCTCAATCAGGTCCAAAAACGCCCTTCGTTCACCGCCACACAGTTAGCGCAGACGTTGCAGGGTCGTTTGGCTGAATCTTCCGCCAGGCAGTTGGCCGCTTTTGCCAAAAGGCGCGCGCTGGTGGTTTTGCCAGTGCCACGCGGGCCGGCAAAGAGATAGGCATGGCCAATGCGGTTCATGGCGATGGCGTTTTGAAGGGTCTGTACGATGTGGTCTTGCCCAACGACTTCTTCCCACAGGGCAGGTCGCCAGGTTCGGTAAAGTGCTTGTGACATAGGCTTATCCTTATGGTATTTCGTAACGCGCGCGCTCAACGAGTTCGGGGGGGTCATGCAGGGTGACCACGAGGCCGGACTTCCAGTAGGCCTGCTGACTGTTGAGATAAATCGTTAGCGCGCTGTCGGTGCCTGATTTGAGTAAATTTTATCGCGCCACCGGGGTTGAGAATGATATCGCTTTTGATACGAATGCTTTTTTTTGCTCTGAACCACGCAGTGACCAGTCAAGCAGTGAAAACTTGCTGCTGCCGGTGTTTTTGATGAGAATGTATTCCAGGTTTAAATCGCCCATGCCGGAAACCAACTCAATGCTCACTTCGCTCTCGCCAGACAGGCTGGTTTGGCTCGGACTGGATGTGCTGATAGCTTGGGGTGTGTTGTTCTCGCTGGGCTTGTCAGGCAGGGCTGCCGTCGCTTGGGGGGGCATGGTATCTGGGCGAGTTTGTTCTTTTGATGGGTGTCCCAAATAAACAAAACCGCCAAAACTGTAATTGCTGAAATAGCGATATTTAGCAGAATGAAGGGTAAATATTTCTTTATAAATGCCATGTCGTTTCTCTTGCTAATGATAGCACAAAAGCATGGCGAATTCGATGATGTGAAGCAGGAATTTTGATTTTGTTTCTGATCCGTATTTCATGTGCCCGCGGCGGGACGCGGGGGGGAGAATTTTTTTAATGTTCCGCTATGGTCTCCTGACCATGGCAAAAACGTGGTCGGGAGACCACGTTTGAACGGTTTTAGGGTTGCGCATGGTGAGTCTCTTTGTAGCTTAGCTTTCGTGTCATTCAGGACGCCACGCGCCAGTTGGAAACTATTCTACTGGTGTAGGGTGTCCTCGCTCTGCACTTGTTGCCCGCGGCGAGACGCCGGGGGGGCGAGCAAAATAAAAAAAACGTGGTCGGGAGACCACGTTTGAACGAAACATGAACGAAACAACACTACTCCTGCCGACGTCCCGCCGTGCAGATTTGCTTTTGCTTGATTAATAAAAAAAAGAACTCAACTTAGCAATAACGCTGAAAGTCGTCCCAGGCCCAGTCCCAGGTGATTTGGCCGCTGTCAAGCCGGTCGCGGTAGCGTTCAATGAACGCCACAATGATGTTTTGCCGGTCATCAGTTCCAGGCGATAAAGCTTGCCGATCACGCCGGTGTACTCGAGATAAGCGGTTTCTTCAAAGCGTTTCAGCGTGTGCTCAAGATCATAATCCACATAGCGATGCTCGGCATGCCAGCGCCCATTTTTGCGCGTAGCCAGGGAATAGACGGCTTTGGGCGCGCCGGAAAGACCGATGCCCACCGAACCAGACGTTATCACCGGGCGCTGACCCCCCCAGTAATCGATGCGGTGGCGGTGGTTATGCCCGCGGATAATGATGCCAGCCTTAATCCCTGGGAAAAAAAACGCTCGAACATGGCGTTGGTGGCGTTCTCATCGATAAATCGTGGTCATCGCGGGTGGTGCTGTGAACCACGTAGAAATCATCGCCATGATAATCGTAGGGCAGGGCGCGCATGGCATCAAAATCCGCCTGGCTAAAGGACTGATACGCGAAACGCACGGACGAGAACCACGGCGTGTTCCAGCGGACGTGTTGGCGTAGCGTGCCCGCCTGGCAAACGTAGCGCTCGTGGTTACCGCGCAAAGTAACCAGGCCCGAATTCAGCGCGAGATGCAGGCAGGCTTGCGAGTCGGGCCCACCGTTAATGTAATCGCCAGCCAGGATGATTTGGTCGGGGCTTTGCGCGCGCGCGTCGGCAAGGGCGGCTTCAAAAGCGGCCAGGTTGCCATGCACGTCAGAAAGGACAGCAACCCGCATTAATCAGTAAAAAGGGGGGGCAAATGACCCAGGGCGAGAACATCGCGCCACTGGCTGGGGGGGTCGCCTTCGGTCAGAATGGCGACTTCTTTGACCACATCGCCACCAGCTTTTCGGTGATCAGTTTCATCCTTGCAGGGTAGAACCGGTGCTGATGACGTCATCCAGGATGATAACGCGCTTGTTTTGGATAAGGGGGGGATGTCTTTTTGGTCGAGAATCAGCGTTTGGGGGGGTTTGCCGGTGGTGATGGATAAGGTCTCGGCGCGGATGGCATCGCCCATGTAGGGTTTCCAGTTCTTGCGCAAAACGACATATGGCACACCCGTGGCGCGCGAAAGCATGTGGGCGATGGGAATGCTTTTGTCTCGGCGGTGAGAATGGTGTCGTACGCCAAACCCTGCAGGCGTTTGGCAAGTTCGTTGGCGCAGGCTTCAACCAACTCCACGTCGCCAAGAATGTTGATAATGGCAATGCGCAAACCGGGTTTGACTTCAAAAAGGCGCAAGTCGCGCTTCACGCCGGCGATTTCGATGGGATAAATATCTTGTTGGCTCATGATGTCTCCTTGTTTTGATAACGTTCTTATTATAAGACAAGAAAACAGGCTGAAGGCTTAATGAGATTAAAAGTCCTTTACAAAGCCTGTTTTAGGCTTCATCTTGACGGGGGGGATTGCTTTCAGGTGCATTAGATGGATACCGATATGCCCGACGCCCAGGATTAAGACGGAGACTGCCAGCACAATGTTTTTTTCCATAGACCGCCAAAAGCAAAAAGGCGGCGATGGGGGGGAGTGTGGCGCCCGGGATGGGAATACCCAGCAGGCTGCCATAAAAATCCCGCATGGTTTTTTTCGCTCCTGAAATAGCGAATCCAGTAAATTTCGTAAAGCAGCATCAACGCGAAGGATGCTACCAGCCACCATGACCAGTTCGACCAGGCTTTGATGTTGAAGTCCGAGAAAATCAGCGCTGAACAGCAAACCAAAACCTGCCCGACACGTTCAAGGATGACAAGTACTTTGTTTCCTTGCTGGCATATTGTTCATAATCTTTGGGCTGGTTTTTTTGTCCAAAACAGGTTTGGAATGGTCAGCATCACCAGATAAATCAGTCCGACATACGAAAATCCAAAATTCATCCTGTGCTCCTTTGAAGTATTGAGAAATAACTCTTATGCCTGGCAATTCTCAATTTGATGAATGAGTTGCTCGTGGGCGGGAGACCACGAGCGAACGCGTGGTGTTTTAGATGGTTCAGGCATGGTCTCCTGACCATGTCTGATAGCAAGGTTTAAGTTTTTATAAGGCATATGATCACACTAAGCCTTGCTTAAATCCTGGTACATTTTCATCAGTTCGGCGACGCATTCGGATTCGGTCATGGTGCGCCAGTTGAAGCCATAGGCTTCCATCACCGCGCGGTCGTTGTCCTGGTGGGCTTTGCGCAGTTCGGGCGGCATGGTGAGTTCGTCATAAAGGTCGGCTAAGGTCCAGTTTGGATATAAATTCCTTGACTCAATTATTTGTTCCCCAGTTATTTTAAGTTTTGCTTTTATACTATCGTTCAAGTTAGGCCATGGGAAATTGTTGTAAACTATGGAAGCGGAATATCTGTATCCCATTCCTAATCTACCAGCAACTGTGCGCATCCATCCCATATGCACATTTGAGATTAAAACTGCAAAATCTGTTAAATCAGCATCAGGCATTATGATTGCAGCATCACTAGAAATAATGTCACTTCTCATAAAACCGATGGGAATATAGCGTCTTCTTTCTGATGAGACCCTTGGTATCAAAAGGTAATCACTAAAAGGCTGTCTAACTTCACCAAAGCGGTAAGGATAAGTGGCTAATTCCCGTGTACTTGCTCTGTTGCTGGCTTCTCGTATTGCTTTAACGTTGGCTATTCTTTGCCGAATAGGGGGGGTATTTTAGAAGCTAGTAATAAATCTTTTGGTTCTATCCACAAACACCATCGCTCGATGTTGTTAATAAACTCTCTTGCCCCAACAAATCTTTTTATAAATTGCTCTGATTCCGGGTAACTGGCAACTAAACTTTTTTTCTCGTCAGGTGAAAGTATTAAGTTGCCCCCATCGTTTGGCATACTTCCAAAAACCATTGGTTTGACTTCTTGAAGTGGCGTTCTTCGGCTTTTAACAAACACATTCGGGGCGTCAACCAGGTAGCCATTAATGTTACGGACTTTTTTTACTTTGGGTGTCAGAAAGGTACAGCACTTTTTCTTTGCGTTCAACGAACGAGAAAGCGATGATGACACAATAAACATGTGCCATATCCGTTGCTTCACTGTTCCAAACAAAAGTTGTATAGGCGAAGTTTATCTTGATGCCTTGTTTCTCAAGCAGTGGGCTCCACAGGATAGCTACCTGCTCACCTTGGGTAATCGAATTTGTGCTTACGAAAGCACATTCAATGCTGGTGTCTTTGATGTATTCCGTCGCTTTTTGGTACCAGGCTGTTACGAAATCCAGATTTCCAAGACCCGGAAAGTCGCCAAAGACGAATTCCATGTCTTCTTTTTGCTCTTTTTCCATCAGTCTGGCTCCGATAAAAGGTGGGTTGCCCATGATGTAGCTGAGTTCTGTGTTGGGCACAACGTCGTTCCAGTCCATGCGCAGGGCGTTATCTTCAACAATGTTGGCGTTGCTGGTGAGTGGCAAAAAGTCAAGGTCGGTGTGAATAAGCTCTACGGTTTCGCTCATCATTTGAGATTCGGCAATCCAAAGCGCGGTGCGTGCCACGGTGACGGCAAAGTCGTTGATTTCGATACCGTAAAACTGGCTGATGGATACCATAATGGGATTGATGGCGTCGCCATAAACAATTTGGGGTCCGCGCAGGGCGGCGATGACTTTGTTTTCAAGTCTGCGAAGCGATAAATAGGTTTCGGTTAAAAAAATTGCCAGAGCCAGCGGCGGGGGTCAAGAAACTTGAGAGAAGCTAATTTCTTCTGAAACTGTGTCAGTTTTTTTATCGCGCTCTTTTATGGCGCCTATTGCCATAATCTCATCAAATTCTTCGTTTAGGGCGTCCATAAAAAGCGGGTCAATAACTTTGTGGATGTTTTCAATGGACGTATAGTGCATGCCACCCGCGCGTCGGCTTTCGGGGGGGTTGAGTGTGCTTTCGAATGCCGCGCCGAAAATGGTTGGGCTGATTTTGCTCCAGTTGAAACTCGCGCTGGCTTTGTTGAGAATGATATCGATGATTTCCGAGTTCATGAAGGGGGGGATAACGATATCGTCCTTTTCGAACAATCCGCCATTGACATAAGGAAAAGCGGCCAGATCATCTTCCAGGTAGAGTTCGGCTCTTTCTTCAGTTTTCAGGTCAAGAACCCTGAAAAGGTCAAGCAGGGCTTTTCTGAACATGGAGGGGGGGTTTGATTCAAACGGTTTCAGATAGTCCTGGAACATATTGTGCTTGCCAAAGATGCCAGAATCTTCAGCGTAGAAACAGAAAACCAGGCGGACACACAAGATGTTGAGATTTCTTAAGGTTTGGGGGGGGTCATCGGGATTGTGATATTGTTTGTGGAGGGCGTCGTAAAGCACGCCGACCATTTCGCCAGCCTGAAGGGAGACTTCGGTTTGCTTTTTGATGTTTTGGTCGTCTTCTTTGACCAGGAAGAATAATCGGTAGTAGTCGTTTTCAAGCTCGCTTAGCAAAACGATTTCGGGCTCGCCACCTGGTTTTCCATGTCGTGGATATGGAATTCCTGGAAGTTGCAGGTGACTATCCAGCGTGGGCGTTTGGACCAGGGCAGTTTAGCGGCGGCTTGAAAGGCTTGCTGGTAGGGGGGCTTAGCAAAGTGCCATCGGATTGCCGAATGGCTTTGTTCAGGTCAATGTGTTTGCCTTTTGTTCGATGATGACGTGGGTGGAGGGAATGTGAACGTCAAGGTAGTTGCTTTGGTCGAGTTTGACGTGTTCTTCGAAACGGACGAATTCTTCGGGTCTTTTGATGCCAAAGATGTCTCTAAGCAGGGTTAGCCAAAAGGTCTGGCTTTCGCCTTTTTCATAGCCTTTGTCTTTCCAGTATTCCGAGAATTTTTTTCGCCGCGCGCCGTTGTTCTGCTTTTGTTATCATAGCTCACCTTGTTAGTGATTATATCATTTACGGGGGGGTTCGTTTAATGAGATGTCGATGACTTGATAATTGAAATGATTTTGCTATGGACAGGGTCAGGAGACCCCCGTCCGAACCTGGAGAAAATTAAGCATTATAAGTTCGCATGTGGTCTCCTGACCACGTGCAATTGCTTTGAGTAATTTGAAATCTTAAACACGAGTGCCACGGACGCCGACCGTGGCACTGAGTATTAAGGAGGAGAAGAAGAGAAGTCGCCCTTTCGTATTCTATATTACAATATAGCTACTCTTTATGCTTGACGATTAACCTACGATTACCCTACATTAGTAACAATTCGCTAATCAAGAGGCGTTTCAAATGAGTGCTATAGAGAAAAATTCACAGGAAGACCAGCCAGGGCAGAAGTTCAGGCAAGTTGTTTTGTCAGAGCCATACCGGGCGTTGGCAGAGGATGGCTTTTACAGTTTTGAGACTCCTGTCGGTATTATGCGCGTTCTTTGCACGCCGGATTTGGTACACGCGGTTGAATTGATCACTTTGGACACACAAGGTTTTCGTCCCGCGCCAGCCAGGATGCCCATTCAGGCGGAACTTGAGGCACAATACAAGGCTTATTTTGCCAAAAGCTAGAACGCTTTGATTTGCCACTGGCGATGGAAAAGCTGAGCCCCTTCACGCAAAAGTGATGAATCTTTTACGGGATTTGCCCTTTGGCGAAACCTGTAGCTATCAAGAGCTGGCTTTTCTGGCGGGCAAGCCAAATGCCGTCCGCGCGGTGGGCACAGTAATGGCGCGCAACCGCTGGTTAATCGCCATTCCATGTCACCGCGTTTTGCCGGTTTCGGGTAAAATAGGGATGTATTCAGCACCAGGCGGGGCGGATACAAAAGCGTGGTTGTTGAGGCACGAAGGCCATCGTGTCGAGAACTATAAAATCGTTAAGGGTAAATAGCTATGAGTGAAACAGAAATGAATCAGCTCTTTAAGTCTGGTTTTGTGGCGGTACTTGGGCGACCCAACGCGGGTAAAAGCACGCTGTTAAATACGCTGATGGGGCAAGCCATCGCGGGCGTGAGTGCCAAGCCTCAAACCACGCGTCGCCGGCAGTTGGGCATTCTCACCAGCGACAGCGCCCAAATCATCCTGGTAGACACGCCCGGTTTGCACGAGTCAAATGACAAACTCAGTCTGGCGATTAACAGTGAGGCGATCGTTGCCATACAAGACGCCGATATCATCCTGTATATGGCGGATGCCAACAGCGCGCCATCGGCGATGGACGATAAACTGGCGGAATTAATTGCGGGCATGAACCCAGAGGCAAAGATCATTTTGGTGATGAACAAGGTGGACAGTACCCCCCCAGCACAGAATTTGGCATCAAACCAGGCAGGCTACCAAGCCTTGTTTGCCGAAACACCGCAAACGCTGCAAATTTCCGCTTTGCGCGCCCAGGGTGTGCATGAGCTTTTGGAGGCGATACAGGCTGCCTTGCCCGAAGGTCCGCAGTATTACGACGCCGAACAGATTACCGAAGATTTCGAACGGGATATCGCGGCGGAGATGATTCGCGCCGCGGCGATGGACAATTTGGCACAGGAACTGCCTTACAGTATCGCTGTTTTGGTCAATGAATACAGTGAACGCGACGCGGACAGGGTGTATATCAATGCGACGATATTCGTGGAGCGTGAGGCGCAAAAGGGGGATTGTGATTGGCAAAGGCGGGCAGAAAATCAAGCAAATCGGTACGGTTGCAAGGCGGGATATCGAGGCGATGAACGGTCAGAGTGTGTTTTTGGATTTGAACGTAAAAGTAAAGAAAGACTGGAAAGATGATGAGCGCTTTCTGAGACAGTTGGGGTTAAACGATAGAAAATGAGCATTCTTTTTCCTTTGCCCTGGTATGCCTATCTGATTATCGCGTTGCTTTGCGCGGTGAACTGGGCTGCGGCTTTTTTTTGACAATTTGAAGCTGTATTACGTCAGCAAACCCTTCGTTCTAATCGCCATGATTGCCTTTTTCGCGCAGAGCGAGGGGGGGCTTTCGGCACTGCGTTTGCCTTTCTTTATTGGTCTGGTCTTTTCATTGCTGGGTGATGTTTTTTTTAATCCCGCAACGCACGCGCTTTTTTTTGTGACAGGAATGGGCGCGTTCGCGATTGCGCATTTGGCGTACATTTACGGTTACACCCAGTGGGGGGGGTATCCTACTGGACCTATATTCCAGCTTTTTTTTGCTTTGGTGGTGCTGGTCTTGGCGTTCAATTTTATATCGAAACACAATGTAAAGAAGCCAGTTTGCCGCGGTTTCAAAAGCGTTTGTTCAAGGCTTATGGGGGGTGCTGGTGGCGGGCATGGCGCTGACAGGGTGGCTGTGTTTGGCGCGCGTGGGCTGGGGGGGCGTGTGCCCGCGGTGATGGCGGGATTGGGCGGAAGCTTTTTTATGGTCTCCGATTTATGATCGCGCTGGGTAAGCTGGAAAAGCGCATTCACCGTCAGCGGTTTTGGGTGATAGTAACTTATCATATCGCGCAGATGCTTATTCTTAGCAGCGTGCTGATGGTGAAGCCAGCGTAGGTGGGATAAGTTTTTTTTCCTGTGTTTTAGCTTGAATAAGTAATATTTAATGTTTGTTAGCTAGCCTTGAAAAAAACGACCAGATATTTTAGAATAGAAACGTAATTAAATACCCTATCTAAGCTTGTATCAGCAAAAAAAGACGAGCTTATGTTCGTGCGGATAATGTCAAAGAGTTTGACATGTTCTGTTTGCGAGTGTATACTAAGCGGTTGTGAATATACCTTAATGGGAGTAGAGAAATGGAAAGCCCAGTCGAACAAACCAAAAATAATCAGCCTTTCAAGGCAAAACAAAAATTTGAAGGAAAGGTGTTAAAGACCTCGCTACAAGGTGCGCTGGTTGATATTGGTTCAGATGTGCCTGCATTTCTGCATATTTCCCAGGTCATTGATGTAAATAACCCTAAAACCGCTGTGCAAAACGTCGAAGATGTCCTTAAAGTTGACGATACCGTTACTGTTTGGATTAGAAAAGTGGCAAAAGACCATATCTCTTTAACGATGGTCGAACCGTTGCTTTATGAATGGCGTGATCTTAAACCCGAAATGGCAGTTAAAGGCACCGTGATCCGCCTGGAAAGCTTTGGCGCTTTTGTTGAAATCGGCGCAGAACGCCCCCCCGGCCTTGTGCACGTGAGCGAACTGGCACATAGCTTCGTGCGCAATCCACAGGAAGTTGTGAAAGTTGGCGACGAACTGGATGTCATGATTTTGGAAGTTGACAAACGCAAAAAGCAAATTAAACTCAGCGTAAAAGCACTCCTGGAAGCCCCAGAAGAAGTTGTTGTTGAAACGCCGAAATCCGGTCGCCGTGGCAAAAAAAAGCCAAGGTTGAACTGTATGAAGAAGAATCCGAAGAGCTTGTTCCAGATCCGACGTACATGGAAATCGCTTTGCGCCAGGCAATGGACCGTGCCGAAAAACGCAAACCTGCCATCGCTGCCCGTGCTAAGAAACAACGCATGATTGACGAAGATGTTGATGATATCTTCACCCGCACCCTGCAAAGTAAACAATCAGACGATTAATGATGTTCGGCTGGCAGTATTTGGGACTAATTCTTTGAACAATCCGGGGAGGAGCTGATAAAAAGCCCTCCCCCCCGTAACTTTTAAGTAAAGCTATTTAGTTGAAACGATTATAAAAAAACGGAGCGAAATGGGAACCAAGTTTATCTTTTACCGGTGGAGTCTTGTCTTCAGTTGGCAAAGGCGTCGCAGCGGCGTCGATTGGGCGTTTGTTGAAATCACGAGGATTTAAGGTAACAATCCAAAAACTTGACCCCCCCTATCTTAATATTGACCCCCCCGGCACCTTAAGCCCCCCTATCAACACGGAGAAGTGTATGTGCTGGACGATGGCTCGGAAACAGACCTTGACCTGGGGCATTACGAGCGTTTTGCGATTTGAGTCTCAAGAAAACAAGCACGGTTTCTGCCGGTCAGATTTACGAAGAAGTGCTGAACCGCGAGCGACGTGGTGATTACCTGGGTGGCACCATTCAGGTTATTCCGCACATCACCGGAGAAATTAAACGTCGCGTGTATTTGCTGGGTGAATCTCCTGGTGCTGATATCGCTTTAATTGAAGTCGGCGGAACGGTGGGCGATATCGAGAGCCAGCCCTTTTTGGAAGCGATTCGCGAGATGCGCAATGAACTTCCCAAAAGGATTCAGCTTTTGTCCACTGCACCTGGTTGCCCTATCTTATGGCGACGGCAGAACTCAAAACGAAGCCCACACAACACTCCGTGCGTGAATTGCGTTCGATTGGTATTATGCCGGATATGATTTTGCCCCCCCGCAGCGACCATCCAGTGGATTATGAAATTCGCCAAAAAAATAGCCCGTTTTTGTGACGTACCCGTGGAAGCTGTGGTGCCGATGGTAACAGCGGATATGCTTTATGAGATCCCCCTGGATTTAGAGGATAGTCACGTTGCCGATATTTTACTCGCGCGACTGGGGCTTGAAGCCAGGCACGAACCTAAATTAGATGGCTGGCGCTGGATGATTAATGAGCTTAAAAAGGACCGGCCTGTAGCTAAAATTGCTCTGGTCGGAAAATATGTGGAACTGCAGGATGCCTATTTGAGTGTGCGCGAAGCTTTGAAACACGCGGGTTTGTTCTGCGATTTGGATATCGAAATTGACTGGATTTCAAGCGCGGATTTGCCCGAAGACACCGTTGATGAGCGGCTGGCCGGTGCAGACGCGATCATTGTGCCGGGTGGATTTGGCACACGCGGTATTGAAGGAAAGATGTTCGCCGCGCGATATGCCCGCGAGCATCAGGTTCCTTTTTTTTGGGGATTTGCCTGGGTATGCAAGTGATGGCTTTGGAATTTGCGCGCAACGTGATGGGCATGAAAGACGCGACATCAGCAGAGTTTGACAGCAAGGCGATTAATCCGCTGGTGGATTATATGCCGGAAATGAAGTCACAGGAACGTTTGGGTGGTACCATGCGCCTGGGTTTGTTTGATATTGACCTGGCCGAAGGTAGCCTGGCGGAGCAATGCTATCTGACCCGACATATTTCCGAGCGACACCGCCATCGCTATGAAATTAATGGCGCTTATCGCGAACAACTTGAAGCGCATGGACTGCATGTGACGGGACTTTCGCCCGAGGGTGACCTGATAGAGATTATCGAGCTGGAAGGACATCCGTTCATGGTTGGCACGCAGTTCCACCCCCCCGAATTTTTATCGCGTCCGAACCGACCACATCCTTTGTTTGTTGGGCTTTTGCAAGCTATCAACGAACAACGTGGCTTGCCAACCGAAAAACTAAAATTTGGATTTGAAAACTAAGCAGCATTTTGTTGCTTTTTACTGATTTTTTTTAAAAGAGGAAAATATGGAAACAACAATTGAATATATCAATGCAATGGAAATCTTAGACTCACGTGGTAATCCCACTGTGCAGGTTGAAGTTATTCTCAGCGACGGCACATTTGGCGTGGCGGGAGTGCCTTCGGGCGCGTCTACTGGTGTTCACGAAGCGCTTGAACTGCGCGATGGTGACCCCCCCAAACGCTACGGTGGCAAGGGAGTTCTGACCGCTGTGGATAATGTGAACTATGAAATTGCCGAAGAACTTTTTGGTTTGGATGCCCTGGAGCAAAAAGCAATCGACGAGTTGCTGATTGACCTTGACGGTACCGAAAACAAATCGAAACTTGGCGCGAACGCCATGCTTGGCACCAGCCTGGCTGTGGCGCGTGCTGCTGCAGCAGCGCAGGAAATGCCCCCCCTTTATCGCTACATCGGTGGCGTTTACGCGCACACTTTGCCAGTGCCGATGCTTAACATCATGAACGGTGGCGCGCACAGCAACTGGCAGAGCACGGACTTCCAGGAATTTATGGTCATGCCTCTGGGCGCGCCAAATTTCGCGGAAGGCCTGCGCTGGGGGGGTGCTGAAATCTACCATGCCCTGAAATCGGTTTTGAAGTCGCACGGTCATGGCACCCTGGTCGGTGATGAGGGTGGTTTTGCCCCGCGCTGAAAGCGAACAAGGAAGCCATCGAACTGATTCTGGAAAGCATCGAAAAAGCGGGTTACAAACCTGGCTCCGAAGTCTGCATCGCGCTTGACCCTGCAGTTTCTGAAATTTACGATGAAGAAACTGGCCTTTACAACCTGCGCAAAGAAGGCAGAAAACTGAATTCCGAAGAAATGGTCGCTTTCTGGACTGAATGGATTGATCAATATCCCATCGTTTCAATTGAAGATGGCTTTGCTCAGGATGACTGGGAAGGCTGGAAAGCATTCACCGCCGCGGTTGGTCATCGCTTGCAAATTGTGGGTGATGACCTGTTGGTGACCAACCCCAAACGCATTGCCCGCGGTATCGAAGAAAAAGCCGCCAACGCGCTTTTGGTGAAACTGAACCAAATCGGCACACTCACCGAAACCCTGCAGGCCATCGACATGGTGCGCTCACACGGTTGGCGCGCGGTTTGTTCGCATCGCTCCGGCGAGACCGAAGACAGCACCATCGCTGACCTGGCCGTGGCAATGAACATGGGACAGATTAAGACCGGCGCGCCGGCCCGCTCTGACCGCCTTGCCAAATACAATCGCTTGCTTGCCATCGAACAGGAACTGGGCAGCACTGGCAAATATGCCGGCTGGGATGCCCTGGCTTTGACGCCAAACGCTAATTTGAACTTTGGAGAGATGGTTCGCTGGAGCCATCTCTCTTTATTTAACAAGGAATTTGATGTCAGCCACATTTCCATTTCAGACCCTTGAGATTAGCCGTGCCTTGTTGGATTGCCGACGATGCCCGCGACTGGTCGCCTGGCGCGAAGAAGTCGGGCGGGTAAAACGACGGGCTTATATAGACGAGACCTATTGGGCCAAACCGGTGCCAGGCTTTGGTACGGCTGACGCGCGCATCATGGTTGTGGGGCTGGCGCCTGGCGCGCATGGGTCGAACCGCACCGGGCGCATGTTCACCGGTGATGCCAGCGGAGATTTTTGTTCCCGGCATTGCACCGCGCGGGTTTGCCAGCCAGCCTTTGGCAACAGGCGCATCGGATGGTTTGACTTTGAATGACCTGTATATTACGTCAGTTTGCCATTGTGTGCCACCGGCTAATAAACCCACAGTGGAAGAAATCCGTAACTGTGCCCACTGGGTAGAACAGGAACTGAAAGCCTTAACGCGATTACAGGGGATTGTCCTGCTGGGCAAAATCGGGCTGGACGGTTTGCTGGCCCTGGAGCCGTTTAAAGAAATTAAGAAATCGGAAATTAAATTTGGGCATGGCGCGTTTTATGAACTGGGCGATGGCCTACCCTGGCTTTTGTGTTCTTACCACCCCCCCAGCCGACAAAATACGCAGACCGGTCGCTTGACGGAGCCTATGTTTGACGAAATTTGGACAAAAGCCAGAAGTTTGCTGGTTTAATTTGCGCCAGCTTGTGTTTTTAGTCGATTATCTCAATTCCTGTTGTGTCGTATAGAGCCGATAGTAAGTACCGCCCAGGGCGAGTAATTCTTCATGCGTACCGCTTTCGGTAACGCGGTTGCCTTCGAGAACGATAATTCGGTCAGCATTGCGCACGGTGGAAAGCCGGTGAGCGATGATGATGGTTGTGCGGCCCTCAATGAGCTGGTCAAGCGATTCCTGGATGAGCTTTTCGGTTTCAGTATCCACCGACGAAGTGGCTTCATCTAATATCAAAATAGGGCTGTTTTTCAACACCGCGCGGGCGATTGAAAGGCGTTGTTGCTGGCCGCCGGAAAGCTTTACGCCACGTTCGCCGATCATCGTGTCAAAGCCATCGGGCATGCGTTCGATGAATTCCAGGGCGTTGGCAACACGGGCTGCTTCAATCATTTCTTCTTCGCTGGCTTCGGGTTTGCCGAACATGATATTATCGCGCACACTGCCACTGAACAAGAAAACATCCTGTAAAACCATGCCTACGTTGGTGTTGAGTTCCTGCAGGCTTAAGTCTCGAACATCGATTCCATCAATCATCACGCGTCCGCTGATGGTGTCGTAAAGCGGGGATTAAGCTGGCGAAGGTCGATTTGCCCACGCCGGTGGGTCCTACAAGGGCTAAAGACGTTCCAGCGGGCACGGTGATGTTAATATCTTTGAGCACGTCTTCACCTTCAATGTAATGAAAGTTGACGTGGTCAAAGCGTACCTCGCCCCCGAACGGGTTTAGGCAGGGGGGGTATAGGGACTTTGGGCGAGGCGATTTCGGGTTCAACGGTTAATATTTCCGCGAGACGTTCAAAGCCGGCCATGGCTTCGGTCACCGCTTCCATCGAGTTGCCCAGGGTGCGCACGGGCTGATAGAAATTATCAAGATAGAGAAAGAAAGCGACCAAATCGGCGATGCTCAAGTTGCCCGCGACCGCCATGCGACTGCCAAAAAGATGACCAAAGCTGACCGATGCCAGCAGCAAAGTCGAAAGCGGGTTGTAAATGGCCATGAGTTTAAGCGCGACAAGGTTTTCTGCCTGAACGCGGTAGATGCGGTTGTCAACTTTGGCTATTTCAGCTTCTTCCTGGGCGAAAGTTTTCACTTCGCGAATGCCCGAAAGACTGTCACTCAGCACGGCCTGCAAATCACCACTGACTTTTGGCGTTTGCGAAAAGCGGGGGGCGAACTTTTTTTTGGTGTAGCCCCACAAGGCATAAATAATCAAGGGGGGATAGGAATGAGCGTGATGAGGGTCAGTTTCCAGTTCATGCTTAGCAGAATGGCAGTAACTGCTATCAAGGTGATGCCACTGACGATGATATCGGGCAGCGCGTGCGAAACCATGCGTTCAAAGAGGCTGGTGTCGTTGATGATGCGCGACATGATTTGCCCGGTTTGTCTGTCTTCGTAAAAGCGCAACGAAAGTTTTTGAACATGGCGATAGACTAAACTGCGCGCGTCTGATACCGCGCCCCCCATCCGGCTTTATGCGAGTAATAAGAGCGCAAAAATTGCATAAAACCGCGCGCGATGAAGACAACCAGCGCGATGACGGTCAGCCTGGTGATGAAATCAAGTGTGCTGGCATCCAGTGGCTCGATGCTAAGGCGGTCAATAAGCGCGCGGATAATGGCCGGAATGAGCAGTTGCGCGGCGACAAGCCCAAGCATGGCAAGCACGGTGATGCCCAGGTGTTTGATGTATTTTTAGAGAGTCTGGTCAGTAAAGAGAGTGGCTTAAGCATGTTTACTTCCTGTGTGTTGAATAAGAACGGTTGCATGATTGCCGATTAAGGGTAGCTTTATTCCCCCAGCTTTTTCTGAAATCATGGTCGGTCATCCAAAATAGCGCGCTGCCGCCTTGCACCCAGGAGTTGATGAAGCCCCAGGGGGGGGTGTGGCGGCCGGGACCGTTTTGATGGAGGGTGTCATAGGCCGCAAAGAGCATGGTGTGCCCGCCGGCTTTGGTCGTTTCGTTGTAATTTTGTGGTCTTTTGGCGTAGTAGATGGGTGGGGGGGCTTGTTTGCGGAGCCAGTAGACAGTGACTAATGCGAGCGTGTCATGGTCGTCTGCCAGGTCGCGCAGTTCTTCGGGGGGGTTGAGGTGATGGAATTTGGCTGTTACAGGCAAGTGGTGTTTTTCGGCGAGGTAGTTGACGAAGCGTGCCTGCATGCGTGGCGTAGCCGCCCAGTTTGGGAAGACCCGAAAGATGCGTCCACGCCACCACAGGCGGTTGCTTTCCGCGATTAAGCCTGCGGGTTCCAGGTGGACACCACACAGTATCTGCAAGGCAGCCGAGATGGCGTGCAGTGTGCAGTCGTTTCCTATTTGCTGGGTTTGGTATCGCGCGAGTTCAGCTTCGGTCATCGCGCGGTAACTGGCTGATTTCATGTTTTTATTGTACTTCCAAGCCTGTTTTTGCGGATACTTTTTGCATGGTGTGGCTTATGTGCGTGGTGGGTATTGTTCTTTGCCCGCGGCGAGACGCCGGGGGGGCGAGTTTCTTTTTATCTCCTGCCGGCGTTCCGCCGTGTAGAAATTTTGGGTTCTGTCACTGCTTGCGTATCGAGCTCTTTTCTCGATATGGTCTCCCGACCATGGAAAAAAACATGGTCAGGAGACCACGTGGGAACGGGGTTAACATTTCTCGTGCCAGCGTTCTGCTGATCAGTTTCCGCTCTTGTTTTTGCTTCGGCGAAGACGCCTCAGCGAACGAAACAATACTCTCTTCAGCCGGCGTCCCGCCGTGCAGAAGCAAGGTCCAGAAGGGCTGGTATTGTTGTTGGCGCGAAGGAAATCAAAACGCTAGCCTGGGCGACTGGCGTCTGTATCGTAAATTAATAGTTTTTTTCTGAAACCAAGCGCAAAAAAAGCTTAGAAAAGCCAGGTTTTACTGCCTGGCGACTAATTGCGCGATTCTGACAATCACGTCGCGGGATTTTTCAAGCCCAGTAACTGAGAGAAACTCCAGCGGTCCGTGCGCGTTATGACCGCCATAGAAAACGTTGGGTGTGGGCAAGCCCATAAAACTCAAGCGGCTGCCATCGGTGCCGCCGCGGATGGGGGGATTTCAATCGGTTCGATGCCTTCCGCGCGGTAAGCCTGGCGGGCAAGTTCGACAACTTCAGGGTGTTCTTTGAGGACTTCGCCCATATTGAAGTACTGGTCCTTGATTTCCAGTTCCAAAACATCATCGCCGTATTTGCTTTGCAGATAGGCGGCTGCATTGCGCACGATTTGTTTTTTTTGGCTTCAAACAGGGTTTTGTCGTGGTCGCGGATGATGTAATCGAGTTGCGCGGCTTCGGTTAAGCCGGACATTTGGGTGAGGTGAATGAAGCCTTCGCGTTTTTCGGTGTGTTCGGGGGGCGGTCAAAGAGAGGCATCAAGGATTGAAATTCCATAGCCACTAAGTTCGCGTTGCGCATCACGCCTTTGGCGGTGCCGGGGGGGTGCACGCTGATGCCCTTGAATTTCAGGCGCGCGCTGGCGGCGTTGAAACTTTCGTACTCCAACTCGCCTTTTTCGCCACCGTCGATGGTGTAAGCGAAATCCGCGCCAAATTTCTGTACGTCAAAATATGCCACGCCCGCGCCAACTTCTTCGTCGGGT
>JMBX01000156.1_pt1 | contig 18230 bp, 34 predicted proteins | sample 616521 | NCBI WGS metagenome assembly JMBX01 (sample SAMN02727906, study PRJNA239997) | anaerobic digester metagenome | biome: anaerobic digester; isolation source: mesophilic anaerobic digester inoculated with municipal waste water sludge... | place: Germany: Bielefeld University, CeBiTec ...
ACAATGGGACGATTCTCATTGTTCCAAATTGTTCCATCCATAAGGGGGGGTAAAAGTATGAAGATAAAAGATGTAAATAGAGTCCCCAAACATATAACTACCATAGGTGGTCAGGCTTTAATTGAAGGGATATTGATGCGTGGGCCAGAGGACGTGGCTATTGCAGTAAGAAAAGGGAAGGATGAAATAGTCCTTAAAAAGGAGAAACTAAATACCCTAGGAATGAAATATAAATTTTTTTCGATTACCTTTTATAAGGGGAATAGTAGGATTAATTGAGTCTATGATATTTGGAATCCAGGCTCTGATGTATTCTGCCGAAATTTTTGATGAATCTTTGAAGAGGAAGAAGAAAAGGAAGGTTTTTTTAGATAGAGTCTTTAAGGATAAGAGGGAAGATGTGGAGATAGCTCTTACTTTATTAATTTCTTTAGTTTTAACTATAGTACTTTTTATATTGATACCTAGCTTAATTACCAATGTATTTAAAAACAGCATCCAATCTCCATTTCTTATGAATCTAGTAGAAGGATTGATACGTATAGGGATATTTCTCATATATGTAGTAAGTATATCTAAAATGGAAGATGTAGGTAGGGTATTTGAATACCATGGAGCTGAACATAAGACCATCCATTGTTATGAAAATGGAGAAGAGCTAACAGTAGAAAATGTAAAAAAATATCCTACCCTTCATCCTAGATGTGGCACTAGTTTTTTGTTTATGGTAATGATAGTTAGTATATTTGTACTTTCATTTTTTTGGATGGCCTAATCCTTTAAAGAGGGTTTTAATTAGAATACTTATGTTACCTGTAGTTGCAGGTATTTCCTATGAAATAAATAGGCTAATTGGAAAAAGTAATTCTAAATTAGCTTATTATATATCCTACCCTGGCCTTATATTACAAAAGATAGCTACCACTAAGGAGCCTGATGAAGGGCAAATTGAAGTGGCCATTGAAGCATTAAAGGCAGTGCTTACGGAGAACAGGAAGATGATTTATGGACATAAATAGCCTATTGAAAAAAAGGTGTGGAGATAATAGGGGGAAAGAAAATATGGGAATCCTCAATTAGAAGCTACATTAGTTCTTAGCAAGCTCCTTGGAGTTGATAAAGTATATATATACACCCATGGTAAGGAGAAAGTTAGCCCATCTGTTAAGGAGAAATTTATAAAATTGATGGAAAAAAAGGGCTACAGGATATCCAATACAGTATATATTGAAAGAAAAAGAGTTTATGGGTCTTGATTTTTATATAGAAGAGGGAGTTTTAGTCCCAAGACCTGATACGGAAATCTTAGTAGAATACATCCTTAACTATATTGATGAGAAATATAAAAATGAGCCTATAAACTTCCTAGATCTAGGCTTTGGTAGTGGTGCAATAGCTTTATCTATAGCCTACTATCGTAGGAATGTAAATGTATACGGTGTGGATATAGGGGATATTCCCTTAAAGGTAGGTTATATAAACAAGGATAGATTCAAATTAGATAATGTAAAATTATATAAGGGAGATCTTTTCCAAGGGATAGAAGGATTAGGACTAGAAGGTAAGTTTCATATAATAGCTTCTAATCCCCCTTATATCCCTATAGAAGATATTGAAATGTTACAAACGGAGGTAAAATACGAGCCTTAGATGCATTGGCTGGTGGAGAAGATGGATTGGATTACTATAGAAATATTATTCCAAAGGCCAAGGATTATTTATGTCCCCAAGGATTGTTGATATTTGAAATAGGTTATGATCAAGGTAAAAGGATAAAAACATATTGATAGAAGAAGGATATAAAATATCCAAATATTAAAAGATCTCCAGGGATTAGATAGAGTAATCCTAGGTATTATGGAGTAGAGGAGGTTTTTATGAAATTATTATTTAAAATGTTTAATACCTTCTTTAAGATAGGTGCATTTACTATTGGCGGTGGGTATGCCATGTTACCTCTTATACAAGATGAAGTAGTGGAGAAAAACAAGTGGCTAACACCAGAAGAATTTATGGATATATTAGCAATAGCAGAGGTTACCCCTGGACCAGTGGCAGTTAATACTAGCACCTATGTTGGGTATAAAATGGCAGGGATAAAAGGAGCTTTGATTTGTACCTTAGGTACTGTACTTCCTTCCTTTACTATTATACTTTTGATTGTAAAGTTCTTCTGGCAATATAGGGAAAATCCTACAATAGACAAGGTGTTTCTAGGTATAAGACCAGCAGTAGCTGCATTGATATTTTCAGCAGTATATAAATTAGGGAGAAATATGCAGCTAAACATACAGAAGATAATAGGAGCAGCTCTTACGGTTTTCGCCATAATAATATTGGATATAAGTCCTATAATTATCATACTTATAGCTGCCTTTGGTTCCATTGGATATTTTAAGCATAAGGAGAAGGGCATATGAATATATTAAAACTATTTTTATCATTTTTAAAAATTGGTGCTTTTAGTTTTGGTGGAGGCTATGCTATGTTACCCTTAATAAGAAAGGAGATAATAGAGGTCCATGGATGGCTTACGGTAAAGGAATTTATAGATATACTAGCTGTAGTGGAGATGACTCCAGGACCGGTAGCTATTAATTCTGCCACTTTTTTAGGATACAAGGTAGCAGGCATATGGGGGGGATCTATAGCTGCCACAGTAGGTGTGATATTGCCTTCTATTGTCATAATCCTTATAATAGCTCATTTCTTATCTAAGTTTAGAGAATCACCTTATGTAGATTATGCTTTTAGAGGGATAAGACCAGTAGTATTAGGTTTAGTTACATCAGCTGCTTTAACTGTAGCTAAAGATGCTATAATTGATATTAAAAGCTTAATTATAGGTGGGGGGGTATTGTTTTATTTTGTCTCTTTTAAAGATATGCATCCTATTACTGCAATAATACTTGCTGGTATTGCTGGAGCAATAATTTATTAAATATTTCTTTACAAAAGGCACAAACTATGCTATCCTTCTTTTGGTGAATTGGATTTTTATATTGGAATCATGGTATAATATATAATAAGCAATCATTCATAAAATTTGAAGGTTAAAAAAAGATATTTGAAGTAAAATGGGGGGGAAAGGAGGTAAATAATGATAGAGAAACTATCCTTTATAGAAAATAAATACAAAGAATTGAGCCAGAAGATAATAGATCCAGAAATTATAAATCAAACAGATGAATGGCAAAAATTGGCAAAAGAACATGCGGAAATTGAACCTATAGTATTTAAGTATAGGGAGTATACTAAGGCTCAGAAGATTCTTGAAGAAGATAGGGAAGTGATGAAGGGAAAGATAGACGATGAGATGAGAGAACTGTTGAAAGATGAAATAGCTGAATTAGAAGAGACTACAGCTAAGTTAGAAGAAGAACTTAAGATACTTCTTATCCCTAAGGACCCTAATGATGAAAAAAATGTTATAGTTGAGATAAGAGCTGGTGCTGGCGGAGATGAAGCAGGATTATTTGCAGGAGATCTATTTAGAATGTATACCATGTATGCAGAAAGACAAGGTTGGAAAATCGAGCTTATGAGCACCAATGAACAAGGTGTAGGCGGCTTTAAAGAGGTTATATTTATGATTAAAGGTAAAGGTGCCTATAGTAGACTAAAATATGAGTCAGGAGTCCATAGGGTTCAAAGAGTACCTACGACTGAATCCAGTGGTAGAATTCATACTTCTACAGCCACAGTCGCAGTATTGCCTGAAGCTGAAGATATAGATATAGAAATAAATCCAAATGATATAAGGATAGATGTGTTCCGTTCCTCAGGAAATGGAGGTCAAAGTGTAAATACTACTGACTCTGCTGTAAGGATAACCCATATACCTACAGGGATGGTAGTATCTTGCCAAGATGAAAAATCCCAACATAAAAATAGGGATAAAGCTATGAAAATATTAAAGACTAGATTGTATGATAAATTATTAAGTGAACAACATGATGAAATAGCTGAAGAAAGAAGATCCCAGGTAGGTACAGGAGATAGATCTGAAAGGATTAGAACCTATAATTTTCCTCAAGGAAGGGTTACAGATCATAGGATAAATAAAACTGTCCATCAACTGGAAAAGTTTTTAGATGGAGATATGGATGAAATAATAGATGCTTTGATAACAACAGATCAGGCGGAAAAATTAAAATTAGTAGGTTAATGTAAAGCTAAGACAAGGTTTAATCCTTGTCTTTTTTTATATCACAAAAAGATGTTCTTATCCTTTTACCCTAAGAATAACTATATACTAGAAAGGGTGAAAATATGAAGGATATAGGAATTATAACATTATATGGATTTATGGTAGGTATATTAGGTACAGGAATAGGTGGAACATTGTCTTTATTTATCAAAAATACTCATAGGATATTAAGCTTTTTATTGGGATTAACTGGGGGATTTATGTTATTTATAGTTACTTTTCATCTATTACCTGAAGCTTTTATGTTAGGAGGACTATATTTTAGTATATTAGGTATAGCATTGGGAATAGCCCTTATAATATTTATTGAAATGAACATAGATAGCGTATTGAAAAACCCCAATATGAAATCCAGTTTACTACTAGGTATAAGTATAGCAGTTCACAATTTCCCTGAAGGATTGGCATTAGGTTCTAGTTTTTAACCATGTCGGATTTAGGTCCTATGCTTTCCCTGGCTATGTTATTACATAACATTCCTGAAGGATTGTCTTTGGCTATTCCTCTGAAGGTGAATAAAATTTCTCCTGGAAGGATTATATTATACTCAATACTTACAGGAGTTCCCACGGGGGGGATAGGAAGCTTTATAGGAGGATCCATGGGTATGATATCCAATATACTCATCTCCCTTTGTCTATCTTTGCTGGAGGAACTATGCTATATATAATATGTGATGAAATAATTCCCAATGCCAAAACTCTCCATAAGGGGGGGAGGGCTTCTTCTATAGGATTTGTTTTGGGATTTGTAATTGGTATTATATTATATTTTTAGAACCTAAGCCTTACCTATAGCAAATAAGTATAATAGAATTCTCTTAAATTTTTCCATCTTTCCCAATAGTATAACGTTTAAAGAACAGGGAACCAATAAATTATATATGGTATAATCACTGTTTATAATATTTATTTTTCTAGTTTGAGATTAGTTTATATAAATATTTTTTTTAATAATGGCTAAAATAATGTATAATAGTAAAGAGGAAATAATAGTAGATAAGAAGGGTAAAATATGGGAAAATAAAAACGACTATAATTAAGGTAAGTAAACAAAATCCAGAAAAAAAACTTGATAGCTAAAGGAGCAAATATAATCAAATCTGGCGGATTAGTAGCTTTTCCAACGGAAACGGTATATGGATTAGGAGCCGATGGATTAAACGAAGAAGCAGTTAAAAAGATATTTTTAGCTAAGGGGCGTCCTCAGGATAATCCCTTAATTCTTCATGTAGCAGATAAGGAGCAAGTATATCCTCTAGTAAAATCCATATCAAAGGAAGCTCAAAGGCTTATGGAGAGCTTTTGGCCAGGGCCATTGACTTTATTGTTTAAAAGAAGTAGCTTAGTTCCTAATTGTATAACTGCAGGATTGGATACAGTAGCCATAAGGATGCCTAATCATCCTATAGCTTTAGCTTTAATTCAAGCTAGTGATGTACCTATAGCAGCTCCTAGTGCTAATACCTCTGGGAAACCTAGTCCCACATTGGCGAGCCATGTAATAGAGGATTTAAATGGGAAAATCCATATGATAATAGATGGGGGGGAAAAACAGGCATAGGGGGGGTGGAATCCACAGTCTTGGATTTATCTGGAGACAAACCATTAATACTAAGGCCTGGTGGTGTAACCTTAGAAGAATTGAGGGAACACCTTCCTTATGTAGAGGAAGATTTAAGCTTAATAAAAGATGATAAGGATATAGTGCCTAAATCTCCAGGGCAAAATACAAACACTATGCACCAAAGGGTGAAATGTATTTATTTGTAGGTTCAGTAGATAATATGGTACAAGCAATAGAAGAATATGCTAATAGATATATTCATATGGGGGAAAAAGGTTGGGATTATGGCTACAGAGGAAACTAAAGCTAAATACAAAGAAGGTATTATATTATCTTTAGGAAGTAGAGAAAACAAGGAAGAAATAGCTCAAAATCTTTTTAGTACCTTGAGGATGTTTGATGAAAAGATGTAGATATAATTCTAGCAGAGGGAATAGATTTTAAAGATATAGGTATGGCTATTATGAATAGGAATGAAAAAAGCTGCTGGAGGTAATATTATAAAAGTATAAGGAGAGAGGAAATTGAATATACTTTTTGTTTGTACTGGTAATACCTGTAGAAGCCCTATGGCTCAAGCTTTGTTAAAAGATATGGCTGAAAAAAAGATTTAGATTTAGTAGTAAAATCTGCAGGAGTCTTTGCATTTGATGGTCAAAGGGTATCCAAAGAAGCATTACAGGTATTAAAAGAAGAAGGTATAGATATAAGCAATCATAGAGCTAATATGATCCACAGGGATTTGTTAGAAGAGTCTGATTTGATACTTACTATGGCTAAATCTCATAAGGAAACGCTGCTTTCAAAATACTCTTTTTTTAAAGGGAAAAGTGTTTACCTTAAAGGAGTATGCCTATGGTGTAGAAGAAGATGTATTAGATCCCTTTGGTCAAGGAATAGATGTATATAGGCATACAAAAGAAGAGATTAAAAGGGCATTGGAAGAAATAATAGAAAAAGGAGGATTTCTTGATGAAAATAGGCATAGGTAGTGATCATGGTGGTTATGAACTAAAGGAATATATAAAGGAGTATCTAGAACAAGAGAATATCGAGTATATAGATTATGGCACCAATTCTTTAGATTCAGTAGATTATCCTGATTATGGACTTAAATTATCTAAAGGCGTAATATCAGGAGAAGTAGATAGAGGCATAGCCATATGTGGTACTGGAATAGGAATATCTATTACATGTAACAAAGTAGCAGGAATTAGATGTGCTTTATGTAGTGATACCTATTCAGCAAGAATGAGTAGGGAACACAATGATGCAAATGTTTTAGCATTAGGTGGAAGGGTTATAGGGAAAGACTTAGCTATTGAAATAGTATCTGCATGGTTAAAAGCAGAATTTCAAGGGGGGGAAGGCATGAAAGAAGAATAAATAAAATTTCTAATATAGAAGCTTAATTTATGATATAATCACACAGGACGTAAAAACAATGGAAATAGAATAAACTTTGGGTATATCCCATAGTTCTAATAGGAAAGGAGTCTTATACATGGGGAAAGTTATAGTTTTAGATCATCCACTAATCAAGCATAAACTTACATTTATTAGGGACAAGAATACAGGATCTAAGGAATTTAGAGAATTGGTGAAAGAAGTATCTATGCTTATGGCATATGAAGTTACTAGGGATTTGCCTTTAGAGGAGATAGAAGTAGAAACACCAATTACTACTACTAAAGCTCAAATTATCTCAGGAAAGAAATTGGGGTTAGTTCCCATATTAAGGGCAGGTTTAGGTATGGTAGATGGTATGTTAAACTTACTTCCTGCTGCTAAAGTTGGCCATGTAGGATTGTACAGGGATCCAGAGACTTTAAAACCAGTAGAGTACTATTGTAAATTACCTTACGATATTGAAGAAAGAGAACTAATAGTATTAGATCCAATGTTGGCTACAGGAGGTTCTGCAACTGCAGCTATAGATTTTTTTAAAGAAAAAGGGTTCCAATTCCATAAAATTAGTTTGTTTAATTGCAGCACCAGAGGGAATAGATGCAGTACAAAAAGCCCATCCTGATGTGGATATATATGTAGCAAGCATAGATGAAAAATTAAATGAAGATGCTTATATAGTTCCTGGTTTAGGGGGGGATGCAGGAGACAGGCTATTTGGAACTAAATAGATTAGGGCGACTTTATAGGTCGCTCTATTTTAATTAAAGTATTCATAATAATTGACTTATTTATTATTCTAATATAAAATTTTATAAGAATACTATAAAAGGAGCGAAATAGAATGGAGTATATTTTATGCCATTTATCATATCACTAGCTTTATCATTATCTATGACTCCAGTAGTCAAAAGATAGCAGTAAAACTTGGAGCCATGGATGTTCCAAAAGATGAGAGAAGAGTACATAAAAAGCCTATGCCTTTGATGGGGGGGGCTTAGCTATATATATATCAATTATTATCACTTCATTAATATTTCTTCCCATAGATAAAAGCCTTATCTCCATTCTTATAGGAGGAAGTATTATATGTATTTCAGGAATAATAGATGATATAAAGGATATAAGCCCTAGAATGAAACTTGTCTTTCAAATAGTAGCAGCTATTGTATTAATTATAGGAGATGTTAAAATAGATGCAATAACAAATCCATTTACTAAGACTACTAAGCTAATACAATTAGGCATCTTTTCCATACCCATAACCATATTTTGGGTAGTAGGAATTACCAATACATTAAATTTAATAGATGGATTAGATGGATTAGCTGCAGGGGTAGCTATGATAGCTAGTTTATCCTTTTTGTTTGTAGCTGGGAAGTTTAATTATGTACCGGTAATGATAATCTCTTCCATAATAGCTGGGTCATGTTTAGGGTTTTTACCTTACAATTTTAATCCAGCTAGTATATTTATGGGAGATACAGGGGCATTATTTTTAGGATTTATGTTGGCAAGCTTATCTATAGAAGGAGTTATGAAATCTGTAGCTACCATTGCAGTAGTAGTTCCAATTATAATTCTAGGAGTCCCTATATTTGACACTACCTTTGCCATATTTAGAAGATTATTAAATGGCAAATCCATAGCAGAAGCAGACAAAGGCCATCTCCATCATAGATTGTTACAAATGGGATATTCTCAAAAGAAAACTGTCCTAATATTGTATTTTATTAGTGCTATATTTGGATTATGTGCAGTGTTAATAGCTAAGATAAATAGCAAGAGAGCTGTTACCATATCCATAATAATATTTATCATAACCATATTACTAGCAGGAAAGATGGGACTTTATGGTTCTAAAAAGGAGGAAAAGGATGAATAACATAAAAATCTTGACTGTATTTGGGACAAGACCAGAAGGTATTAAGATGGCTCCCATTATAAAAACCATGGAAAAGAGGGAAGGAATTGAAAATATAATATGTATAACAGCTCAACACAGAGAAATGTTAGATCAAGTGTTAAATATATTTAATATAGAGCCAGATTATGATTTAAATATATTTAAACCAGGACAAACTTTAACGGAAATAACCAATAGAGCATTGGAAGGATTAGAAAAGGTAATAATAGAAACAAAACCTGATGTATTGCTAGTTCAAGGGGGGGATACCACTACTGTATTTGCAGGAGCATTAGCAGCTTTTTATCAAAAAGTAAAAGTAGGACATGTGGAAGCAGGGCTTAGGTCAGGGAATCTATATTCACCTTATCCAGAAGAAGCCAATAGAAGACTTACAGGGGGGGTTCTTACCAATTTTCATTTTGCTCCTACAGAAAATAATAGACAAAATTTACTAAGGGAAGGCTATCCTGATGATAGGATATTTATAACAGGAAATACCGTTATAGATGCTCTCAACTATGTAGTTAAAGAAAATTATGAGTTTAAATATTCGAGTTTAAATAATATAGATTATAAAAACAAAAGGGTAATACTTTTAACTTCCCATAGGAGGGAAAACATTGGAAAGCCTATGGAAAATATATTTTCTGCTGTAAGGGATATAGTCAACAAATATCCTGATGTGGAATTGGTATTTCCCATTCATTTAAATCCTAAGGTTAGAGATATAGCTTATAGGATATTTGATAATCAAGAAAGGGTACATATAATAGATCCTTTAGACTATGAACCTTTTACCAATTTAATGGCTAGATCTTATTTGGTGATTACAGATTCAGGTGGCCTTCAAGAAGAAGCTCCTAGTCTAGGGAAGCCAGTACTTGTAGTAAGAGAAGAAACAGAAAGGCCTGAGGGAATAGAAGCAGGTACTGCAAAACTAGTAGGTACTCAATATGATAATATATATAGGGAATTGGATATTTTATTATCAAATGAAGAAGAATACTATAAAATGGCCAACGCAGTAAATCCCTATGGAGATGGTAAAGCATCAGAGAGGATTGTTGATATAATCTTAAAACATGGAGGTTCTACAGTTTAGGAGGGATTCCATGGAATTTAATATTGAAGATGAAGCTTTGCTAGAATTTTTGTTAGACTCTATAGAAGATGGCATACTTATTGTTGATATGCATAATAAAGTATATACTAATACTGCCTTTCTAAGAATGTTGGGAATAGCCAAAGAAGAACTTAAGTCTAATCCCTTTCCCAATTTTATTAAGGATGAAAAATTAAGGGATTCCTTTATTCTAGATGAGAAGAAAAGAGAACAAGAATTTAAATTAAATGGAAACCATTTATTATTAAGACACATTCCTTATATAGAATATGAAAAAGTATTGAATCATATATTTACAATACGAGATATAACGGATATTAAGGATTCCCATAGCCAATTGATGCAAGAGAAAATGACTTTAGACATGATAGAGGATCTGTTGGAACATGCATATGAAGGATTTACATTAGTAGATGCTGATGGAAAGATTGTTAAATGGAACTATGAAAAATTATTTGGTATAAGGGAAAAAGATGCTGTAGGTAAACCTGTGGAAGATGTTATAGAGAATACTCGATTGCATATAGTAGTTAAAACTGGTAGAAAAGAGATAAAAGATATTCAGAGAATACATGGACATGATATGATAGCCAATAGAATTCCAATTATTCGTAATGGACGAATAATTGGAGCTGTTGGAGCTGTATTATTTAAAGATGCCAGCGATATTAGGGAGATGGCAAAGGAATTAATTAAACTGGAGAATAAGGTTAAAGAATACAAGGGAGAATTGGAAAGACTTCAGGATAAAAAATATTCCTTTGATAGCATAATAACACAAGATCCTAAGATGGAATATTTAAAAAAAGCTAGCTAGAAAAGCTGCTGAATCTAATTCTACCGTATTGATATTGGGAGAATCAGGCACAGGAAAAGAGATGTTTGCTCAGGCTATACACAAGGCGAGCTATAGAAGAGCTGAATCTTTCATGGCTATAAATTGTGCAGCTATACCTAAGGAACTACTAGAATCGGAATTATTTGGATATGAGGGAGGAGCTTTTACTGGTGCTAAAAAAAGTGGGAAACCGGGGAAATTTGAATTAGCTAATGGAGGTACCATATTCTTAGATGAAATAGGCAATATGCCATTGGAAATGCAAGCTAAACTATTGCGGGTATTGGAAGAAAAGGAGTTTGAACGGGTAGGGGGGGTACTGAAAAAAATCCTTTTAGATGTTAGAATAATAGCTGCCACTAATGAAGATATTGAAGAAGCTGTAAAAATTGGAAAATTTAGAGAAGATCTATACTATAGATTAAATGTAATAACTTTGGACATACCACCTTTAAGGGATAGAAAAGATGATATCCCATTAATTGCTGAAAATTTACTAGAATATTTAGCAAAAGAGTTGGATACCCAAAAGAAAAAAAACTTTCTCCAGAGACTTTAAACATTTTAAAACAGTATCATTGGCCTGGCAATGTAAGAGAGCTAAGAAATGTATTGGAAAGAGGGATTAACCTATCTTCAGGAAGTACTATATTGCCTAAGCATCTACCTGAGAGAATATTCATGAATATAGAAGGGGAGATGGAGAAGTTTAATGAAATATCTCTATTAAGAGAAGTAGTAGCTGAAGTTGAAAAGGAAGCAATCATCAAAGCTCTATCTAAAACCAAAGGGAATAAGACTTTAGCAGCTGAAAAACTAGGTATACATCGTACTGCATTATATAAAAAGATAAATAAATATGGATTGGATATATAGTTGTAGCATATTGGATACACCTTTTTAAAAAGTGTAGTATATTAGATACAGTTTTAATATAAAAAAATATACAATAAAACATTATAATATACCAATTATCAAAGAATTAACAAAAATTCAGTGTAGAAATATTTCTACACTTTTTTTTATTTTTTTGAAAACATAAAAGTATACCTAAAAAGAAAATAGCTCATTAAAGCAAGTATTTGCAATAGTTACAATAGATATAAAATTTAGAAACATGGAGATGGCATGGATATTGCAACTATAATTATTTGAGGAAGAGTATGGATTATTTGAAATAAAAGGGGGGGAGGTATTTAAGCATGAGGGAAGTTGTTATTGTATCGGCAGTTAGAACGCCTATTGGTACCTTTGGTGGAAGCTTTAAAGATGTATCAGCAGTAAGTTTAGGGACTATAGTTGCCAAGGAAGCTATGAAAAGAGCAAATATTAAACCAGATATGGTAGATGAAGTTATATTTGGTAATGTACTACAAGCTGGACTAGGCCAAAATGTAGCAAGACAGATTTCTATTTACTCAGGAATTCCAGTAGAAGTGCCTTCTTATACTGTAAATAAGGTATGTGGTTCTGGTCTTAAATCTGTAACATTAGCTGCCCAATCTATTATGGTTGGAGAAGGAGATATAATTTTAGCCGGGGGGGTACGGAAAATATGTCTCAAGCCCCCATATTTATTAAAAAAGCTAGATGGGGGGGGCAAAGGATGGGAGATGGAGTATTAGAGGACTATATGATAAAAGATGGACTTTGGGATATATTTAATGACTATCATATGGGAATTACTGCAGAGAATTTAGCAGAAAAATATAATTTGACTAGAGAAGAACAAGATAAATTCGCATTAAGAAGTCAACAAAGAGCTGAAGAAGCTATAAAAAGCGGAAGATTTAAAGATGAAATAGTTCCAGTAGAAGTACCTCAAAGAAAAGGTGATCCACTAGTAGTAGATACAGATGAGCATCCAAGATTTGGCTCTACCATAGAAGGATTAGCTAAACTAAGACCTGCATTTAAAAAAAGGTGGCACGGTAACAGCAGGAAACGCATCAGGTATAAATGATGGAGCAGCTGCTTTAGTTTTAATGGCTAAAGAAAAGGCGGAAGAATTAGGATTAAAGCCTTTAGCAACTATTAAAGCTTATGCGTCAGCAGGAGTAGATCCAAGCATAATGGGTACAGGACCAATACCTGCTACTAAGAAGGCTTTAGAAAAGCTAGGTTGACTGTAGAAGATTTAGATTTAATAGAGGGGAACGAAGCCTTTGCAGCACAATCTTTAGCAGTATCAAAAGAATTGAAATTTGATGATGAAAAGCTTAATGTAAATGGAGGGGGCCATAGCTTTAGGCCATCCTATTGGAGCATCAGGAGCTAGAATATTAGTTACATTACTTTATGAAATGGATAAAAGAGATGCAAAAACTGGATTAGCAACTCTATGTATAGGTGGAGGCCAAGGCATATCCATAATTGTCGAAAGATAGTGGGACACCAGGGACTGTTCTCTATGTCCCACAAATAGGATGAGGAAAAATTAATTTAATTGAAACAAATTACTCATTGATAAATTAGTAGAATTTTGATAATATTATAACGAATAACCATAATTGGTAATAGATTACTTAACTGGATTTAGAAATTCGGAGGTGATTTTGTGGCAAAACTTGTAAGTATTGAAGAAGCTATCAATTATATTGAAGATGGTATGACCATCATGGTTGGCGGATTTCTAGGATGTGGCACCCCCCCTCACAAATTAGTAGATGCATTAGTAGAGAAAGGGGGGGTAAAAAAACTTAACATTAATCTGCAACGATTCTGGATTTGAAGATTTTGGTGTAGGAAAATTGGTAGTAAACAAACAGATTAAAAACTTATAGCTTCCCATATTGGAACCAATAGGGAAACAGGTAATCAAATGAATTCAGGGGGGGAAATGGAAGTACAATTAGTACCTCAGGGAACATTAGCAGAACAGGTTAGGGCAGGTGGGGGGGCAGGATTAGGAGGTTTTCTAACCCCAACTGGATTGGGAACAGTAGTAGAAGAAGGTAAGGAGAAGATAGAAGTAAATGGTAAGACCTATTTACTTGAACTGCCTTTAAGAGCAGATGTAGCACTAATTCTTGGTCATAAAGTGGATAAAGCTGGAAATATAGCCTATAGAGGAGCCACGAGGAATTTCAACACCTTAATGGCAACAGCAGCTGATATGGTAATAGTAGAAGCAGAAAATCTAGTGGAAGTAGGAGATTTAGATCCAAACCATGTAGTCACTCCTGGATTGTTTGTGGATTATATAGTGGTTGGAGGTGACCAGTAATGGATAGAAACCAAATGAAACAATTTATAGCTAAAAGGGTTGCTCAGGAATTGAAAGATGGAGATGTGGTAAACCTAGGCATTGGTTTACCTACAGCAGTAGCTAATTATGTACCTGAAGGGATAGAGGTTTTATTCCAATCGGAAAATGGCTTCATAGGCTTAGGCCCAGCACCAGAAGAAGGAAAGGAAGATAAGGATATAGTAAATGCAGGAGGACAATATGTAACCATATTACCAGGAGGAGCATTTTTCGACTCAGCCACATCCTTTGGAATAATCCGGGGGGGTGGTCATGTAGATATAACAGTATTAGGAGCCTTACAGGTGGACGAAGAAGGAAATTTAGCTAATTGGATGATACCAGGGAAGATGGTACCAGGAATGGGAGGAGCCATGGACTTGGTAGTAGGAGCCAAAAAGGTAATTATTGCCATGGAACATACGGTAAAAGGGAACCACAAGATACTTAAAAAAATGCAATTTACCATTAACTGCTGTAAAAGTAGTGGATATGATAATAACTGAAATGGGAGTTATGGAAGTTACTGAAGGAGGATTAGTACTTAAGGAGATAAATCCAGAATACACAGTAGAACAAGTACAAGAAGCCACAGAAGCCCAATTGACAATACCAGAAGATTTAAAATATATGGAAGTATAATAATAAACTAAATAGCATCTAGTTTTTGGATAGGTGCTATTTTAAGAAAAATTGTCAGAATATTAAGAAAACAACAACATAAAAACCCAAGCTTTATGAATAAAATATGAACAAGGAGGTGAAAAATGTCGTAAAATCTTTAAAATATGTATTATATGTTAGCCTGTACTTAGCTAATTTTAGAAAGGAGTTTAATGAAATGAAAAAGCAAAGAAGGACATTTTTAGTATTATTGTTACTATTTACATTATTCTTATCTATTCCTGTATTTGCTGAAGGAAATGAGAAAGCTGATTTTGGTTGGATATCTATATTACCACCATTAGTTGCTATTGTATTGGCTTTTGTAACAGAACAAGTACTATTATCCTTATTTATAGGAATATTTCTTGGTAGTACAATGCTAAATGGATGGAATCCCTTTTTTTGGATTATTAAGATCTATGGATGAATATATAGTTGGCTCCCTTGGGGGGGATCCAGATTCAGCTAGTGTCATTATATTTTTATTAGCTATTGGTGGAATGATTGGTTTAATAAACAAAATGGGGGGAACTTTAGCTATTGCAGAAAGTTTAGGAAAGAAAGTTAAAAATCCAAAATCTGCTCAATTGTTTACTTGGATATTAGGTATATTTGTGTTTTTTTGATGATTATGCTAATTCTTTGATAGTTGGGCCTACCATGAGTCCTATAACAGACAAACATAATGTTTCAAAGGAAAAACTATCCTATATTATAGACTCAACTGCTGCTCCCATTACTGGTATTGCAGTAGTTTCCACTTGGGTTGGTTATATGATATCAGTAATAGTTGATACATATAGGAACATGGGAGTAGAAATAAATGGATATAGCACTTATTTAAAAACCATCCCCCCCTATATGTATTATTGTATATTTGCATTATTGATGGTTCTAATGACCATATTGACACAAAGAGAATTTGGGCCAATGTATGAAGCAGAAAAAAAGAGCTAGACTTACAGGAAAATTAGTCGCTGATGGTTCTACCCCGATGAGTGGCGATGAAATAGCACGTATGGAGGTTAAAGAGGATGTTGATTTAAAAATTTCAAGTGCTGTAGTTCCAATAGTTACACTGGTGGTAGTAGTATTTTTAGGGATTTGGTATACTGGTTATCTTGATGCAGGAGGGGGGCTGTTGGTTTTAGAGAAGCTTTTAGTAATGGAGATTCTTTCAAAGCCTTATTATGGGGGTCCTTAATTGCAAGTATGGTGGCTATGATTATGGGTATAGCCCAAAAGGTATTTACAGTTGGGGGGGAAGCATTTGATACTTGGTTAGAAGGAGCTAAATCCATGCTTATAGCTTGTACCATATTAGTATTGGCTTGGTCTATTGGAAGTGTAACTCAAGATGTAGGAACTGCTGATTTCTTAGTTGGAGCTGTATCAGGGAAAATACCAGTTTCTATTTTACCTGTAATAGTATTTATAATATCTGGCCTTATTTCCATTGCCACAGGTACTGCTTGGGGGGGTACTATGGCTATAGTAACTCCATTGGCTATACCTTTGGTGGAAAGTTATATACAAACTGGAGCAGATCCAGTAATGTCTATTATAACTATAAGTACAGTTTTAAGTGGTGCCATATTAGGAGACCACGTATCTCCCATTTCTGATACTACCATTATGGCATCTATGGGAGCAGGATCTGACCATATGGATCATGTTAAGACACAAATGCCTTATGGTTTGTTGGTAGCAGGGGGGGTTTCAATAATATGCTATTTAATAGCAGGACTTACATTATTAAATCCTGTGATAATATTATTAATAGGATTAGTACTACTTTATGCTGTACTTAAAATCATAGGGAAGCCTCTAGATTTAGAAGAATTAAAAAAACAGGAAGTTTAACAATTAAATACTAAAAATGAGGCTGCCAATTTCAATTGGTAGTCTCATTTTTTAGAAGAAAAAAAATATATTATATTGTTAGATGATAGCAATAATAAAGATTTATACCTATAAACCTTACTTTTTTTTGAATAAAACATTTGCAATATTTTAGGTTTTTATGTATATTATATATTATATTGCAATATTTTCAGATGTATTAACTTTTCCTTTAATGTTTGTATTATAGGAGTGTTTAGTTTGAATAAAAAGAAAAACAAAAATATATACAAAAATTTAGCCCTTATAACTCAAATAGGTTTATCTATTGTAATTCCCATATTGTTAGGAGTATACTTAGGTGGCCTATTAGATAAAAAGCTAAATAAGGAGATGTTATTTAAATTAATATTTATACTTATAGGTGCAGGGGGCTGGTTTTTTTTAAATTTATTTAAGCTTGTAGATAAAAAGTAATACCACAGGAAGTGAGATGATGTTTAAAGACGAAAATATAGCAGATACTATAATAAAACGAACTATAGTATTAAGTCTTATAATTATTGGAATAATGTTTATAGGGATGAAGAATCCAAAACCTTTAGTACTAGGATACATATTTGGGGGGGTGAGTGTTAATATACTAACTTTTAAGCTTATGGAAAAATCTGTAGAAAGAGCTGTCACTATGGAACCATCAAAGGCTTATGGATATTCAGTAAAACAATATTTGATAAGATATTGTATATATGCAATAGTTTTAGTTGTTGGTGCATTGGCTGATTACTTAAGTATTTTTACAGTAGTTTTAGGGCTTTTTACGATAAAAATTGTGATTTTGTCTTTAGCAGTTATTGATCAAATTAAAAATAAATTTAAATAGTACTTAATCACCTTTGAGAAATTTGTTATAATATTAACTATAGGAATTTGAAAGGAGGTTGAGAATAATTTGACAATTGAATTTGTAGTAAATATATTTGGGAAAACATTTATCATACCAGAAACTATTGTAAATGTATGGATCATAGTTATTGTATTATTTATATTTGCTTTAATTGTAAATAGAAAAGTGAAAAAAATTAAAGGTAGATGAGAAACCTTCAAATTTCTTAAATGTGATTGAGATGTATGTAGAATGATAGACAACTTAGTCAAAGACACTATGGGAGAGAAGCATGTAAAAAGCTTTGGACCCTATATATTTACTCTCATGACATTTTTGTTATTTGCTAATTTAATTGGTTTAATAGGTTTGACACCACCAACATCAGATTATAGTGTAACCCTTACATTGGCTTTAATAACATTTACATTGACCCAATTCTTTGGGCTTAAAAACAATGGTTTTGTAGGATATTTAAAAGGATTTACTGAACCTATAGCTCTTTTAACACCACTTAATGTTATAGGTGAAATAGC
>JMBX01000157.1_pt1 | contig 18129 bp, 29 predicted proteins | sample 616521 | NCBI WGS metagenome assembly JMBX01 (sample SAMN02727906, study PRJNA239997) | anaerobic digester metagenome | biome: anaerobic digester; isolation source: mesophilic anaerobic digester inoculated with municipal waste water sludge... | place: Germany: Bielefeld University, CeBiTec ...
TAGAGAATTCTATATTGATAATAATATAAATTATTAGATGATGAAGTCTACATTCCTAAGGAAATATTAGAAACCCACTATCCATTGGAAATTAAATATTTCGAAGACACTAAGGCTGTATTAATGGAGGAGCCTTCTAATTATCTACAGGGACAGATTATATTAGAAGGAGGAAATATAAGAACAGAACCTCATAAAAAAATCTCCTATTTTGCTTAAAAACACTCCAGTGGATAGTGAAATTATAATATTTGAAGAATTTAAGGATTGGTATAAAATTAGAACGGATAATGGAATTATAGGCTATATTGAAAAGGAGTATTTAAAAATTAATTATGGGAAAAAGGCTGTAGAAGTCCCTAGGGATATTAAAGAGGAAATGGAAATGAAAAAGGGAAAAATAAATTTAACTTGGGATTATACCTATAGAAAGATGAACAGTATAGAGAACATAGATTATATTGATGGTATCAATATTCTATCTCCTACTTGGTTTAGTATTGAGGACAATAATGGTAGCATATACGATAAAGGAAACTTTGACTATGTTAAGGAATACCAGGCTTTAGGTTATGAGATTTGGCCTTTAATAGATAATGGCTTTGATCCAGATTTGACTCATGAATTACTATCCAGTAGTATTTCAAGGGAAAATCTAATAAATAATATAGCCAATATTTTTAGAGAATACAATGTAGATGGAATAAATATAGATTTTGAAAATGTCTATTTAAAGATAGGGATTTATTGACCCAATTTGTACGGGAACTATATCCAATTTTTAAGGAGATGGATATGATAGTATCTATGGATATTTCCCCCTATTTCTACTTCTGAAAACTGGTCTTTATGTTATGATAGACCAAGACTATCTAAAACTTTGGATTATATAATGCTAATGGCCTATGATCAGCATTGGGCTTCCAGTCCAGTGGCAGGTTCTGTTGCAGAATATACTTGGGTGGAAAAAAAGCATTATAGAAGTATTAAAATCTGTCCCTAAAGAAAAATTAGTATTGGGCATACCTTTTTATACTAGACTATGGAAAACAGAAGATGATGAATTGACTTCCTATGCACTGTCTATGGAAAAGGCCAATGAATTTATAGAGGAAAACAATATGGAATTAGAATGGGATGAGAAAAGTGGCCAATACTATGGAGAGGTTCAAATAGAAAATGTAGTTTATAAATCTGGCTTGAGGACAGTAATTCTATAAAACTGAAATCTACATTGGTAAATAAATACGATTTAGCTGGCATAGCCTCTTGGAGAAAAGGCTTTGAAACAGAGGATATTTGGCCAGTATTATTTAATACTATCCAATATAATTAGAGGAGTGTGAAAACATGTATAATTATAAAAATACTAAAATAGATATAATTCAAGGAGATATTACGAAAGTAAATCTTGGATGCCATAGTCAATGCTGCCAATAACACCTTATTAGGTGGGGGAGGGGGGGTTGATGGTGCCATACATAGAGCAGGAGGATCTACTATATTAGAACAGTGTAAGAAAATTGGAGGCTGTCCCACAGGAGAAGCTAGAATAACTACAGCTGGCAACATGCCTAGTAAATATGTAATCCACACTGTAGGACCTATATACAAAGGTGGAAGTGCCAATGAAGATAGATTTCTCTACAATGCTTATTATAATTCCTTAAAATTAGCCAAGGAATACAATTTAAAAACCATAGCTTTTCCCTCTATATCCACTGGGGGGGTATATAATTATCCTAAAAAGAGGCCAGTGAAATAGCCTTAAAGGCAGCAATGGATTTATAGATGAAGAGAATTTTATAGAGGAGATTTATTTTGTTTTATTTAGTCAAGGAGATTATAATCTATATAACCAATTGTTAGATTTCACTTTAAATGGGTAATATATAGGAAATTCTTGCATATATATACAGGAATATTATATTGACTTTTATTGTATTTTATTATAGTATTGTATAGAATTGTGATTTTTGAATGCAATTTAATATATAGTAAAGGATGTGTTTGAAATATTTGCAGATACTCATAAAACAATTGCAACAAATATGCATGAAAATATTAGAGAAATTTATGATATAGATTTAGATAAAAACTCTTTATTATGGGGTTCTGTACTACCTGATGTATTGCCTAAATATAGATTTCACAGACATTATGCTAAAGAAAGTCTAGATTATATAGTAAATGAAATAGTAAAATTAATTTATATAAGTAGATTTATAGAATTTGATTCTAAAACAGATCCTATAAAAATCAAATTAATTAGCAAAAAAATAGGCATTATATCCCACTATTTAAGTGATTTCGTATGTTTGCCTCATGCAGAGAGATGGACTTTTACTACTAGTATGTTTAAACATATAGATTATGAAGCCAAATTAAATGAATATGTAGTGGATCATGAATTTAAGAAAAATATAATAAAGGTAGAGGGTATAGATATTTTTCAAAATAGAATAATTAAACTTAAACCTATAGTTAGGGAATATCTTGAAAATGTAATCCAGGAATATTCCGTGGAAAGAGGTTTTAATTACGATTTGGACTATGCTCTATCCCTAAATTTACAAATTTCTTATTTTATTATTGATACTATTGATGCATACTCTAAAGAGGTTTCCAGAGATTTTGCTTTTGAATTTTAATCCTTCTTATCCTTCTACTGTCGATAGGAAGGATTTTTTTCTATAGATTTAGGGGGATAATAAATGAAAGATAGATTAAAGAAAATACTGATCTTGGAACTGATAATAATAATTGTATTGATCTTTTTTTATTTTAGGTGAGAGATTTGAGTTTATAGATAGAGTTCTACTGACTATAGAAGACTTTCTATTTGAGGAGGATACAAATCCTGAGATAAAGGAACTATGGGAATATGTAGATAGAGATGAAAAGGATGAAATAAAGGATACAGTTGAAGAAGAAAAGACCAAGAAGATATAGTATATAGTAAAATTAAAGAGGGACTTTTAGAGGGAGAAGACAGTATAATAATAAAGGGAAGACTATTAGGAAACAATAGGGAAAATTTCTTCCATATTGTAGAAGAGGTTTTATTAGATAATCCTGAGATTATGTATTATACTAGCGGTAAATATTCTAATAATACCTTTTATCCCAGCTACAATATGCCCTTAGAGGAAAAACTGATACATCAAGGGGCTATTGGGGGGGAGGAGAGGGATTATATTATTAGTCAAATAATCCAGGATAATATGTCCCAATATGAAAAAGTAAAGGCTGTTCACGATTATATTGTAAATAATACCCAGTATGATAAAAGACATTATACTGATGAAATAATCCCAAATGAGTCCTATACTGTTTATGGAGTGCTATTTGAGGGTATAGCTGTATGTGAAGGATATGCAAAAACCATGAAATATTTCTTAGACGAAATAGGAATTGAAACAAAATAGTAATTGGAACTGCTAACGGAGAAAATCATGCTTGGAATATAGTAAAAATAGATGGAGACTATTATCATATAGATACTACTTGGATGATCCTGTTTCAGAAGACGGTACCGATGTTTTAGTCTACGATTTCTTTAATTTAAAGGATACTGATATTGAAAAAAACCCATAATTGGAATAGAGGCAAATATCCTATTTGCAATTCGGATAAATATAATTATTTTTATTACAATGATTTAGTAGTTTATGATTATGAAGGGTTTTATAATAGGTTAAGTGGAGCCTTAATAAATGGGAAAAGTGAAATATTTCTAAAATACCTAATTATAATAAGGATATTTACAATATTCCCAATACTATAAAGAAAATAGTTACAAATAATCCTAATAGAATAAATATAAATCAATATGCTTATAGTATAAACTCATATCAAAACATAATTAGAATTTATTTTTACAAATAAAATTTGGGGGGGGAAAGTATATGAATAGGATAAGAAAATCTTTATTATTATATATAATTTTAATAGCTAGTATATTTTTAGTGGCCTGTGATATGGATACTGCTGCCCTAGGGGGGGAGGACTATGAAGATAAATTAGTAGTGCATTTTATAGATGTAGGTCAGGGAGATAGTACCTTAATAGAGTTTCCCGATGGAGAAACCTCTTTAATTGATGGTGGAACTAGAAAAAGTAGTGAGAAAGTGGTAGAATATCTTAAGGGACAAAATATAAAAAAAGATAGATTATTTGATTGCTACTCATCCTCACGAAGACCATATAGGAGGCCTTCCTGAAGTAATTAGAAATTTTGATATTGGAAAAGTCTATATGCCAGATAGAACTGCAAATACTCGTGTTTTCGAGGAATTACTAGAGGAAATTCAGGCTAAGGGTCTAAAAATAAATCTTGCTAAGGCTGGAGATACAATATTTGATAAGAGAAATCTTAAATACACTGTATTAGCTCCAAAAGGAGATTATGAAAATACCAATAATTATTCCATTGTAACAAAGGCGGAATACAAAAATAATTCCTTTATAATTACAGGAGATGCAGAGAAGGAATCAGAGGAAGAGATGATAGAGGGCAATTATAATTTAAAGGCTAATGTCCTTAGGGTAGGTCATCATGGTAGCAGCACTTCTTCTATAGATGAATTTATAGATGCAGTTAATCCAGAATACTTTGTAATTAGTTTAGGAAAGGATAATACCTATGGTCATCCTCATAAGGAAGTAATTTCTAAATTTAAAAAAACTAAAGGGGGGGAGATTTTAAGAACTGATGAATTAGGAGATATTGTCCTTGTGTCTGATGGGGGAAGGAATAAAACAAATTTCTAAAATCAATGAAAATAGTAATAAGAGCTACTATATTGGAAATAAAAATACCAAAGTAGTACATACAAAAGATTGCGGCAATTTACCAAATAAAGAGAACCAAGTAGTATTTAATTCCTTAGAAGAAGCTATAAAAAGCGGATATAAACCACATGAAAAATGTATAAAATAGGAGGGGGGGATTAATTGAAAGGTATAGTGGATAGGCTTGAGGGAGATAGGGTAATCTTGGAACTAAAGGATGGCAATCTAGATTTTGACAAGGAACTATTTCCTGAAAATATTAAAGAAGGTGATATTGTAGAGTATTTAGATAACAAATTTATAGTAAATGAAGCAGAAACCATAGAGAGGAAAGCCTATATAGACAATATGTTTCATTCCTTAATAAATAAAGAAGAATAAAGTATTGACTTTTTCGATGTACTTTATTATAATACTATACTAACACAATGAATATTATAGCCATGAAGAGAAGAGTAAGTCATAAGGAAATTATAGAGAGTTGGGAAATGGTGGAATCCCAATATGGAATTATGATTGAAGAACATCTCTGAGTTTCTAACCCAAATCTAGTTTACTAGAAAGTAGGCTTAGACGATTATAGCCCGTTAAAAGCTATACAGTATCGATTATTCTGTACTGCTTAAGTGAGCCTATGCTAAATAAGGTGGTACCGCGAAATTTACCTTTCGTCCTTTTGGATGAGAGGTTTTTTTTATTTTAAGGAGGGATAAGATGGAAAAGTTAAGCATTAAAGAAACTCAAATAGCAATTAAGAGCATTAAAGATTTTTTTGAAAGGGAATTGGCAAAGAATTTAAATTTAATTAGGGTATCTGCCCCTATGTTTGTAAGGTCTAATACTGGTTTAAATGATAATTTATCTGGTAAAGAAAAACCAGTATCTTTTAAAATGGGGGGGAAATACGATGAAAGTTTAGAAATAGTACAGTCTTTGGCTAAGTGGAAGAGAATGGCCCTAAAGTGGTATGATTTTCAAATAGGGGAAGGCTTATATACAGATATGAATGCTATAAGACCTGATGAAGTTTTAGACTCTACCCATTCTCTTTATGTAGATCAGTGGGATTGGGAAAGGATTATTAGAAAAGAAGACAGAAACGAAAAATTCTTAAAAGAAATTATAGAAATAATTTACGAAACCTTTAAGTCTACAGAGAAAATGATAAATTCCCAGTATCATTTTTTTAGATTATAAACTTCCAGAACATATTACCTTTATAAATTCTCAAGAATTAGAAGATCTCTATCCAAACAAGAGGTCTGAAGAAAGAGAAAATTTAATTTGTGAAAAATATGGGGGGGCTGTGTTTTTAATGAAAATTGGTAAAAAAATTAAATTCTGGGAACTTCATGATACTCGTTCTCCTGACTATGATGATTGGGAACTAAATGGAGATATTATATTTTGGAATCCAGTCTTAGAAAAGGCCTTTGAATTATCCAGTATGGGTATAAGGGTAAATGAAAATAGTTTAGAAAAAACAATTAAAACTAGCCTTTGCTGAGGATAGAAAGTCCCTTCCATATCATAAAATGATTTTAGAAGATGAATTGCCACAGACCATTGGTGGAGGTATTGGCCAATCTAGAATGTGTATGTTTTTCTTAGAAAAGGCATATTGGGGGGGAGGTTCAAGCATCTATTTGGACAGAAGATATAATTCAAGAATGTAAAGAAAATAATATATTTTTACTTTAGACACAAAATAGGGTAAAATATAGTCAAAAGCAAAAGGAGAAGATATATGTCTGACAAAATTAAATTACCCTATTTATTATTAGGCCTAGGAATTGGTATTATAATAACTAATTTAATATACTCTTTTAATCCCAGTGTGGAATATAGGGAATATACTGAAGAGGAAATTATTTCTCAGGCTAAAGAATTAGGCATGGTATTTGTAAAGGACAGTATTAGTACAAGCACCAATACAGATCTACCAGAAGAAAAAGTTGACTCTACTAAGATTATTGAGGAAACTGAAGAAGAATTAATTTTAATTGTAGAATTTGGAGATACATTAGAAAAAGTTTCTAATAAATTGTTTGAATTAGGTGTAATAGAAAATGGTGAAGATTTTCATAAATATGCTAAAGAAAGAAAACTAGAAAAAAAGATTAGAATAGGCACTTATACACTAGAATCCAATATGGATTATGAAACTATAACAAAAATCATAACCAAATCCCTTTAATAATTCCTATCATATTTAAAAAAATATGTAGTATAATATTATATACTGTCAAAAATTTATTTTTAGAAGGTTTAGCTTTCTAATAATATGGAAACAATTGTTAAAGGGAGGGATATGATTTGGTTTTAGCAAAAGAGAATCTTGGCCAGCTTTATGATGGTTTAAAGTATAATTTTCTTTATAATAATGATATTAATTCTATACATATCCTTTTAAACCTTTACGATTTAGAGGACAATATGATAAATATTTGTCCGAAATATATTACTACAAGAGAAATTAGGAAAAAAATCAGAAGATTATTGGTTTATAAAAAAAAGCAGGCAATTAATTTCCAATAGCATTATATTATTAATTCACGAAGATATAGATAGACTAGAACTGATTATGCATTTAGCAGGCTATAAATATGGCTATTATAATAATAGTTGGGTAAATACATTAGAGGATGCTGCACTTAAATATTATACTATTGAGGAAATATACGATAGCAACTTTTTATTCCATCATAATATAAATTTTGTAGAAATAGATAGGATAAAAAAAAGAATTTGAATTGGAAATAAAAAGTAAAGAGAAAAAAAAGACAATGCCTTAAATAGAGAAATCCATACATACTGTGAAAAGGTGATTAAATATAAAATATATAATTTAGATAAATATACTGATAAACAATTAGCTATAGAATGTGATTCTAATAGAATGGACATAAGAGAAGAGGAACCCTATTTATCTCTATCGGAATTAAATAAAATTTATAATACTATAGTCAAAACTATAAATAAAAATGCTATAATATCTTATGAAAGGGCTTCATGGTTTGGAGTCAATGATAGAGTTTTAAATAGGTATCGGTAAAATCTAAAATATTATTTAGGGGGGGGCAATTATATGTATGTAAAATCATATGTTACCAAAAGAAAAATTAACTGTTTTAGATCTGAATGAAAATGTAAGTAGCGCTTTAGAAAAAAAATTGAAGAAGGAGATTTTCTATCACTACCTGTATTTGAGGGAGAAAATTTCAAGGGTATATTGATGAAGGAGGCCGCATATAGATATTATTTTGAATCCGATAGTCAGGATAAAGAGGCTTTTCTAAAAGATATTAAGGTTAAAGATATATACAATGATAAATTTAAGTCTATTATGGAGGATGAATTAATTGAAAATGCTTCTTATTTATTAAAGGAATGGAACACACCTTTTTTTACCTGTATTTAATTCTAGAGATAATTTTGTTGGCATTCTAACTCACTACTCTATATTCAAGGCTTTTGCCGAAGTTTTTGGCTTTGAAAAAGGTACAAAAATTGTAGTAAATATGTTTGATACTCCAGGTCAATTAGCTAGATTAACTGAGGTTATTCGTAAGGAAAATATTAATATTATGAACTTTACTGTTATGGATGCTAAGGTATTGGGAGTTTATAGAGTAATACTTCGTGTAGATACAGACAATCCTGATAATCTAATTGATAAAATAAGTAGGGCAGGATTTAAAATAGGAGATATAGGAAAGTAGTACAAAATGTATAATTCTCATTAAATTGGGAAAAATATCCCTTTAGATAGCACTGGAGGGATATTTTATGAAAAGGAATACTATTTTATTATATTATTTAGTAGCATTCTATTTTTATTTAGTTTTCATTGGATATAAGATAATGGATCATAAACAAATCAAAAGCATTTACTTTCTGAGGAAAATACAGAAGGATCTCAGGAGGGAGACTTGGATTTGGAAATATTAAGAGAAGAGGATCGGATTTCTCCTAATACTGATATAGTTTTAAAAATTTACTATAATAGCTGTAATCACAGTATAACTAGATTAAAAACTGCAGATGATGAAATTATCAATATGACAGAGAAACAATTTATAGAATATATTAGAGGTAATTATCCAGAAAGGAAAATAATTTCTTTTTCTCCTAGGGAAATCGTGTTAAGGGAGGAAAGAAAACATCTATGTCCCAATCACTATATTATTGGAGAAGCCAATGGATATATTGCTATTTATGGCATAGATGAAGAAGGAAAAAAATATTTAGACAAGGTTTTTAAAGATTATCCTATATCCCTTCTAAAAGAAATAGATAGAAAAAAAACTAATAAATGGCATTGTAGTAGATAGTGAAGAAGAGCTCTCTGATGTTTTAGAGAATTTTATATCATAAAACTAAGTTAGTAAACTAACTTAGTTTTTTTCTTTAAAAATATGTTAAAATAAGATTGGGACTTTTGAAAGGAGTTTATTATGATTATATTAGGAATAGATCCAGGTTTAGCTATTGTAGGATATGGAGTGATTGAATACAAGGGGGGGAACAAATACAATGCTATAGACTACGGCTGCATATATACAGATTCAAATATTAACCTTCCAGAGAGACTTAAAATAATATATGAGGAATTATATGATTTAATCGATAAATACAATCCAGAAGATATAGCTATGGAGGAACTTTTTTTCAATAAAAACGTGAAAACAGCCATAAAAGTAGGACAAGCAAGGGGAGTGGAAATTCTAGCAGCTGTAAACAAGGGAAAAGTTGTTTATGAGTACACACCACTTCAAATAAAACAATCTGTAGTAGGCTATGGAAGGGCTGAAAAGAGACAGGTACAGGAAATGGTGAAATTGTTATTAAATTTAAAAGAAATTCCAAAGCCAGATGATGCAGCGGATGCCTTGGCTGTTGCCATATGTCATAGTAGTTGTCTAAATTTTAAAGATATGTTTATAATGAAATAATAAAGGGTGATATAATTTGTATGAATACATAAAGGGAGAAATAGTTGGAATTAAAGAAGAATACATTGTACTGGATAATAGTGGTATAGGCTATAAAATATATACTTCTCAAAATTCCATATCTAAATTAGAATTAAATGAGAACTGCACCATGTATATTTATTTTAATTTGAGGGAAGATGGAGTATTTCTCTATGGTTTTATAAGTGAAGAGGAATTAGAAATGTTTAATTTATTGCTATTGGTTTCTAAAATAGGACCTAAAATAGCCTTAGGCACCTTGTCCACCTTAACTCCTAATCAAATAAAAGCAGCAATTGTCAATAACGATTTAGATACACTATGTACTGTATCGGGAATTGGCGCCAAAACTGCAGGTAGAATAGTATTAGAATTAAAGGATAGAATTGGAGATGTAATTATAGTAGAAGATGCAGATGTAGAAGATAGTAATGATGTAAATACGGCAATCCATGCTTTAATGTCCCTAGGCTATACTAGGGTGAGATAACTCAAGCCATTAGAAAATAGATACAGTTAATATGGATGCAGAAGAAATAATTAGGGAAGGGCTTAAAAGACTATCAAAAAAATAGGAAGAGGTTTGAAAAACTATGGAAAATAGAGAAAATAGAATTATTACATCTTCCATTCAAAATGAGGATATGGAAAACGAAATTACCCTAAGACCTAAATGGATTAGGGAATACATTGGTCAAGATAAGGCTAAAGAAAAACTAAAAATATTTATTCAAGCTGCTAAAGGAAGACAAGAACCCTTAGACCATGTACTATTATTTGGCCCTCCAGGATTAGGTAAGACTACTTTGGCTAATATTATAGCCAATGAAATGGGGGGGTAAATATTAGAGTAACTTCAGGGCCTGCAATAGAAAGACCAGGGGGGGATTTAGCCAGTATATTGACAAATTTAGGAGAAGACGATGTATTGTTCATAGATGAGATTCATAGATTAAATAGAACTGTGGAGGAAATACTTTACCCTGCCATGGAGGACTTTGCTTTAGATATAATAATAGGCAAAGGCCCTAGTGCTCGTTCTGTTAGACTGGATTTATCTAGATTTACTTTAATAGGGGCTACCACAAGGGCTGGATTATTAACTTCTCCCTTAAGGGATAGATTTGGGGGGGTAATGCTAAATCTAGACTTATATGATGATGAAAGCCTTAAACAAATTGTAAAGCGTTCTGCCAATATATTAGATATAAAAATTGAAGATAAAGGAGCTATGGAAATAGCCAGAAGATCCAGAGGTACACCGAGAATAGCTAATAGATTATTAAAAAGAGTGAGAGACTATGCTCAGGTGGTAGAAGATGGGATTATCACTTGGGAAGTGGCTAAAAGGGGTCTAGAAATGTTAGAAATAGATGAATTAGGCCTAGACGAAGTAGATAGAAAATTAATCCTAACTATGATAGAAAATTTCGGCGGTGGGCCAGTAGGTTTAGACACACTATCTGCTGCTACAGGAGAAGAGAGAACCACCATAGAAGATGTTTATGAACCTTATTTACTTCAAATAGGCTTTATTAATAGAACACCAAGGGGGGGGAGAATTGTTACTGAAAAAGCTTATAGGCATTTTAAAATAGCTCATAAAGATTAGAGGTGATTTTATGGAAAAAAAAGAGTTACTGGTTTTTAATATTTGTTTTTATATTTTTAATATTTGGAGATCCTTCACTTGCGTTCAGGGTGACGGAAAGGGAGCCTTTTTACGGAGACAATTTTATCAGCATCAAATTAACTATACCAATTAAAAACAAAAATTCTATTAATCTATATAGTGAAGATGGATTTTCTCTTTATTATAAGGACAGTCTTAGGGAAATGGAAAATTTAAATACCAATTATTTAAATATAAAATTATCTAATGGAGAATTAATATTTTCTGATGATTATGAAGAGTTTTCCTTTGATAATTATGAGGATATAGTAATAGGCTCTTCAAGTGTATATAATAGCGTTGTAAAAGTAGAGGATAATAGATACAGGGGGGCTATATTTATTTTAAAATAATGGAAATGAAATAATCACTATTAATTATGTAGATTTAGAAGAGTATTTATATGGAGTAGTTCCGAAGGAGATGCCAGCTTCTTTTAATATAGAGGCTTTAAAAGCACAGGCCATTGCAGCTAGAACCTATACTCTACATAATATAAACAAACATAGTGGCGAAGGATTTAATCTTTGCGATACTACTCATTGTCAAGTTTATGGTGGCATGGATGGTGAATATGAAAGCACAAATAGAGCAGTAAATGAAACAAGAGATATGGTAATAAAGCATAATGGAGAAATCATAGATGCACTATATCATTCTAATAGTGGGGGGGACATACTAGGGATTCAAAGGAGGCTTGGGGGGGTAATCACCTTCCTTATTTAATAGGTGTAGAAGATAGATTTTCTGAAGGTACTACTGCTAGCACCTGGTCTTTTTCTATGAACTCGTCTGAATTAAATAGAAATCTAATAAATAATGGTATAAATATTGGCCCTATTTAAATATGGAAATAATAGAAAGGACTCCCAGTGGACGGGTTACTAAAATAAGAGTAATAGGTCAAAATAGTGAAGAAATTTTAACAGAATCTCAAATTAGACAGGTTTTAGGTACCAATAATTTACGAACTACTTGGTTTTCCATTGAAGGTAGTGGGGGGGAATATAATGAGGAAAGTTTCTATGCCATAGGTAGTAATTCTACTTTAAATATTATAAATCTTGACAATTCCTATATAATAGCAGATAATTTTAAAAGCAGAATACCTAATACTAGTAAAATAAATATTTTAAATAAGGACAAAATAATATTATAGAAAGTCAAATCAGTTCAGGAAATGGAGATTTTGTAATTCAAGGGAAAGGTTTTGGACATGGTGTAGGCATGAGCCAATGGGGGGGTGCCAAATCTATGGCTGACACTGGATATACTTATGATGAAATACTAAAACATTATTATACAGATGTGGATATTGATTTAATATATTAAATTTATAGAGGATGATCTGATGAAAACAAGTGATTTTTATTATAATTTACCTGAAGAACTAATTGCCCAAGTGCCTATATCTAAAAGGATAATTCAAAATTATTAGTATTAGATAGAGAAAATGGGGGGAAATAGAACACAGAATATTTACAGATATAATAGATTATTTAAATAGTGGAGATTTGCTGGTCTTAAATGATACTAAAGTAATTCCCGCCCGATTATTTGGACATAGAAATGGAAAAGAAGAAAGTATAGAATTTTTATTACTTAAGCGAATTGAAGGGGGGGATAAATGGGAAGTTCTTGTAAGGCCGGGGGGGAAAAAAAAGTAAAGATATCTAGTGAAATTATATTTGGTAATAATGAACTAATAGCCAAAGTGCTAGATATTCAAGAGGACGGCACTAGAATAGTAGAGTTTAAATATAATGGAATTTTGAAGAAATTTTAGATATACTTGGGGGAGATGCCCCTTCCTCCTTATATTAAGGAAAATTAGAAGATAAGGACAGATACCAAACTATATATTCTAAAAATCAAGGCTCTGCAGCAGCACCTACGGCTGGCCTTCACTTTACGAAAAAAAACTTTAAAAGATATAGAAGAAAAAGGTGTAAATATTGCCTTTTTAACTTTGCATGTAGGTCTTGGCACCTTTAGGCCTGTAAAAGCAGAAAATATTGAGGAACATCATATGCACTCAGAATATTATTCTGTGCCTAAGACTACAGCAGATATAATTAATAAAACCAAATCTAATGGAGGAAAATAATAGCAGTAGGCACTACTACCATAAGGACTTTGGAAAGTTTAGATATGGAAAATAATATGGTAGTTCCAGGTTCAGGTTGGACGGATATATTTATAACACCTGGATATAAATTTAAAATCGTAGATAAATTAATTACTAATTTTCATCTGCCAGAATCTACTTTGTTAATGTTGGTATCTGCCTTGGCAGGAAGGGATAATATATTAAAAGCCTATAATGCTGCCATTAAGAATAAATATAGATTTTTTTAGTTTTGGAGATGCTATGCTGATTAAATAATGGAGGTTTTTTTTATGCTAGAATTTAAGGTATTAAAAAAGCTACAGATTGTAATGCTAGATTAGGAGAGATTACAACACCCCATGGTGTAATAGAGACCCCAATTTTTATGCCAGTTGGAACAAGGGGGGGACTGTAAAGGCTATGACTCCCGAGGAAGTTAGAGATTTAGGTGCCCAAATAATTTTAGGCAATACCTATCATTTGTATTTAAAGCCTGGGCATAAATTGGTAGAAAAGGCTGGTGGCTACATAAGTTTATGAATTGGCCTTATCCTATATTGACTGATAGTGGAGGGTTTCAGGTCTTTAGTTTGGGAGACTTGCGAAAAATCACAGAGGAAGGTGTAGAGTTTCGCTCTCATATAGATGGCTCTAAACATTTTATTAGCCTGAAAAATCCATAGAAATCCAAAACTCTCTAGGCGCTGATATTATGATGGCCTTTGATGAATGTACACCTTATCCAGCCACTTATGAATATGCCAAAAGCTCCATGGAAAGAACTACAAGATGGGCTAAGAGATGTAAAGATTTTCATAAGGACTGGGAAAAGCAAGCCTTATTTGGTATAATACAAGGAGGAATGTATAAGGATTTAAGGGAACAGTCTGCAAAGGAAATAACAGATATAGGGTTTCCTGGCTATGCCATAGGAGGTTTAAGTGTTGGAGAACCTAAAGAATTAATGTGCCAACTGCTAGAGTTTACCACTCCCCTATTACCGGAGGATAAGCCTAGATATTTAATGGGGGGGTAGGTAGCCCAGACTATTTATTTGAAGCAGCTATAAATGGAGTGGATATGGCAGATTGTGTACTGCCCACTAGAATTGCTAGAAATGGCACTGTAATGACTAGTAATGGGCCACTTACCATTAGGAATGCTGCATATAAAGAAGATTTTTCTAAATTAGATCCAGAATGTGATTGCTATGCCTGTACTAATTATTCTAGAGCTTATATAAGACATTTATTTAATGTAAATGAGATTTTAGGTGCAAGACTAGCTACTATTCACAATTTATATTTCCTTATAAAACTAATGGAAAATATTAGAGAGGCCATTAGAGAGGATAGACTATTAGAATATAGGGAAGAATTTTATAAAAAATATGGATATATTTATTAATAAACAAAGGTATTTTTATTAATTTATAGAATACAAAATTATAGAAAAAAAGGAGGTAATATTTATGGGAGCAGCTAATCCAAGTGGTGCAGCTAATTGGGGGAGGTTTTATACTACCAATAGCTTTTTTTAGTAATATTTTATATTTTTGCTATTAGGCCTCAAAAGAAAAGAGAAAAAGAAATTAGAGAAATGAGGGCTAATTTAGAGCAGGGAGATAAGGTAGTAACCATAGGTGGAGTTTATGGCGAAATTGTAAAGCTAAAAGAAGATACTGTTATAATTGAAGTGGAACCTAATAAAACTAGATTAGAAATGACTAGATGGGCTATAGGTACTGTAATAAACTCAGATATATCTAATGAATAAAACTTCCTTTTTAAAGGAAGTTTTATTTTTGTTGTAATAAATCCCACTGGAATAAAATAATATTAAAGTAGGAATGGAGGTGGGATTTATGGAATATAACGGTTTTAAATATTATACTAATTATTTATTAAAGGCCTTAGCCCTATCCTATATTTTAACTCTAATACTGGTATTAATCATTTCATTTTTGCTTACATACACTGCTTTGAAAGAAACAATTATACCGCTATTAAATACCATAATAATTATAATAAGTATAACAATTGGCGCCATTTATATTGCAATAAAAATTGGAGAAAAGGGATGGTTAAATGGGGGGATTTTAGGAATACTATATTTTTTTTAATTTTACTATTACTAAATTTTTTTATTTGTAAAGCCTTTCACATTTGATGTTTTTTTTCTTTGAGTAAATTTTTCATGGCCTTATTTACTGGAATAATAGGAGGGGTATTAGGTATAAATCTAAAATAAAACTTTAAATAATAATATTTTTATGATATACTATTTAAAGTAAAGTCCCTAATAGAGAATACAATGGATTAATCTATATTAATATACAAAATATAAGGGTGGTGGTCTTTGCCACTGCTTTTTAATTTTATATTAGGGCCTATTGAATATTAGATTTAATTCTTAATACAGGAGGTAATGAGGATGAATATGAAAAAGACCCTGCTTTTTATACTAATTGTTGCAATAGTTGCCTTCGCTGGATATACTGCAATTTATGGTATAGAAATTGGGGGGGAAAGAAGATTACAAAAGTTCAGGACTCTATAGACTTAGGACTGGACTTAGCAGGTGGAGTATATGTAGTATTAGAGGCCCAAACTGATTTACAAGGGGGGGTAGAACTTCAGAAAGCCATGGAAAGAACTAAAATGATTATTAATCAAAGGGTAGATGGTTTAGGAGTTGCAGAACCTAATATAACTATAGAAGGCAATAATCGTATTAGGGTTGAATTAGCTGGTGTGAAAAATCCGCAAGATGCCATTGAAATCATAGGGAAAACAGCCCAATTACAATTTATAGATGCTAAGGGAAATGAGGTACTATCAGGGAAGAATGTTAAATCTTCTGATGTGGTCTTTAGCCAAGATGAATATGGTAATGATAGACCAGTAGTATCTTTAGAATTTGACAAAGATGGAGCAGTTGCCTTTAAGGAAGCTACAGAAAGGGCAATGGCAGAGCCAGAAACCTTAGATAGAGTTATTTATATTGTATTAGATGATGAAATCATATCTGCACCTGTAGTAGAAAGTGTTATCTCTGAGGGTAAGGCAGTGATACAAGGGCAATTTGATGTAGAGGGGGGGCTAATGCCCTAGCCACTTTAATCAGTGCTGGAGCATTGCCTGTAGATATGGCAGAATTACAAACCTCAGTAATTGGACCAACTCTAGGTCTAGAAGCCTTGGAAAGAAGTATTAAGGCTGGTGAAATTGCAATTTTAATTATATTTTTATTTATGTTAGTTTATTATAGAATACCAGGATTGGTGGCAGATATTGGTCTTACCATTTATATTTTAATAGTTTTATATTCTATGAGATTCTTAGGTGTAAAACTGACATTGCCAGGGATTGCAGGTTTGATACTATCCATTGGTATGGCAGTAGATGCTAATGTATTGATATTCGAAAGAATCAAAGAAGAACTCCGAAATGGAAGATCCATTCGTGCAGCCATAGATCAAGGATTCCAAAGAGCTCTAACATCTGTGTTAGATTCCAATATTACCACTTTAATAGCTGGTGTAGTATTATATTATTTTGGAATTGGACCTATTAAGGGTTTTGGAGTTACTTTAATACTAGGTATAATCGCTTCTATGATAACCTCAGTATTTATAACAAAGCATTTATTAAAGCTAACTGTAGATATGACTAATACTAAAAATACTAAGTTATATGGAGCGTAAGGGGGGGTGATAATATGGATATTATAAAAAAACAGAAAAATCTATTATAGTGTATCTTTAATGATTATTATTGTAGGATTAATTATGTGGATGGTAAACGGTTTAAATTATGGAATCGACTTTACTGGAGGTACATCTATACAAATTAAAATCGGACAGTTAATTACTGTAGATGAAGCAAGAGAAATAGTAAATGAATACGATAATGAGGCTAGTATTCTCCATATAGGTAGCAATAAAGACGAAATAATGATTAGAAGTAAGAAGGACTTTACTAGTCAAGAAATCAATGAAATAGTAGAAAAATTCCAGGAGAAATACAATATTACAGAAAAAGAATTTCAATCAGAAAAATTTGGTCCTTTTATGGGAAAAGAAATTAGAAAAAAAAGGCTCTATTATCTTCTCTTATAGCAGTAGTAGCTATGTTAATATATATAAGCTGGAGATTTGAATTTAAATTTGCCATTGCGGCAATAATGGCCTTAATTCACGATGTTTTAATAACTTTTTCTATTTATGCCATATTTAAAATACCAATAAATTCTGCATTTATAGCTGCAATTTTAACTATATTAGGATATTCAATTAACGATACTATAGTAATATTTGATAGAATTAGAGAAGAAAACAGATTAAATCCTAAGACAGATGCAGGGGGGATATAATAAATATAAGTATAAAGAAATCCTTAACTAGAACCGTTAACACATCTTTGACTACATTGGTCGCTGTAGTGCTCTTATATATCATAGGTGTAGAAGATGTTAAAATATTAGCATTACCACTTATATTTGGTATTATTTCAGGTACCTATTCCTCACTATTTATAGCATCTCCCTTATGGTATGAAATGACAAAATAAATATTA
>JMBX01000158.1_pt1 | contig 18104 bp, 23 predicted proteins | sample 616521 | NCBI WGS metagenome assembly JMBX01 (sample SAMN02727906, study PRJNA239997) | anaerobic digester metagenome | biome: anaerobic digester; isolation source: mesophilic anaerobic digester inoculated with municipal waste water sludge... | place: Germany: Bielefeld University, CeBiTec ...
GTCTGTCTTTTTCCTTTATCTCTCCCCGCTTCAGCACATATTCTTTCAGGATATATTCAATTTCTCTTCTTGTGTGTCTGGAATGATCTTGTTGCTCCGGTTAATCCAGGGCAACCATTCATATATTTGGGATGCATGAGCATCAATGATATATGCTTTCTCTCTTACCACCGGTGTGATATCTACTACGATATCGGGGGGGTTGGGCTTTTGACGATCAGCATAACGCCCTCTCGTATAAAGAAATAAAGGACTCTCGGTTAATGCCGGGACTTCTGGTAATATTTTAGGGACATTAACCAAAATGCGGCATCTTGTACCAGTAAAGAGGTGTTCCGGTGATCAGGATGATAGTCATACGAAGGATGAGTGATCACAATGTCGGCTTTCCACTCCCGTATCAGTCGTATCACCTCCATGCGGTTTTTAAATTTGCTTCCAGTTCCCCCCCATCTTCATTATTGAGTATCTCGTATTCACAGTTCATTCGCTTCTTTACTTCCTGAGTTTCATTGTATCTGCGGATAGCTATCTCGTTTTTCGTGCCTTCATGATGTCCCTTATTGCCATTTGTAAGAGAGACAAGTTTAACTTTATATCCTGAGCGTGATAAAAGGATGCCGGTACCGCCCGTTGTCAATTCTGCATCATCGGGATGGGCACAGATTACAATTACTCTTTTCTCTTTGTTTTCATACCTTCTGCATTCATGTTCATTGCGATTAGTCCTAAATCAGAATCAATATTAAATGGCTTGTTTTTTTTCATCTCCTGTATGTTGTTAATAATGTTTATAAAAGCTGCCTTACGGGTCAAGGCCATTCAGTTTCCACACCCTGCTTATGTAACATTTGTTGAAAATCCGTCAAAAGCTCCCGCTGTTCCCTTACAGCTCTGAAAGGCACCTCCTTCTTTTTTTTGCGAAAGCAATCAGTTGGCCTACCGCTTCTCCAATGCTCCACTCCACAGGGTGCAACCGGTAACAGCCGTTGGTGATATGAGTGGTGCCGATGTTTTTGTTGGCCGGGAGCAGGTTGTTCATACGTATGGGTAGCAGTGCGCCGAGTGGTATTTGGAAAGGAAGCGACGGAATGTCGATATAATTGATGCCACCTGTAGAGGGATGCAGGTCGATGGCATAAAAACCGATGCCCACACTGTCGAAAAATTCTGCGGAACGCATCCCTTTAATATCGCCGGCAACCAAACGTCTGTTTTCGGCTCCCACGTGTTCTTCCAGAACTGTGAATTCGGCACGGATGCGTCTTGATTCCCGGATGTAGGGATATTTTGCCATCCCGTCATGGGTGCCCATGATATCCCCCCCTCGCAGCCTTAGGCCGTGCCATCCTTTACCGCCATCGGGTCTGGGCACCTCGGTTTGCAACCAGTAGAAGAGTGCGTGGCTCAACTGTTTTGCCTTTTCAACATTTTCTTTGAATGTTTTTCCGGCACATCCAGCAGGTTACCCAAAAGAAAATCGTTTTGTGGCCAGTTGACAATGGTGATATCTCCATCATATGTGCCTTCAACAAAGTTTTGTCGGTTTATGATGCGACGGTAGTTCCATAAGTTGAAGAGACCTTCCGGGTTTTCCCCGATGGGTCGAAGCCCACTTTCTGAGGTTGCAGCGTACGTGGATTAGAGTAGGATAAATCGAGCAACCTTCCCGACCAGGGAGGAGTCAATTCAGGAACATATTTTCTCCAGAAATCATACTCCTTTGGAGGATCCTGTACATTGTCTCTTCCGGGTTGATAATCCATTGCAAAGCAGACGGTAAATGCCTGGTTGTTCATCGGATCAGCCTTTTCGGGTGCATGCAGTTCTTTAGTGTCATGTTTCGATTCTGTACCTGTAATATATTCCGTATTTGTCAATGGGAGCAGATCTCCACATTCAGTTGCATCAACGAAAGAATCACCCGTTAATATAGTCCGGTCACCTTTTTCCATGCTCTTTACTGCTACACTTATTACCTGGTCACCGTAGACTTCGCTGCTCCATACCTTATGGTTAAGGAGAATCCGCAATTTTCCGGTACTAAGAAACGGCGAAAGCATATCTGTCAAGACGGACACGGCAACTCTTGGCTCATGACATATCCTGGATACGCTCCCATCACCCGGATTGAGATTTACCCGGCCGCGGGCCGCTTCCGTAAGCGGATAATTCTGACGGTAGTAGTTGCGTACCTTATTTCTGAACTCTCGATACGATTGCGGTGCGCCGTGGGTCTCGATCCACTGGTGTTCGTCGGGAGGGACTCCCTGCTGGGACACTTGCCCACCAATCCAGTCGGTCTCTTCGGTCATGATCACACTCAGTCCATTGCGGCAACAGGCAAGAGCGGCAGCACACCCCCCCATTCCTCCACCCAGGATGATGACATCTGCGTGTAGTTCACGTGATCTGGAATTAATGGACTTTTTTTATATGTTTCTTGGAGGGTATAAAAGTATTATTACCCTTTAATGCTGCAGAACCTCCCAATAAAGTAGCGTACGTAATAAAACTTCTTCTATCCATCTTAATTCTCTTTATTTATTGTTTTTAATTCTGAAATGTCTATATCAATATATTGCTACCATATTTGTAATGGTCCGTTGTTTACCATCGCTGGGAATTATTGTTTCCTTCCCATTTATTAACATGCATGATGAGCCTCCGCCATCCAGATTGATTGCCTCTGTACAGCCTAATTCCAATAAAATATCTGCTACATTCTTTAATGTCATGCCCGGTGTATTAGGCGTTTTATTTCGTCCTTCGCATACGAAGAGTACAACGTATCCGTTCGGGTGATATCCGACTGCCGAGCGGGGGGGATGATTGTAATTGGGACCTACACCACTCGCCTCATCGAACAGTTCGTTTTCCCATAAATTCTTGTACTCTCCCTCTTTTATTAATAGGGGGCCGGCACTAATGGCTTCTTTAGGTTGCCATTTCACAGCACCTTCAGGAAAAATTGCTGAAGGTATGGGCATAGGCTTTTCACCTGATTTATTGGGAGAAGGAGAAGGATAGGCATATAAAATGTTATTCGAATGATATACCCACTGAGAAGTGAATGTACCATCGCTCTCCATCCCGAATGCACCTGTGGTGGGATAATAATTTGTGTCTACCCCCCCGTTATATTTCCTTGTTGTAACCGTTTCTATTTCGACACTGTCTCCCCCGTTCTTTATGATCAGTCCCAATGAAGTTCCCGACCAGAAAATCCGCCGTTAAGAACCACTTTGGGAAAAGAGTTAGCTTCATAGAACTGTGTAGGGGGGGTATGATACCCTTTTTTTTCCCCCAGGATTTTAAATTTTGCTTTTCCTTCGCTCACATCAGCTACAGCGATGTATGCCTGTACCAATTTTCCGGAAATATCTTTTTTTATATTTATATATGGACAGATATTCCGGAAGGTTGCCAAAATTATCTTTTTTTTCCCAATTGTTAGAAGAAATTACAAAAGGAATTGATTTATAACGCAGATTAACAATGAAAGTTGTAACTTCTCCGTTTCTTTTAACTGAGATTTCAGTTTTATTGGTTAGATCGTATATGGCGGTTGCCGTTTGAGGAGCGACCATCTCAACATTATTCGCTAACGTCAGTCTTATCTCCACTTGCGAAAAGTCTTGCCCACTTTCAAACAGCAAGTCTATCGTTTTCCTGAAGTTGTCAATTTTACATCAAGAGCTTTGTGTGAAAGTACCTCAAGTTTGGTAATGTACCTGAAGTCAAATTCGTTTTCTTTGTTTTTGTCTGAACAGTTAAGCAACAGCAAAGAGAGAATGGCAATGCGAAAAAAAATATATGTCTCATTTTCTGTATTTATTAAAATTATATTTTATTTTTTTCAAAAAAATGGTTTTTCATCAAACCTTCATATAAGGAAACAGATTCGGGAACTCCAGCGAAAACAGGACTTTCCGCTTTATTCATCAACCCGATGTACTGATAGATGAATATTTTCTCTACATACGGCGATATGGCTTTCACTTGTTCAATAACTCTTTTTGCCGGAGCAGGAAGTAAAGCACTTTGATATACTTTTCCTTCAAATCTGAACACTTCTACATCTGCCCACAGTTTCGATCTGGCTGCTTTTTTTATGGAGGTTATGTAAGTTTTCGAAAAAGGCGGCGCTTTCTTCTACGTTTGTTTTTCCACTCCTATTTCATCCTGATAGGCAATATAGTCTACATTGAGTTGTTCTAGTTGGCGTACATATTTTTCATCGGGAGTTACATTTCGTGTTCCGTATGGCGCAATAAGTGTTTTTGCGTGGGGGGAATTAACTTGACCGCTTCTTGTGAAGAAACATTCACATAGTTGATAAAAAAATCATCGTAATGTCCTCTAATGCCTGTTTCGTTAGGATAATACCAACCGTAGAAACTTTTGTGGTGGGAGTATTTTTCAGCAATTTCGTTCATGGCTTGTAACCGGAGTTTTTCCACTTGCTTATCCTGCATAAGAAAAGCCGATTTAGTCCAATCGCCATAGAACCCGTTGCTCACGAAAAACTTAATATTGTATTTATCCGCAGCCGAAAGGACCGTTTCCAACGGATCTTCACATTCCAGTTGGTGTTTAGGCAGAAGTTTTGAAGGATAAAACGTTTTGTCGCGTATAGCCGTATTCAACAGCACCAGATACCGGATTCCGGTGTCGGCGATTTCTTTTATTTTTTTTATCCCATTGTTCTGCTGTAAATGCGGCTAAAGCAGGATTCCAATATTTGCCTTCTATCAGGCTGTGGTGTTGAAACTCAAACCACGAACCTTCAATGGCTTTTATAGAAGGATGTCTTAAAATTGTTGCCTGTAATTCTGACGACAAACATCCCAAAGCAAATGTTGTTCCTAACGATTTTAAAAATTGTCTTCTTGTACTCATATCCTTGTTGATCTCATTTTTTTAATGATTTTCAAACGGCTATTCCTATTAATATGGATTAAACATAACAATTATTACTTAATATAATTACATGATTAGAACAAGATTAGAACTATTTCTTATTCATGAACTAAATTAAAATACGATAAATCCATTTATTCAATTTTTCGATTTGTTCAGGATATATTTTATGTTCTCCTTGGGGGGATTGTAAAAACTTCCTTGGGAGCTTTAATTCCGTTATATGCAGCATAGATTGCAGTAGGGGGAGTAGTTTGATCATTGAATCCCCCCATGAGTAAAATCCGGGAACTTTCACTTTCTCGGCGAAATTAACTACGTCATAATAAGGTAATACGTTTTTATATACTTTTTCTTTTTGGAGTTTCCCTATATTGGCGCTGCTATTATAAAAATCGGGCCAAGCCCCCCCTGGTCTTCCATGGAGATACCCTGTAAAATCACACATTCCCGGGCAGAAGGCTGCTAATCGTTTCACTCTACGTTCCAGCGAAGCGGTGATGATAGAGAGTGCGCCACCCTGGCTGGAACCCCAAACGGCAAGCCTTTCCTTATCAAACTCCGGAAGAGAATAGATGAATTCCACGGCTTTAACACATCCGGCAATTACCCGATTGTAATAAAAATCATTGCGATTTTCGATTCCAATATATTGATATTCTTTTAAGGCAGATTTACTCAGTTCGTTATAGAAATTTTCTTCTAAAGTAACCGGATAATCGTGGATATAAACGCTTAAAGTAATAATTCCCTGTTGCGCCATTTCCATTTCGGGTCTTGATGGATATACCCCCCCTGCACCTGGAAATCTGATTAGTGCAGGAAGTTTTTCATTCTTTTGGGCAGACATAGGACACCGTAAAATGACCATCTTTTTACTTATCTGATATTTTACCTGAAATACATCTATTGAATCATTTGAGTATTCCGGAATAAGTGCCAGTTCACTGTTGAGCGGTTTCGTTAATACTTCTTTTATTTTTGTTTGCCAGAATTTGTCAAAATCGGCAGGACGGGGGGTGGTCGATTTAATACGATCCGGTTCTATCGCTGCTGTTGCTGTTTGGTATGTTTTTTTCACCTTCCGACGAAAGAATAACTTTACATCTTAGAAAACCAGAGGTTATTTCCGTATCTCCATATATTTTATACGTTCCTGGAATTGAAGGTAAAGAGCCTTTTATACGGGGGAGGCATTTTTTCGGGTCCAATCTCATAGAACAATTTGTCGTTTTCTGAAATATTGGAGAGAGTGATCAGAAAAAAAATACGCTGTCTTGTTTTTTTTGTAGATCCCTTCTTCGAGATTTGACCGCACATCAATTTTTTGGATGTTCTCCTTTTTTTTGTCCGTAAATTACGGTTAAAAAGCCCGATAAAACCAGGAAAAAGAGAGTTGTTTTTTTTATTCATTTATTTTTAGGATTGTTGGATTTTAGGGTTGTTTTGTATTTCTTCCCAAATGCGTCTGTAACGATAATTTCTATTGTTGAACCTTTCGACGCAGGAGTGGCTCTGAACATATGTTCGTTTATGATGGGCGAAATCCATTTGAATTCCAATTTGTCTTTATCGGCACACATTTTTACCACTTCGGGGGTCAATGCCTTGGAATCGGGTCATTTCGCCCCCCCTGTTTTGACCGTTTTCCGTCCATTCTATTTTCCAGTTTTTATCCCAATTCCAGACGTTTACGGTTACATCGCCGGGAAAATTGGTGTTTTCTCCTACGGCGTAAGCGCGCATTTGATACTCTTGCGGATGACCGGCGCTTTTAAAGTACCATTGTACGTTGTCGCCGTTTATTTCATATACTCCGTATCCGAGAGGTGTTCCGTCCAAGCAATAATCGCCTTGCCACCATGTGCCGCAAATAGCGGCAGTGTTGTGTTCGTAGAGATTGGGCGCATGGATAATGTTTTTATTGTAGTGCATGTGTCCGGTAAGAATGTGCGCGTTATACGGTTCGAGGATTTTAAATAAAGCGGAAGCGTTTATGGTTTGTCCGCCCATGTTTTCGTTGGAGTACGAGAACGGTTGTGGCGTTTCGGAAAGTTGTGCGGGAATATGCATGGCAACGAAAACGGTAGAACCTTTGGGTACATGGGATAGATCCTGCTCCAACCATTGGAACATTTTTTTTCGGTAATGTAACCAATGTAGAAATAGTCGCGTCCAATGTAAAAAAACATTATCAAGGACTATATAATGTACTTTCCCGCGATTGAAAGAATAGTAAGCGGGACCGAAAACGCTGTTATAGGTATGGGTAGATGTTTCATCGGAACGACCGCCATAATTCTCATCGTGGTTACCCAATACACGATAAAAAGGTATACCAGTTTTGTTCAGTTCCCCAATATAGCGGGAGTAGAGTTGAGGCCTGTCGCCCACAAGGTCGCCGCAGTCGATACCGAACACATCGTGTTGCTTATTAGAGTTTATTGTCTGTTTGCAATCCTCCACAATCTTCGTATATGATGCGAAGTTTTCCTCTTTGAAGAATTGCGGGTCAGAATGAACCAGAAGGGTATGACGATGGTCGTTTTTGGGGGGGTTTTTCTTTATTGTGAAATGAAAAGTTTGACTTTTTTTTCACTGTTGATCCTTTGATAAAATTGAGGTATTCCTAAACTATCTTGCGTAAGATACCCCGACGGAGTAGTAATGTATACAAATTCAGCATTCCTATCGGGTGAGGGCATAGAGAACAATCCATCTTTATCGGTCAGTACGCAGGTTTGCCCGTCTGTAACCACCACGTTAGCTACTCCTTTTTCCCCCCCACAGGTTACCTTCCCTTTTACCGGGTAAGACGTTTGTGCTTCTGTACGTGTTGGAAGGCATACGCAAAGTAAGGCGGCAAACAATATTGAATTTAAAGATTTTTTTTGCATGTATTTTTAATTTTTATCTTTGGATAGTGCCTTGTCGATTCCTTTTTTTTAATGGCACCCTCTGGTCATACATGATCAGATAAATCATATCGAAGAACATCAGTCCGTCTCCTTTTGTCAAACAGATATAAACCGCCTCTTCCGCATCTTGCGGTTTGTTTTCGAAATTCAACACCCGTAAAGGCTTCCATAATCTTTTTCATCGAGAAAAAAATACCGGAAGAGGAGCATAATGTTTCCTCTTCCAGTAATGTGAAACCAATTTATTCTAGATTAACATTCCAAACGATCACTCCGGAGTTGGTGCATAAGAAGGCTACCGTACATGAATTTCCATCAGGAGCCACACGTATCGTCACGTCACCAGTCACATTTCCGTTCTTTCCGTATGAACTATCCAACGGAAAGTAAAGCCAATCGTTCCACTTTCTGGTATGAATCAGATTCACAATGCTCTTAACAGAAGAGGGGGTCTTTCATCATGGGCCTTACCTGAAAGATCTCTCTCATCCAATAATAATAATCTTGTTCGATAAGAAAGATATATTTTGCCCCCCCATTCATGTTTACATAATCGAATGAATGGCCAACCCCCCGCTATCTTCATTAGTGAGCCATTGGTGAAAGACATTTTGTATATGATGCTCAGAGGCATATATCGGCTTATTGGTTGTGCCGTCCATATAGGTAATCGCTACTTTCCCTATTCCGTTATCGTATCTGGGAATAAAGTAATTGGCGTTTTTACCGAATTCTACGGGAACGATGGTGGGTTGCATTCCCATCTGGTATCCCGGATCATATTCAATTTTATCGGGTTGTTCGGAAACAACCTGCCCGTTTTGAATTTCCCAGCGTAAAACATGTTTTGAAAGGAGACTCCCATATACAGGAACGCATGTTTGGAGATATCTCCCCTGACATATATTTTCCTCCCTACGTCAATATTCCCGGGTTTATCGATATCCACATCATAAGAGAATAATAATTTGGGCTTTGCCGTAACGCCTTCCCACCAGAACATATGAATGGTGTTGGTGCCGCCTGCGGGCATCCAGCGAGTCATATAGAAATTAGAAGCGACGATATTGCCTGCATCATCGCCGGCCATATATAACGGTACCGTACGGGTGAGTGTGTTCCAATCGATACCTTCGAATGACAGAGTGCCTGCTTTGGTACCATCTTGGAGGTTGTAATAATCGAATTTGGTCCGTTCATGGACTACCAGATAATTGCCGCTGAAAGCAATTGCCCCCCCGTTGTTGTTTGATACGAAATTGAGCTCCGCTGCTGTTTTCTTCCATAACTCTTTCACGTCAATTGCTGTGGGAACCACTCTCAATTGAACCGTGTAGGTTTGCTTTGCCCCATCAGCTCCGATTACGTCAAAACTTACCGGTTTGGAGAAATCCATATATTCTCCAAGCGGTACTGATGACTCAACTGTCGCGTTGTTGGGGGGGATGCTTACCGACATGCGTATTTTGGCAAGATCTGTTTTCAAACTTCCGTCTACCTCCAGTTTAATGATATTATTTTCATCGGGGGGGTAACCGCGAAGTCGGTATTGGAGCCATCGGGCAACATGATACGGATGCCGGTCACTTCGTTTCCGGGCGTTGGGACAAGTACATCTGCGCTTTCACATGAGAACATCAGGAGTAACCCTAAAATCCCCGCTATTTTATATAAATTCTTCATTGTATTTTTCATTTTAATTACCATTTATCAATTTGTGTACACAGTGGGTTGTTCTGAATTTCATTCAATGGAATGGGAAATTGATAATACCGTTCCTCGAAAAAAACGATCTTTTCCATCGCAATCTACTATCTCATAGTTGAATGTGTCGTCTGCATTTTTGGTGATTTTCATACCGTGCATCCGTTTTTTTCCCTAATACTTCAAGTGCAATTCTCCAGCGTCTCAAGTCCCAATAGCGTTGTCCTTCGAATGCCAACTCTATCTTACGTTCTTCTCTGATTATTTGTCGAAGGTTTGCCTGGTTGGTTTCGGTTACATTAGGTAGTTTAGCTCTTTGACGCACTTTATTCAACGGAACCAGCGCTTCAACGGATTTTCCGGCTTCATTTAACGCTTCGGCCTGATTGAGCAATACTTCGGCATACCTGACTTCCGACCAGGCAGTTATGCCTTTTGTGCCATATTGTCGCTCTTTCGTTTATCATCTTACGAATATAATACCCTGTAGTCGTTGTATTCGGATGATTGTCTATTCCAAATTCTTTGAATCCGTCTGTACCTCCTACAAAAGTTTCAATGGTGCGTCCTTTCCATGGAGCTCCGTTGTATAAAATTGAAGCATAGAAACGCGCTTCCCTGTTCTTGTAAGGATCGGCTTTATGTTCAGGGTTCTCCCAGTCGAACTTACTGCCGTCTGCCATATAATAAGAATCCACCATTTCTTGCGTGGGTACCGCCAGACATTTCACATCAGTATTTTTAGGTGGAAAATCGCCTTTTGGGCTATAAAGCTTATCAAATAATATCGAATGGGTGAGTTGTCCGTGGAACCTGTATCCCAATACTGTTTCTTTACACAGGTCGGTTTGTTTGAAGACATCGGCATAATCGGGAAGCAGGCCATAGAGTGTCCCTTCTTTGTCAACTACTTTTGAGCTGCTTCTGCAGCTTTATCCCATCGTTTGGCATAGAGCATTGCTCTTGACTTGAACCCATATACGGCTCCTTTGGTCAGGCGCCCGAAATTGTTTTTGTCCCATTCATCGGCAGATTTTCGGCGGCAAAATCCAAATCTTTTTCAATAAAATCCCAACATTCATTCTCCGGGCTTCTTGCTTGAGTGCCTCATTGGGCCCGTCGATATAGTCACGGATGACGATGCTCCCGTGGTTCCTGACAAGCATGAAGTGAAGATAAGCCTGAAAAACGGGCTTGAGCCTGCATCAGCTTCACCACATCTTTATCATATTTTGCATATGTCTCCAATCCGTACAGGAATTCATTGATGCGACGAATACGGTTATATTCATATTGATAATCGCTTAAAATATTACCCGAGGGGCTGATATTGCCGGAATAGACCACTTTGTTTACATCGCCTCCATTTCCCCCCCCATTACATTTGTGCTGTAGCGAAGGATATCGGAGAATCCGTCATGAAGGCTCACATCCGCATATTTTGACCATACGGGCCATATTCATAAATGGGTTTATAAAAACCATTAATATATAAATAGGTGTTTTCTACAGACTTCCAGGCATCCATTTCACTATATTTAGCACGAGGCTCCGGATCTAAGAAGTCAGAGCATCCGATTAATATAAAAACGGCGGAAATAATTCCTGTTATAGCTTTTACTTTTTTTCATTTTCTTATTCGTTAAAAAGTTAGATTAATACCAAACTCATAAGTTCGTTGTTGCGGATAATATCCGTTTGTAATCTCAGGTGTCTCAGGGTCTATATTGTATTTTGTTAATTTTGACCATGTAAATAGATTCCCTCCGGTCAGCATAAAGCGGATATTATTAATACCTATATTGCGGATGAAGTCATTTTTTTTAAATTATATGCCAACTGAGCGTTCTTCAATCTCAAATAACTGCCGTCGCGTATCCACCAATCTGATGCCCATCCGTTGCAGTTACCTTTTTCGGCTGCTATAGTTGACAACCGGGTAAATTCAGAATTCGTATTTTCTGGCGTCCAGCTGTTTTCAATCAGGAAGTATGGTGAGTTTCCGTTTCCATGGAAAGGGCGTGTAAAAATTGTGGCGTCCACATGCCCATTTCCATACACACCGCTAAGGAATACATCGGTAATGGCAGCTCCCTGGAAGAAAACAGATAAGTCGAAGTTTCTCCATGTAGCACCCAGGCTTAGTCCGTAAAACAATTCCGGCAGGTTGCTATTTCCTATGAATGTGTAATCTTGCGCTTTGTCTATTTTGCCATCTTTATTTAAATCTACATAGCGAATATCTCCGGGACGGATTTGATCTTTGCTTAAATGAGCCAAAGTAGGGCTATCGATGATTGCTTCATCGGACTGATACAATCCATCGGTAATGAAGCCCATTTTTCTCCCATTTTGCGCCCGGTACGTTTTTGATAATCTGGGACATTGGGACTTTCATTCATCCTTAAAACTTTATTTCGCGACCAGCCAATATTTCCTCTTACATTGTATTGAAAATCGGCCACTTTGTTTTGATGGGTTAGTACTACCTCAAAACCTTTGTTACTCACTTTCCCGCCGTTAATGGTGCTGGGGGGGTGGTTTCCTCCCAACGACCAGGGATAGGTGCCCAAACTTGGAATCAAAATATCATTGGTTAATTTGTAAAAGCAGTCAAATTCCATCCCGAATATGCCACGGCTCAGCATGAAATCAAATCCAACATTGTAAGTAGCAGTTTTTTTCCCAGGTGATTTCTCTGTTTACGTTACCTGCTGTATATATAGAGATATATTCTTTGTCTCCAATATAAAGAGTGGGAGGATTTGGGTTCATTAAGTTCAGGTATTGGAAGTCGCCAATACGGTCGTTACCCAACAGCCCGGTTGATGCCCTCAGTTTAAAGTTCTCGATTTTATCCTTATACCTTGCGAAAAACGGTTCTTCAGATATTCTCCAACCGAAAGAAGCGGCGGGAAAGAAACCCCCCATCTATTTTCAGATGGGAAACGTACAGACCCATCGTAACGGGCAACTAATTCCGCTAAATATTTGTTGTCATAGTTATAGTTTATGCGCCCCACGTAACCGGCGCGGTTAAATTTATAACTTCCCCCCGCCTATAGCATCTCCTTTTTTGCCGTTTAATATATCTTTCCCAAAATTAAGTTCATGTAATGTTTTCAGGTCAAACCCCTGAACGGTTGCCGCTAAATTTTCAGATTCGTAAGATGATTGCTCATATAAGAGTAATGCTGAAATGTTGTGTTTGTCGAAAGTCTTATTATAGCTGATGGATGGTTGTACTGTAAGTCGTTGAGCTTGTGAACTACTATTTCTCAGGACAGACTCTTTAGGTTCACCATGATTGGACTCCACGATTTCATATTCTTCTGTCTTTGCATTGTAGCTGTTCATAAGGAATTGTTCCCTCCACGATTTAGCTGTGGTATAATCTTTGTCGTAAGAGGTTTTAAGTTTTACAGTTAGCCCATTTATAAAAGGCACATCCCACGATAAAGTGAGTGAAGATATCAGTATGTTCATTATGGAATTACTGTATCCGGTCAGGCTGTTAAACGCCATGGGATTGAATTTTGCCGATTCATCAATGTTGGCCGCCACAGGCAGGCCGCCGTATTCTGTTGGAGTAATAGGCATCATGCGTTGCGCCAGGTTGATGGGGGGGTTATTCCAAGACTGATTCGATACCGAATAATAGCCTGATTTCCGATCTTCCTGTCTAGCACCCAGGTCAAGCCCTAATTTGAAATTATTATTTAAGTTCACATCAATATTTGAACGCAGGTTATATCGCTTAAATGCAAACTTATCTACAATACCTCCCTGATCGAAATATCCCAGTGAGATGAAGTATTTTGCTGTTTCGTTACCTCCGTTCACAGAAATATTATGATGAGTTGAAGAGGCGCCGTCTTTCATTAATTCGTCAAACCAATTGGTATTTGCGTATTTGCCTTCAGGATCTCCATTCAATACTTTATTATATACCTCTTCGGAAAAGAGCGGCTCCAATCCGTCCATTTCCCTCGCTTTATTATAGTATTTAATGAAGTCGGGACCATTTAAAAATTTAGGATAATTAGTGTTCTGGTTATATGAAACTTTTCCGGTATAAGTAATTTGCGGTTTTTGCAGGCTTCCTCTTTTCGTTTTTACTAAAATCACTCCTCCTGCTCCCTGCATTCCATATACTGCTGCGGCAGAAGCATCTTTCAAAATAGTAATGCTTTCAATTTCGTTCGGATCTAGATTGGTAAATGAACGTTGCACGTCGTCCACAATGATCATAGGGGCAGCATCACCCAAGGTCGAGACACCGCGGATAAGCAACCTGGAACCGTCAGATCCGGGTTGTCCTGACTTCTGTGTCGCTACTAACCCCCGGGAGTTTTCCGACTAAAGCGTTTGTCAGGTTACCGGATGGTGCACTTATAATATCCTTGGCTTCTACTTGCGCTAAAGAACCAGTTACATGCATCTTTTTTTTGTGTTCCATAACCAACCACAACAACCTCTTCCAGAAGCTCTGTATCTTCCAGTAGTTTTATATTCAGAAAGTTTCTGCCGTTAAGAGGAACTTCCTGGGTTTTGAATCCAACATAAGAAAATTCAACTACTGCCTTTGAATCATTAACTGTAAGTTGAAATTCACCCTTTCCGTCAGTAACCGTACCTTGACGGGTACCTTTAACCATTACGTTCACACCAATCAGGCTCTCGCCTTTTGAATCTTCCACGGTACCTCTGACTATATTTGCGCGTACGTGTTCGTACTGCAGATCAGAAGTATGAATAAGCTCAAAACGGATAACGTTTTTTTTACATTTCTTCTGAAGAAGTAATTTTTTTTCATCCTTTTCATAAAATTCATCTTGTTTTTAATTTAACAATCAATTTGTTTTTCTTTTTGTATGATAATTATCCTGAATTTGTTGTCTTTTATTATAAATTTTTCATTCTTGAGATTGCTATGGTATAACTGCATTCTTTTCCCGGTTGTGTCTCCTTTTTTTTGGTGCCAGTACTGTCTTTACCCAGCACTTTTTGTATTGAAAGATGTTTGGCCACGCTTTGTTCTGTTACAAAACGCATAAATATGAGGTAAAAGAGATAGTGAAATGTTGTTTTGTCATAATGTTTAGTCTTTCACTGTAGTTGTTATTGAAATGCTCGTTATACCTTTCCTGTAATCCAGTTGTTTCCGATACTTTTTCTTTGGTTACATGATATCCCTTTTTAAAAGTTAAAGGGTTTTATCCGATAATTTTTGTAGTTGTTGGCCGATCCAGTCGAGGCGATGGAAATATTTTTTTCAAATATTTCTTTTCTCTTGTAGGATTCATCTCTGTTGTTTTTTTATTATTTTGTTATGATTTTAACAAGCCTTTTATGTAGTTCCATATCGCTCTGCTCTTTTGATTGTGATAGCCGGTAAAAGGCATCGCCTCCCTGATAGTAAGCAACTTTTAACGAGTCGAAAGCACCGTTCCGTTCAAAACATCCAAATAATCCCTCAGGCGATAACCCCCAGTCTTTGTTGTTCTTCAGTGCTCTATCATCGAATTCGACCTCCAGGTTCATTTGGAATTTTTGAGCTCTGTTGCAGGCTTCCTGCAGTCTTTCGTATGGCGTATTTTCGTTGAAGAAATAGTTGGGCTGATAATATACTACATTGAAACCCAGATTTTTCCACTCTGAATATCCGTCGGAGTTGAAGTAGGGAATCCAATAAAATCATATTTCTTGCTGTAGATATAGCTTGCCACATCCCTAGCAAGATCTCTGCTGTTTGTGGCTTCCTCTGCCAGCCAGTAGAATCCGACAAGCTCTACATTCTCAAATTTGCATTTTGAAAAAGCTTCTCGGCATAGTTGATATACCATTTACATGCATCCAGCCTGTCCTTTTTATTTGAAAAAAGGAGAGAACGTCCATCCAGCATGCCCCCCCAGTCAACTTGTCCGGGGGGGATAGGCTCGGGTAGGCTTAACACAACTTTTCTTTTTGTGAATTCCTCGTTGCTGCCTTCTTTTCGTATACTTCCGATCTGTTTATTCAATGCATGAATAGCATTGCCATCTCTGAAATAATTGTGAAGGAGATTTTCCCATTCAATTTTTCTTGCAGGCAGCTTTTCATAACCGGAAGCAAAACCCCCCCGTCCCTGTCCGTCCTTAATTTCCAGAAATAAAAAGCCGTCGAATAGCCAGTTTGCCTCTCCGTTTACCTCGGAGGAGACATAGGGTGCAAAATGCTCCGAGTCCCACCGGATACTACGGTGCACACCGCCGTCGTAAATTAGGACAAGATGCTTCGGAACTTCGTTATAATGCGTTAACTCAAGAGGAGGACGTTTTTCTTTAAAGATCAGTTCTTCTTCGTGGCTGATTCTGTCCCCCGCTCGAACATACTGCCAGGGTTGATAGAGCCATAACCAGCAGCATTGAGGCAGTAGATATTCCCTTAATTTTTGTCATCGCTTAATAATATTTTTTTTATCGGTTATCCAGAACATTCCGGGCAAAATCAAACGAGTTGTTTATTCTTGAGGTATTGATGCTTTCCATTATTTTCCAGCATTGGTACAGTCCTCTTGGGACGTGGAAACACCCTTTCCATTTCCGCCTTTCAGGTCCAGCAGCACCTCTCCCTGTCTGTTCAGGTATCCCCCCCACCATTCCGGGGACCGTGGATCCTTAAAGTGGCTCCATGTGTAATCGTGTACCTTGGCGAACCAGTCAAGGCACTCTCCCGAACCGGTCAGTTGGTATCCCTTCAGCAGAGAAATCAAAGTCTCCACATGTACCCACCACAGTTTCTGATCCCACTCCAGCTGCTGTGTAGGAAATCCTTTACGGTCCATAAATAGAATATACCCCCCCCATGTTCTTTATCCCATCCGTATTCGACTGTTTTAAGGGTTGTCTCAACTGCTTTTTCGATAAGTTCCGGTCTGTTCATCCTTTTACCCAGGTCCATGATAAACCACATAGCCTCGATGGCATGTCCCGGGTTCATCAGTCGCCCGTCGAAAGTATCGGAAAGTGATCCATCCTCGTTGACATTTTCCACGATCAAACCGTCCAGTTCGTGTCGTAAAAACACCTCCATCACCTCGTGAATGCACTCATCTATGGTTTTTTTTCAGGAACTCATTGTCTAACAGGTGCTCAATCTCGAGTGAAAGGTTGCAGAGTATCATCGGCAGTGAGAACGATTTCAAGTTTCGCGTTCCGGGAAATGCTTTGTTCCATTTCCCTTTTGGATTGCTTCTTTTTGAAAGTATTATATCGAATGTTTTTTTTGCGATCTCTGCATACTCTTCGTTTCCCGTTGCCTTGCTCAGTTGCCCGAAAGCCATTGCAGCAAAGGTGTAAGAGAAAATGTTATATGGTTCAATGATGGGTTTCCCTTCACGGGTGAGGGAGAAATACCAGTTCAGGTTGCCGTCGTGACCGAATTTTCTCAAGAACTCTCCGCCCTGAATGGCGCAATCAAGCCACTCCCTTCGTTTTTCCACACTGTTGTATAGCATTGAGAACATCCATACCTGTCGCCCCTGCAGCCATATGAACTTATCGGTATCATATACGTTTCCCTGCCGGTCCAGGCACGAGAAATATCCGCCATAGTCCTTGTCCTGGGAGTGGTTAAGCCAGAAAGGAATCACATTTTCAAGTAATTCATCCCTGTATTGAATAGAAAGGGTGTTAAAATCAATCATTTTGTTTTTATTAATATTCATTGAAGAGTGTAATGATATCCATTATGGAATAATACATATTTTAATATCAATACAAAGGAAATAAAAAAAATATTTAATTAACCTAGTACTTGATAAGAAATAAATTAATAAAATAAGAGGCTTGTAGGTATCAATATTAGTAATAGATATGCTTTAACTTTTGGATATTATTTTATGTTTAGTATTTCCTTTATTTGTTGATAGAATCCAACAGTTCAGGTCAATAATCCGGTTTTAGTTTATGTAGTTTCCCTTTATATCTACTTCTTTCTCAAACGGATTTAAAATTTGGTCAATCAGCATTGCTGCTTCTACGCTGGCAAGCTGGTTTTGTACAACGAATTCGGGGAACCAGAATCTGGAATATATCTCTTTTATTCTCATTGTTAACTCTTTTTTTAATAGAAGTTTTCCCATTTTCTTTATTTCGTTTTTTTTACGGGATTTTTTTTCACCTTTTTGTTCGGTTGGATTACATTGAAACGGTGATCATCTGCATATCATATAATAAAAATAGCCTTGTTATCTATTTTAAGAGTATATTCTGGAAATCTCGAAAACAGATAATGGCTGTGCCGTTTTATTTTAACAACTACCACAATCGGTAATATTGTTTAGCAAATACCTTATAATTCAACTTTCGCAAGCATCAGTTATTAGGTCTTGTGCACTGACAACGAGATATTCAGCTGCTTTGCGGGGACACATCCCGCGTAGACTGGCGTTAAAAGAAAAGCTGTTTGAAGCGAAGCAAGTTCTTTTCTTTTGGCAAGCAAGCGGCAGATGGGTCGCAAAAGCAGCGGGAGTCGAGAGTTAGTGCTAAACATAAAATCTTGCGAAACTTAAATTTA
>JMBX01000159.1_pt1 | contig 18073 bp, 26 predicted proteins | sample 616521 | NCBI WGS metagenome assembly JMBX01 (sample SAMN02727906, study PRJNA239997) | anaerobic digester metagenome | biome: anaerobic digester; isolation source: mesophilic anaerobic digester inoculated with municipal waste water sludge... | place: Germany: Bielefeld University, CeBiTec ...
GCAAAAACAGTTAAAATGAAGAGATTGAAAAGAATTCCAAAAGAGGCTATTTAGAAATAAAAAAAATATAGAAAAATCATTTTTAAAAAAAACAAAAAAGGTAGATAATCTATGAAAAAGAAAAAGGTTTTAGATTAAAACATTTATTATTATTTTTATTTATATTTTGGCTTGGGAAGTCCTTAATAAGTCAGAGAGTTGTCATTAAAGATGCAGAAAAAGAAATAATGCATAAAAAGGAAGAGATTGCAAAAATTCAAAGGGAAATAGAAGAATTAAACAATGAAATAGAAGAGAAGGATTCCCTAGACTTTGTGGAAAAGACAGCCAGAGAGGAACTTAAAATGGTAAAGCCTAGGGAGATAATGTATATTGATAAAACAAGGACAAAAGGCCCTTTGTAAACCCTAGAAATTAGTAGTATTATTTGACAATTAGGGCATTCTAATATATACTAAATGGAGAATATATTTTATAAGGAGGAATTGTTTATTTATGCCCATAACTGTTGGAAAAGTAGTTGAGGGCACTGTCACAGGTATTACTAATTTCGGAGCCTTCATTCAATTACCAGGTGGAGATAGTGGCTTAGTCCATATTTCGGAAATATCTGATGACTATGTGGAAAAAGTAACCGACTACTTAAAAAAAAGATCAAAGAGTAAAAGTGAAAGTCTTATCAATATCTAAGGATGGCAAAATAAGTCTCTCTATTAGACAAGCCAAGCCTAAAAATACTAATCCTATTGAAATTGATTGGAACAAAACAGATGAGCAGCAGAAATATATGTCCTTTGAAGATAAGCTTTCTCAATTCCTAAAGGATAGTAATGAAAAACAGGATCAGCTAAAAAGTAGAGATGGCAGAAAAGGACCTGGGCAAAGATATAAAGGATCAAGTAATTTTTAATTAGAAATTGATCCAATAAATAATCTTTAAAATTTCAACTATGCAATTATAAAACCGGATTTTTCCGGTTTTTTTTAATACTCTATTATGCTAATCTTAAGTTAATATAAATTCTAAAGCAGATAGAATTGAGCAAACAAGCCAATCCAATAATAAAATACAAAATTATACAATATGTAAAAACAAATGATTTTATGGCTCTAAGCTTGATAAAAGCTAATACATAAACTTAATCCTTCATTACATTAGATAAATAAATAATAGATAATTTAAATTGTTTTTGTCAATAAATTCTTCTATATAAGGTATAGATATTGACAAAAAAAATCCAAGCCCTTTTGATACTATAGATACAAATATATTATATGGGGGGGTATGGGAATGTTTAAGGCAGAGCTTATATTACCTAAAAACAAAAGATTTAATAAAATTTTAGATCTAGACAGTTCTTATTTCTAAATATTATATTAGCTTTCTTCATTGGAAGAGCAAATATAATGGATAAATTGACACCCTTTGGTATTGGATTTATTGCCGCTTATCTTATTACAGGGAAATTCAATTTATTTTTATTTTTATCTACCATATTGGGAATGATGACCTTCCAAGGGCTAGCTGGACTAGAATATCTTCTAGCCATAAGCCTAATATTTATTATCTACAATAAATACGAAAAGAAAGCCAAAACCACCCTAATTAAATCCTCCTTAATTATTGGCATTATATTTACCCTTACAAGGCTTTCCATAATATTGTTATTCAAAAATATATTTATATATGATATTTTATTATTATCTTTGAAGGAATAACAGTATTTACCTTAAGCTATATATTTTCCTATGGTCTATCTACAGAATCGGTAAATAAGGCCTATAGTAATGAAAAAAATAATCTGTTTTTTTATTTTGTTATCTCTTATAATTTCCGGCATAGGTGATTTATCTATATTAGGCATGTCTATTAAAAATATTATAAATGCAGTAATAATTCTTTACTTTGCCTATTCAGAAGGAGCCTTTATAGGTGGCGCCATAGGCATATCCTTAGGATTGACAAATTATATTTCTCAAACAGAAATGCCTTTTATGCTGGCTATTTATGCTTTAGGAGGCTTATTATCAGGGCTTTTCAGAGAATTAGGGAAAACAGGCTCCATACTAGGATTTTTAATTGGGACAAGTATTGTCAGTTTCTACATCAATGGCTATATAATTAGTTTCATTAATTTAAGAGAATTAATACTATCTATTATATTATTCTACACCATATATAGGCCACTAAATTCCTATATTTCTGGCCATGTAGATATATTAGTGGGGAGAAATAAGGAGGAAAACTATTTTCAAAGAAAAGAAGAATTAATTGTAAATAGACTAAATCAAGTATCTAATGTATTTAAGGATTTAGGTAAGGGCTTTAAAAACTCTACGGAAATGGATTTTACTATTGATCCTAAGGAAGCCTATAGCTTAGTAGATAAGGTGGCTAATTCTATTTGTGCCAAATGCGGTATGCGAAGATTTTGTTGGGAAGAGGGCTTTTATACTACTTATTATGCCATATTTAATATGGTATCAGTATTAGAAGAAAAAAAAGCCCTTAGTAGAAAATAATATACCTATATCCATTAGAGATTATTGTATTAATAAGGAAAAGTTAATAGGGGGGGAGATAAATAGGAATTTCGCTACTTTTCAAATAAATGCCAGTTGGAAAAAGAAAATTTTAGAAAACAGAATATTGGTTTCAGATCAATTAAAGGAAGTGGCCAATATTATTGACAATATGACTAAGGACATATACAAAAATCCCATATTTAAAGAAGATATAGAAGAAGTAATATTTGCCAATTTAAAAAAATAATAGAATAGATGTGGAGGCTGTAACTGTAATAGAATTGGAGGATGAGGATTTTGAAATATATGTAGACATAGATAAGGCATATAAGAAAATAAATGAAGGGGGGGAAATATAAGGAAAATAGTATCTAATTCTATTAATACAACCCTAAAACTATGTATGGTTTATGGCAGAGGCCAGGCAGAAAAATGAAATATAAACTAATTAAAAGCAATAGATACAATGCTCTAACTAGGGTAATCTCCAAGGCCAATAGTATTAATAATATTTCTGGTGATAATTATACCTTTGGAGAAGAGGAAAATGGATATTTTGTTGCCCTATCTGATGGCATGGGTATAGGAAGCAAGGCTAATGCAGAAAGCAGTATTGCCATTAATTTGCTAGAATCCTTCTTAGAAGCTAATTTCGACAAGGCTCTAGCCCTTAGAACTATTAATTCTATATTGAGATTGAAATCCAATGAAGAAATTTTTGCTACTTTGGATATATCCCTAATGGATTTATGCACTGGTAAATTACAAATAATAAAATCTGGTTCCTCAGCCACCTTTATTAAGAAAAAAAGACAAGGTTAAAGTGATTAATCCTAATTCTCTGCCAGTGGGCATATTAGAAGATGTGGATTTTAATACTTATGAGGAATATTTAGAAGACGGAGATATTGTAATTATGATGTCCGATGGAGTATTAGAGGCCAATGAAAATGCATTAAACAAGGAAAAATGGATTAAAAATATAATAGAGGATATAGATAGCGTAAATCCAACTACTATAGCCCAGTCTATTTTAAATAAAGTTGCAGAACAGCCTAATAGTGGAAAAGACGATATGACTATTTTAGTGACGAAAATCTGGAAAACTGTATAATTTTCCCAACTTAGTCAATAATCTTTAAAAACGATAGGAGGTAAATTTATGCTAAAGCAGATAATAATTATTTCAGATGGTCAGTCTAATACAGGCCCTAATCCAGTAAATATGGCTGCACTAGCTTTTGATAATTCTATTATAGTAAATACCATAGGGATTATTGACAATGAAGAGAATTCACTACCTATTTTTGAATTAGAAAGTATTGCAGAAAATGGAGGTGGAATATGCGAATTAAGTAATATAAATAATCTTTCAGAGGCCTTAAGCAGATTAACTGTAAAGTCTGTTTATAATACGGTGGAGGAAATGGTAAGTCAAGAATTAAAAGAGATTTTAGATTTAAATATTGAAGAAATAGAGCCTAGAGAAAGACATAAATTTATAAAATTAATAGACAAAATTGGAAGTGAAATAGATTTAAGATGTTTAATTCTATTAGATATTAGTGGCAGTATGACAAATAAAATAGATATGGCTAGAAAAAGTATTTTTGAATTATTACTTTTTTTTAGAAGAGAGAATAGGAAAAAAATCATATAGGGGGGGTTATAGCATTTCCCTATAAAAATACGAATTGCAAATTATTATGTGATTTCACTCAGGATATAGATATTTTAAAACAAAAAAATTAAGATATTAGAAACTGGCGGCACCACTCCCACAGGCTATGCCATTGAAGAAGCCATAAAGATATTTACTGAAGAACAGGAATATCCCATATATGATAATATAATTTAGGTGCAATATGAATATCATAGGAAAATGGAATAAAAACGACTATAGAATTCTTAAATCCATTGGAAAAGGAAGTTTTGGGATAGTTTACAAGGCCCGGGACTTCAAGGGAAATATTGTAGCCATTAAAATGTCTAAGGAATTACTATCTATAAGTAATGAATATAATGGATTATTGAAATTTAAAAATATGGACTTTGTGCCTAGAGTCTATGATTTGATGATTGGGAAAAAAACTGGGGGGAGATTTGGCATTTCATTGTAATGGATTATATTTCTGGAGAAAATTTAAAGGAAATAATTAAAAATGGGGGGGAATTAAACAATAGGCATATATTTAAAATTGGCCTAAGGCTATTATATATAATGAAAGAAATAGATAATTTAGGCTTTAAATACACTGATATAAAATTAGAAAACATTTTATTGACTAGGGCTGGAGATATTTATTTAATAGACCATGGTTCCCTAATCGAAAAAAACCAGCCTACTAAGGAATACACTCAAGTTTATAATATTAATTCTTGGAATGTGGAATACAAATATAGTTTAGAAAAAAAAGTATATTATTTAGTATAAATATGGTCCTTATAAATTTAATTGGAAAATTTGAATATAATCCTATACAATATAATTTAGAAGAGTTAATAGCCAATATACAGAAATTCCCCATAAATAGAAGAGAAAGATATTTTCTTATAAGGGGGGGATTAAGGGGGGGTAGGTTTAAAAATTTTGCTCAATATGAAAGTGCTCTAAAAAGATTATTAGCTAAAGGGAAACCCAATAGAAGTTTAGACAAAATTGACTATATATTAATTTTTTTCCATAGTCAGTTTTGTTTTTATTTTTGTAATTGGCCTAAGAAGAATTTTTATTTCATATTAATTGTAAATTTGTTGAAATCCTAGGAAGATTCATATAAGATTAAGAGGGAACAAACTATTATAGGTGATGCTAGTGAAGGAACAGGTTTTAAATAATATTAGGGAGTACAATTTAATTGAAAATGGAGATAATGTGGTAATAGGTCTTTCGGGAGGACCAGATTCTATGGCACTTCTATATGTATTATTGGAAATAGAGGAAATAGACTTTAATATCCATATTGCTCATGTAAATCATGGAGTAAGAGGGAAAGAGGCCTTAGCAGATGAAATTTTTGTAGAGAAATTGGCTAAGAAATTAAATCTACCCTATTACTCTATACAAGTAAATATGAATCAATATGCTAAGGATAAAGGTATTTCCTCAGAAGAAGCTGGTCGGAAACTTCGCTATGGCTTTTTTTTCATGAAATTCTTAGGAAAATAGGTGGGGGGGGAAAATTGCAGTAGCCCATAATAAAAATGATCAGGCAGAAACTTTATTGATGAGAATTTTTAGAGGGACAGGCATAGATGGTCTTAGGGGGGGAATGGATTTTATTTCAGAAGATATAATTAGGCCTATTTTAAATATTCATAGAGCAGAAATAGAAAATACTTAGACGATAGAAATATAGAAACTAGATTAGACAAGACTAATTTAGAGCCTATATATAATAGAAACAAAGTGAGATTAGAATTAATCCCCCCCTATATAGAAGAGAATTTTAATCCCAATATTATAAATACTTTATGGAGGACTTCTAGAATTGCCACCATTGATAGCGATTTTTTTTAGAAAAAATATACGGAAAAAAAGCTATAATAATATGATGAAAAAAAAGGGAAAACATAGTATAATTTTAAATAGAGAGGATTTTTTTAAAAGAAGAGCAGAGTATACAGCAGAGAATAATCAGGAATTCTATAATAGATATAAATGGCAGTATACAAGGAATTACAGAAAGACATATAATTTCCATATTAGAATTATTTATAGAGGGTAATACAGGAAAGAGTATAAATTTAGTAGACAATTTAATAGCTAGAACAAATTATGAGGAAATAATTATAGAAAAAAAACGAGATTTAGAAAAAAAAGGATTATCTATATGAAATTCCCATAGATGATATTATATATATTGAGGCATTGGGCTTGAAAATTACTACAGAAGTAATACCTGCAAATAATATAGATTATAATAATATAGATAATTTTACTAAGTATTTTGATTTTGAAAAAAATAAATGGGAAATTATATATTAGAAATAGAAAAGCTGGAGATAGATTCACTCCTTATGGCATGATAGGAAGTAAAAAAATTAAGGATTATTTTATAGATGAAAAAGTTTCAAAGGATAAAAGAGATGAGATTCCAATTTTAATTGATAAAAATAATATAATTTGGGTAATAGGTTACAGGATTAGTGATTTATATAAAATAACAGAAGGTACAAAAAAAGGTATTAAGAATATCTTTTGAAAATATTTAGTTTGAGGAGGATCATTATGGAAGACTTTGTAAAGGAAATACTTGTAACTAGTGAGGAAATTGAGGCAAAGGTTGAGGAATTAGGGAAACAAATAACAGAAGACTATAAAGACGAGGAATTAATTTTAGTTGGAATATTAAAGGGTGCTGTAATATTTATGGGAGATTTGGCTAGAAATATTGGAATGCCAGTAGAAATGGATTTTATGGCTGTATCTAGTTATGGCTCCTCATCTACTTCTACTGGAGTAGTTAGACTGCTAAAAGACTTAGATGGAAGTATAGAGGGAAAACATGTTTTAATAGTAGAAGATATTATAGATACTGGTCTTACACTATCCTATTTAATGGATAATTTAAATAAAAGAGGGGGGGCAAAATCAGTGAAAGCATGTACCCTTTAGACAAGCCAGATAGGAGGAAAACCGAAGTCCCAGTAGAATATAGGGGGGGATTTGTAATTCCTGATGAATTTGTAGTAGGCTATGGAATAGACTATGCACAAAATATAGAAATTTACCCTATGTGGCGGCATTAAAAGAGGAAGTTTATAGCTAAAAAAAACTCGTTGTACTTTAAGTTTAGATATGCTATAATTGGAGAATATGAGTTAATTTTAGACAGAAGGGAGGACTAGGATTGAGGAAATTTTTTTAGAGGCAGTAGTTTTTATTTGCTTCTATTTATCATAATAATTTTCGCAGTGTCTACATTTAGCAAAGATGTAGAACCAGCAAGGGAAATGGATGTAATTGAATTTCTAGATAATTTGGAAAAGGATAATATACAGAGCATTAGCGATGGCGGAGATGTATTTAAGGGGGGGAAGCTTAAAGATGGAACCCAATATGAATTTGTAGTTCCTAAGCATATGAGCAATACCTTCTATGAGGATTATTTAAAGGAAAAGTTGATTCGAAGCAGATTAAATCTCTTAAAGGTGAGCTTGAACCTACTACGCCTTGGATCGTTAGCATATTGCCTACAATATTTGTAGTTTTAATGTTTGTAGTATTTTGGTTTATGCTAATGCAGCAATCCCAAGGTGGAGGCAATAGGGTAATGTCCTTTGGGAAAAGCAAGGCTAGAATGCATAAAGAAGACGATAAGAATCTAATTACATTTGACGATGTGGCAGGTTTAAAAGAAGAAAAAGAAGAATTAGAAGAAATTGTGGATTTTCTCAAAAGTCCAAGAAAATATTTAGAAATTGGTGCTAGAATTCCGAAAGGTGTACTATTAGTAGGACCTCCAGGTACAGGTAAAACCTATTTATCCAAGGCTGTAGCTGGGGGGGAAGCAGGAGTACCATTTTTCAGTATTTCTGGTTCAGATTTTGTGGAAATGTTTGTAGGAGTTGGAGCCAGTAGAGTAAGAGATTTATTCGAACAGGCGAAAAAAAATGCACCATGTATAGTCTTTATAGATGAAATAGATGCAGTAGGAAGAAGAAGGGGAGCAGGCCTAGGTGGAGGCCATGATGAAAGAGAACAAACCTTAAATCAATTACTAGTTGAAATGGATGGTTTTGGTACCAATGAAGGTATTATAGTAATGGCAGCTACCAATAGACCTGATATATTAGACCCAGCAATTTTAAGGCCTGGTAGATTTGATAGACAAATCTATGTAGGGCTTCCCGATGTAAAAGCTAGAGAGGAAATCCTAAAGGTTCACACTAGAAATAAACCTCTAGATGAAGATGTGGATTTACAAGTTGTAGCTAAGAGAACACCTGGATTTTCCCCCCCTGCTGATTTAGAAAATTTGGCAAATGAAGCTGCATTATTATCTGCAAGACAAAATCTTAAAAAGATAAATATGGAAACCATAAACGAGGCTTCCATAAAAGTAGTAGCAGGTCCAGAGAAAAAGTCCAAAGTAATTAGTGAAGAGGAAAGAAGACTTACAGCCTATCATGAGGCAGGCCATGCTCTAACTTCTAGATTACTTCCAAATCAGGACCCAGTTCATATGGTAACTATTATTCCAAGGGGGGGTATGGCTGGTGGATTTACAGCCTATTTACCAGAGGAAGACAGATACTATATGACTAAGAAAGAAATGGAAGATGAATTGGTCAGTCTATTGGGTGGTAGGGTCGCAGAAGCATTAGTCCTAGATGATATATCTACAGGCGCCCAAAATGATATAGAAAGAGCCACAAAATTAGCTAGAAGAATGGTAACACACTATGGTATGAGTAGTAATTTAGGGCCTATGACCTATGGTACCGATGAAGAAGAAGTATTTGTAGGTAGAGATTTAGGTAGAGCTAGAAACTATAGTGAAGAAGTAGCAGCAGCCATAGACAGAGAAATGAGATCCCTAATAGATAGGCTTATAACAAAGCGGAAACTCTATTAAAAGAAAATATAAATGTGCTTCATAAAGTAGCAGAAGCATTGCTTGAAAGAGAAACTCTAGATGGAAAAGAATTTGAGGAAATCTTTGTAGCAGCAAGTATTTAGTTTAATTGATCATGGACAATTGTAAGGGAGACCTTTGGTCGCTTGAATATTATAAACGGTGCCTTTTATTTGGATTTAAATAAAAGGCACCGTTTTTTTTCGTTATTAAATTAACTATTTAGAATTTTCAAAATAGTCCTTTACAACAATACTCAGATAATGTATAATATAATTATTACATTAACATATTAAAGTCTAAGATTGCTGCTTTATTTGTGGCAAATTAGTAATCCTATTTTGCCTAGCAAATAAAATCCAGTATGGATGGTTTAAAATTGCCATTTATACTGGATTTTTTTTATATCCTGAGAAAGGAGGTTTAGTTTTAGTTAATACATTTGGAGAGAAAATAGGAGGTGTAAAATATGCTAAATAAGGACATCCATAGGAAATTATCTATATTCATAATTTTGGTTTTATTGATTGGTATAGTATTAGCAGGCTGTGGTTCTAAGGAATCGGGAGGAAAAACTGAAACTGTATATCTTACTTTTGCATCGGGCAGTGTTGGTGGGGGGGCCTATTATCCATTAGGTGGTGGTATAGCAGATATATTAAGCGAATTAGATGGGGGGGTACAATGTACATCAGAGGCTACAGGCGCTTCAATAGAAAATGGTCGATTAGTAGCATCGGGAGAATCCCAATTAGGTTTTATGATGGGTGATGCTGCCCATAAAGCGGTAAATGGTATAGAACCTTTTGAAAAGAATTTGCCCCCCTTAAGGCACTTTTCAATATGTATACTGCTCCTGAACATATAGTAACATTAAAGGGATCTGGAATTAAAACCATAGAAGATCTAAAGGGGAAAAAGGTATCTGTAGATGCGCCAGGCAGTGGTTGTGAAGTAATGGCAAAGGAAATACTAAAGGTACATGATATAACATATGATGATTTTAAAGTAGCCAATCTCTCCCAAACAGAAGCGGGGGAGGCCTTAAAGGACGGGAATATAGATGCATTATTTTGGAATTTTGCATATCCAGGGGCAGTAGTAATGGATGTAACTTCAGTTAGGGATATTGAAATGATTCCTGTAACGGGGGGGAATATGCTAGATAAATTGGTAGATGAATTTTCCTATTATGTAAAGGATATAATTCCTGCTGGGACCTATAAAGGTGTGGATGAGGATATTCCTGTTTTGGCAGTAGGTAATGTAGTGGTAGTAAATGATAATATGGACGAAGAATTAGCCTATAAAATTACCAAAATCTTATTTGAAAATATTGAACGTTTGGCAGAGGGACATCCTGCAGCAAATCAAATGAATCCAGAAATGGGTGCTAAAACACCTATCGACTTACATCCAGGGGCAGAAAGATATTTTAAAGAAATCGGAATACTGAAATAAAATTGTGGAGAAGGAGGTTTTATTTTGAAGGGGATGAAAAGGCTTTTAATTATTGTTTTTCTAATAATTAATTTTACTTATTCTCTTCTGGCCAGTGCCAATATTAGAAATATATTCACTTCCAAATAGGACTCTCCTCTTACGTAATAGATTGCCTAAAACAGGGGTTTTTCAACTACAATATATCCACTCATGGGACAAAACCCCCCCTGTTTGGGATATATTTAAAGTAAATAAGCTTGGAAACTTAATACTAGACAGAGAAGAATATTTATGGATGGGGGGGGCAGGTTTAGAATCCTATTCGGAGGCAGATATGGACTTTAATGGGGGACGAGTGTCTATAAGGCACAATAAAAATATTAAAGAATTTCAATTAGCAGTTGGAACAGTGGCCAATCATCGATTAATTATAGATAACAATGAAATAACCCTGGATAGCATAGTAGAAGCAGGAAAAAGAGATAATAATCAAAACTAGATTATTACCACGATTAATATTCTATTTGAAAGGAAGTGAAATACTTGTCTAATAAAAATGAAATGAGCAAGCAAGCCATTCCTAGTGATATAGAAGAATTAATGACAAAAACCCGTGAATATAAGGGATTTATGGCAATTTTAATAACCATAATTGCAATATCAGCCTCTGTTTTCCATCTATATACAGCTCTAGTAGGTGCATTTTTCGCCTTAACCCAAAGAAGTATTCACTGGATATTTATGTCTGTACTTATATTCCTTCTTTATCCTGCTTCTAGGAAAAAGGGTCAGGAAAAACTTAAATTGTATGATGTGGTGCTGGCACTACTTTCAATAGCAGGTGGGCTATATATACTTGTAGATATGGAAAACATAGTAAATAGGGCTGGTGCACCTACACAATTAGATATTATATTAGGAATAATAATGGTATTAATAGTTTTAGAGGCCACCCGTAGAGCAGTAGGATGGGTACTCCCTATAGTGGCAATTACAGCCCTAGTATATGCATATTTTGGGCCCTATATGCCGGGATTATTAAAACATAGGGGTTATTCCATAGCGAGAATCTTTCCCTATCAATTTCTAACTACAGAAGGTATATTTGGGATTCCATTAGGAGTATCAGCCACATTTGTCTATCTCTTTATACTATTTGGAGCATTTCTAGAAAAGACAGGGCAGGTAAATTTTTTTTATAGATCTGGCCTTAGCCTTAACAGGCTCATCTCAAGGAGGGCCAGCTAAGGCCTCAGTAGTATCTAGTAGTTTTTTTGGAACTGTTTCTGGTAGTTCTGTGGCCAATGTAGTAGGTACTGGAACCTTTACCATACCACTTATGAAAAGTGTTGGATATGAGCCTCATTTTGCTGGAGCAGTAGAGGCTGCTGCATCTACAGGAGGGCAAATTATGCCACCTATAATGGGGGCAGCTGCATTTATCATGGCTGAAACCCTAGGAGTATCCTATGGGAAAATTGCAGCCTCAGCAGCAATTCCTGCTATATTGTACTATGTATCTATTTTGCACAGGTACATTTTAGAGCAGGTCGCCTAGGATTAAAGGGAATACCTAAGGAAGAATTACCAGATTTGAGGGAGACTTTCCGTAGAGGATGGCATTTATTAGTGCCACTTATAGTCTTAATAGGTTCTTTGGTCAGAGGTTATTCTCCTATGAAGGGCGTATTTTGGACTATTATAATAACAGTGTTTTTAAGTTTGGTCAAAGAAGAGACTCGAATGACTCCGAAGAAATTTATAGAGGCCTTAGAAGATGGAGCTAGAACAGCAGTAGAAGTAGCTGCTGCCAGTGCCAGTGCGGGTATAGTAGTAGGGGGGGTTATTACTATGACTGGTTTAGGGCTTAAATTGGCAGGCTTAATCTTAACTTGGTCTGGTGATAGTCTAGCCTTAGCTTTAATATTCACCATGTTTGCCTCTATTCTCTTAGGAATGGGACTGCCTACTACAGCTAAATATGTAATTTTATCTACATTGGCAGCACCAGCCTTAGTACATTTAGGTGTACCAGCAATTGCAGCCATATGTTTATTCTTTATTATGGTGTAGTGGCAGATATTACTCCACCAGTGGCATTGGCAGCCTATGCAGGTGGAGGCCTAGCAGGAGCGGATCCGATGAAAACTGGCTTTATGGCTGTACGAGTAGGCTTGGCCGCTTTCATTATTCCCTTTATATTTGCCTATCATCCCAGTTTACTTTTAATTGGTAGTTTAAGTGAGATAATACTAGCATCTATTACTGCAATTATTGGTGCTATTAGTTTGGCTGCAGGCTTACAAGGCTGGTTTATTACTAAAACGGGAAATTGGGAAAGGATATTATTTTTTTTATTATAGCTTTCCTATTGATTAAACCAGGATTAGTTACAGATTTAATTGGCCTAGGTGGACTAATATTAATAGTCTTTCGTCAAATGGCTACAGTAAGAAAATCCCCCCCATCAACTTTAGAGGATATTTAATTCTTTGAATTAAAAAAATAGAATTAAAATGTACTGCTTTATTTGTGACAATGAGGATAAAATCCAATTGTTTAACAAATAAAACCCAGTATTAATGAAATCTCTTAATCATTGGTACTGGGTTTTAATGATTAAATTTAAAGGAGGTATTTTAATGAGTTTAAATAAGGCGCCAAAAAAAACAATGTATTTTATAGGAATCAAAATTGGCATTATCCCAAAATAACTCACGGTAAGGGAATTTATTTATATGGTGAAGATGGGAAGGAGTATATTGATGGATGTTCCGGTTCTGCAGTAGCCAATATTGGCCATGGAAACCAAGAAGTAGCTGAATTTGCCAAGGAACAAATAGAGAGAATTGCCTTTACTCACCTATCTAGGTGGACTGTAGATACTATTGAAAAGGCTGCAGAAAGAATAGCATCCTGGTGTCCAGAAGGCTTGGATCATGTATATTTTGTATCTGGAGGGTCAGAGGGTACGGAAACAGCTATAAAAATGGCAAGACAATATTTTGTAGAAAGAGATGGGAAATCCAGTAAGTGGAAAGTAATATCTAAATGGCATTCCTATCATGGTGCAACCTTAGGTTCTCTATCTATGACGGGAAGTATTGGAAGAAGGAAAATATATGATCCCCCCCTATTAACTAATTTCCCTAAAATCACCCAATTTTATCACTATAGAAATCCTTGGGGAGCTAAGACCTTGGAAGAAACCAGTATATTGGCAGCTAAAGAATTAGAGAGTGAAATCCTGCACCATGGGCCAGATAATATTGCAGCCTTTATTTCAGAGCCTGTAGTAGGTTCAGCAGTACCAGGGTCTCATCCAGAAAAGATTTACTTTGAAATGGTAAGGGAGATTTGTCATAAATACGATATTCTATTTATAATGGATGAAGTCATGTCAGGTTCAGGAAGGACAGGGAAGAAAATGGCATCAGAACATTTTGATGCTAAACCGGATATATTAGTGCTGGCCAAAGGCTTAAGCAGCGGATATACTCCCATAGGCGCCGCTGTATCCAATAAAGAAATATTTGAAACCATAATGGTAAAAGGCTCAGGGAATTTTATCCATGGGCATACCTATGCCGGGAATCCTCTGTCCTGTGGAATTGCAGATAAGGTAATGGAAATTATAGAAAGGGAGAACTATATAGAAAACTGTGCCATTCAAGGAGACTATTTAATGGAAAAGTTAGAGAATCTATATAATTATCCCATAGTAGGAGATATTCGAGGGAAGGGTCTAATGATAGGAATTGAGTTTGTCCAGGATCAAAATACAAAAGAATCCTTTTCAGTAGATAAAAATCTTAAGGGCAAAATCACTAGTAATTGTCTCAAGGAAGGTTTGGTACCCTATCCAGGTGGAGGTTCTGTAGATGGAGTAAGGGGGGGAGATCATATTTTATTGGCTCCACCAATTAATATAAATAAAGCGGAAATAGATTTACTATATGAAAGATTAGATAGGGCTATTGAAAAAAAACAGCAGAAGAACTGTTAGCTGAAAATCAATATAAGGAGGCATATTATGGATTTTAGAAAAGACAAGTTAATTATAACTGTTGCCCTTACGGGAAATGTTCCCACTAAAGAAATAAATCCCTATACTCCCATTACTACTGAAGAAATAGTGGAAGATATAATTAAATGCAGGAAATTAGGTGCCTCAGTAGCCCATATTCATGTAAGGGATGAAGAGGGAAATCCTACAAGTAAAAGAGAATTATATAAAGAAATATTGGATGAATTAGAAAAAAAGGATTGCGATATAATAACTCAGCTTTCTACAGGTGCAAGGGGGGGAGGAGGCAATACCATAGAGTGGAGGGGGGGGCAAATGCTAGACCTAAATGCAGAAATGGCTAGTTTGTCTACAGGTTCTTCAAACTTTCCCACACAGGTTAATGCAAATTCCTTTGAACTGATTGAAGCATTAGCTAATAAAATGTATGAAAATAATATAAAACCTGAAATAGAAGCTTTTGATTTAGGAATGATAGATAATGCCAAATATTTACTTAGGAAGGGAATACTAAAACCTCCATTACAATTTAATCTGGTTATGAATGTAAGGGGGGGTTCAGTATCTGGTACACCAAAAAAATCTATTTCATATGATAGAATCACTGCCAGAAGGTTCCCTATTTACAGTATCAGGCATAGGGCCTAGTCAAGTTCAAATGCTCACTATGTCGATTTTACTTGGGGGGGCCATACTAGAACTGGATTAGAAGACACCATACTTTATGAAAAAGGAATACTAGCCTCAAATCCTATGTTAGTTGAAAGGGTAGTTAGAATTTCTAAAGAACTAGGTAGGGATGTGGCTACACCAAATGAGGCTAGAGAAATCTTAGGTCTTGGGGAAAAGGGCTATGCTATTTAGTATAGCCTTTTTAAATGTAAGAAGGATTTCTAAAAAAAATGTAGAATATATCTTCGGGAGGTGATTTCGTGAGGGAAATTCGTAATTTTGGAGAAGACACTGTATACTTTGTATCCTATGCAAAACTTCCTGCAGATATATCTGCCACTTATGTACACGAGGTTGTAGGTGTAGGCTTTTTAATTAATACTAAAACAGGTATAATTGAAGATACTATGGTTACTTTAATTTCAGATTTAGTAAAGGATTTTTAGCCTATCTTATAATCGGACACAATATAGAAACAGATTTAGAAGAAATCATAGGGAAAATAGAAAGTAGATTTTTTTGGTCAATCCCAAAAAGCAGTTATAGTTGCCATAAAAGGAGTTCATAGGAGATATATGCAGTGGAAAGAATCCGATATAAAATATTGATTTAGTTTTAAAATTAGGTACTGGTGGATTTAATTGCGCTGGTACTTACTTTTTGATATTTTTCACCATGGTTTTTGCAACAAATACTTCATTTTCAATTTTTTTGAAATATATGTTGCAAAAAGCACAGTCTTATTACATAATATAGATGGAGAGAGTTAAAGGAGGCTAGGAAAATGTTTGATGAGAAAAAAAATAGAGGAAATTAAAAATGGAAAAAAAACAATGGACGGAGGGTCCAGTGGAAAAAGCTATTAGTAGATTTCCGGAAAGAAAAGAGCAGTTTACTACAGGCTCCAATCTGGAAGTAGAAAGGCTTTATACTCCAGATAATGTAGAGGATTTTGATTATAATGAAAATTAGGCTATCCAGGCCAGTATCCCTATACTAGAGGTGTTCAACCAACTATGTATAGAGGTAGACTTTGGACTATGAGACAGTATGCAGGCTTTGCTACTGCAGAAGAATCTAATCAAAGATATAAATACTTATTAGAACAGGGACAAACAGGCCTTTCTGTTGCCTTTGATTTGCCTACTCAAATAGGCTATGATTCAGACCATAGTTTATCTGAAGGGGGGGAAATTGGAAAAGTAGGAGTGGCCATAGACTCCCTAAAGATATGGAAATATTATTTGACGGTATACCCTTAGACAAAGTAAGTACCTCTATGACTATAAATGCACCAGCCAGTGTATTATTAGCTATGTATATTGCCGTAGCAGAAAAGCAGGGCGTATCTAAGGAAAAACTAAGAGGAACTATACAAAATGACATATTAAAAGAATATATTGCAAGAGGAACCTATATATTCCCACCAGAGCCTAGTATGAGATTAATAACTAATATTTTCGAATACTGCTCTACAGAGGTTCCAAAATGGAATACCATTAGTATTAGTGGTTATCACATAAGAGAAGCAGGCTCTACAGCTGCTCAGGAAGTGGCCTTTACATTGGCAGATGGTATTGCCTATGTGGATGCAGCTATTAAAGCAGGACTAGATGTAGACGATTTTGCGCCAAGACTATCCTTTTTCTTTAATGCTCATAATGATTTGTTAGAAGAAGTTGCTAAATATAGAGCAGCTAGAAGACTTTGGGCTAGAATTATGAAAGAGAGATTCCATGCTAAAAATCCAAAATCTATGGCATTAAAATTCCACACTCAGACAGCTGGGTCCACATTGACAGCACAACAACCAGATAATAATATAATTAGGGTAACTATTCAAACCTTAGCATCAGTATTAGGAGGAACCCAATCCTTGCATACTAACTCTAAGGATGAGGCTTTAGCATTGCCTACAGAAGAGGCAGTAATGATTGCTTTACGTACTCAACAAATAGTAGCCCATGAATCTGGAGTAACGGAAACCATAGATCCATTGGCAGGATCTTATTATATAGAAAGTTTAACAGACAGAATAGAAGAGGAAGCCATAAAATATATTGAAAAAAATAGATGAATTAGGCGGAGCACCTCAGGCAATAGAAAAAGGCTATATACAACAAGAAATTCAAAATTCTGCCTATAGATATCAAATGGAAGTAGAAAGTCAAGAAAGAATAGTAGTAGGTATGAACAAATTCCAAATAGAAGAAGAGGGGGGGCACAAAGATTTACTAAAAGTAGACCCAGAAGTAGAAAAACTACAAAAGGAAAAACTTGCAAAACTAAAATCTGAAAGAAATAATGAAGATGTTCAAAATAGATTAAAGGAATTAGAAGATGCAGCAAAACTGATGCAAATCTAATGCCTTATATAATAGAAGCAGTAAAAGTATATGGTACCTTAGGAGAAATCTGCGATGTATTACGTGGAGTATTTGGAGAATATGAACAATCAGTAATACTATAGACAAATCAAATAAAAGGGACAGGTTTTTGTAGTGAATAATTGTTACAATATGTCATTCTGAGGGCTTTAGGCCGAAGAATATTTAAATGGGACAAAATGAGATCCTTCACCTTTGGTTCAGGATGACAACGCTGTGAATTGAAATAAATTGGAGGGAGAAAATATGGATAGACCTATTAGAGTTTTGGTAGCAAAACCTGGATTAGATGGCCATGATAGAGGGGGGGCTAAGGTAATTGCTCGTTCCTTGAGAGATGCTGGTATGGAGGTAATATACACAGGACTTAGACAAACACCTGAACAAATTGTAGCAGCAGCTATTCAAGAGGACGTAGATGTAGTAGCTATGAGCAT
>JMBX01000160.1_pt1 | contig 18072 bp, 32 predicted proteins | sample 616521 | NCBI WGS metagenome assembly JMBX01 (sample SAMN02727906, study PRJNA239997) | anaerobic digester metagenome | biome: anaerobic digester; isolation source: mesophilic anaerobic digester inoculated with municipal waste water sludge... | place: Germany: Bielefeld University, CeBiTec ...
ATGCATGCGCACCCAGGGCAGCTGGCTTTGGCCCGTGGTAGGATCAAAATAGAGGGGGGGTTGATGCTGATGCCAGACTAAAGCCACATTCAGCACCGGCTCCTCTGTTTGCACTTCGGCAGCGGCCGCCGCCCCAACGGGCAGTAAAATAAGCAGTAGGACTAATACCCTGCCCATCCAGACTTTAAACGCATATTCATCCGCCTCTCCCTCCTAATAAAATCAGCCTTTCACTCCACCTTGAGTCAAACCGGAAATCAACTGCCTCTGCAGCGTCAAAAAGATCAACACAATGGGTGCGGAGGCAATAATCGCCGCCGCGGAAAAACACCCCAGCGTTTAGCATATTGATCACCGAGAAAAAGATTCATGCCTACCGCTAACGTGAGCTTATCTGTGCTTTGCAGCATCACTTGGGCCAGCATAAATTCTGAATAGGTGCCGATAAAGGCCAAAATGAAAACGACAACCAGAATCGGGCGCACCAAGGGCAGGATAATCCGCCAGAAAGCGGCAAAAGGCGTTGCCCCCCATCGAGCATGGCCGATTCCTCCAAAGAACGGGGATAGTATCGAAATAGCCCTTCATCAGCCAAGTATTGATTCCGATTGCTCCGCCCAAATAAACCATGATCAAACCGGCGTGCGTGTTCAGCTAAGGCGGGTGCAACGCGGCCTACCGACAACAGCAGCAGGTATAAAGAGACAACCGCTAACATTTGGGGGAAAATTTGCACTAAAATTAGGGCAAACAGCCCGGTCCTTCTGCCCTTGAAACGAAAACGCGAGAAGGCATAGGCGGCCAAAGCGCACAACCAAACGGATAAAAGGGCGCTGATGCCCGAAACCTTAATACTGTTCCACATCCAAATCAAAAACGGGTAGCGCGGCTCAGCCATAAGTGATCGATAGTTTTCCAGTGTGGCCACGGTAGGTACCAGACTTTGCTTGACCAAGGAATTGGTGCCGTCAAAAGACGCGGAGATAACCCAGGCCACGGGAAAAAAAAGACAAAACTAAGCGCCAGCAAAATGATGAGATGGCGCCACATATGCCCCCCCAGCGCCGTCAACCTGTTATACATTCTGCCCCCCCACCTCCTCCAAAGCTCTAGTAAAGCGGAAATTGAACCAGGTTATCGTGCCGATGATTATGAAATCAAACAGACACCGCGGCCGCCAAGCCGTAGTCTGCACCCCCCCTACCCCCCCTTCAAATGCTAAGCGGTAGGTATAGGAAATAAGTATATCCGTGGCCCCCCCGCGGGAGTGGCCGCCCCCCCGGCAATGGGCGGGCGCCCCCCCGTAAATAAGTGGATCAAAGTAAAATTATTAAAGTTAAAGGCAAAAGAGGAAACCAAAAGCGGTGACACGGTGGTCATCAGAAGGGGGGGCATAGTAATGTAGCGCAAGCGCTGCCCCTTGGTGGCTCCGTCACAGTAGCCGCTTCATATAACTCGGGGGGGGAAATGCTCTGCAAAGCCCCCCAGCGTGACAATCATCATATACGGGAAGCCAAGCCATAAATTGACGGTGAGCAAAGCTATTTTGGCCCAAAAGGGATCCTGCAGCCAGGGCACGGCAGTGCCCAGCACAGCCTGCAGCACCCGATTAACCTGGCCAAATTCAGTGTTGAACAGCCCCCCCGCCAGACCAGGGCACTGACGAACCCCGGAATGGCATAGGGAATAATGAGCAGCGAACGATACAAGCCGGTCAATTTAAGATCGGGGGGTGATTTAAAATCAAAGCCAGCAATAAGCCCAAGGTGAACGTTAAAGCAACGCTGAAAAATGCCCAGGTGAAAGTCCAGGCGAACACCTGGGCAAAGGGGGGGCCTGCTATTGCCTTATTAGTCAACAGCCGCAGGTAATTGGCAAACCCCCCCACATGAATGCGGTACCCGGGCAGCAGCCTTTCTCCGTTGGCGTCGGTAAAATAACCGTTGAGGGGTGTGTAGCCTGTCCCGGTGCGGTTATCGATTACCCGGTCTTGCGCGTCCAGGTAAGTGTAGCGGGGTTTAAGCTCTTGAAAATGGGCCGCATCCGCCAGCTGCAGCTCCACACCATCCCAATTAAGACGCAGCTTCTGCAAAAGGGCGATGCGCTTGAGCACCTCTCGCCGTTCCAAGCGTTGAGCCCCACCGATGCGCACAACTTGGCCCGCCTGATCAAAATCATAATCCCCTATTTCCTCCAGGGGGGGCAGAATAATATCGCCCTTGGATGCGAATTGACGCCCGCGATGATCAGTAAACAGCAGGGTAAGTTGTTGGTCGGGCGCTTCAAACAAGACAAAGGGGGGGTGTTTGGCCGCTTCCGGTGCGGCGTACATGCGCTTTTCCAGCTGCTCGATCACTTGGCCCTTGCTGAGGATATTGCCCGTGCCATAGTTGGTAAACGAAATATAAATATTATAAAAAAAGAGGGTAGAGGACCATGGCCGCCATAAACACTAAACCCGGCAGTAGATAGCGCAGGGGGGGTAGGCCCTTTCGGTGAGGGCAACCACATTGATTAAAATCAAGCCCAATGCGGCAGATAACGAAAAGCCAATTTGCCCCCCCTGCAGATAAAGGGAAATGGCAAAGCGCAGCACGAATGCGTCGAACAGCCCCCCCAAAACGAGTATTTTCACGCTAAAAAAACTAAGCCGCGCCCCCCCGGCCCTGGGCCGGCCCTTAGGGGTTGGGCTTGTCATTATCTCCACTCCTTCGGTAGGGCCAAGGGCCGGGATTCTTGGATCCCGGCCCCCCCGCCCCCCCTTTTCGGATTACTTTGCTTCTTTGATCAAAGCTAAGATCTGCTCTACAGCAACATCCAAAGCAGCCTGGGGTTCCATCTCCTGGTTGGCAACCAATTCGATAGCATCCGACCAGGCGGTCCAAACAGAGGCCATCTCGGGAATGGAAGGCATGGGTACGCCCACGGCGCCACTCAGGCCCACGCCCAATACGATTGGGTCATCGCCAACGATCTCCAGCGCCGGTTTATAAGCGGGCGGCCGGGGGGGATCAATGCCGAACATCTCGAGATAAACGTCCGTATCCACTACAAATTCCTGGAGGAACATATCGGCCAAAATTTTGTTCTCACTAAAGGAACTGATCATGAAGCCCTGCACACCCACAAAAGGCTTGGGCTGCCCGCCGTCAATGGTGGGAATGGGCGCGAATCCATAATCTATCCCGGCGCTTTTAGCATCGGCCAATGCCCAAGGGCCGGTGATGATCATGCCCACTTGGCCTGCGTTGAAGAGGCCTGTCACGGTATCATAATCTGTCCCGGCCGGCAGCAAACCATCTTCAATCAAGCGGTCAAACTCGGTCATGCCCCCCCGTACCGAACCTGCGTTGTTTAACCCCCCACATCAAGCGGATTGAGCGTGCCGTCTTCGTGTTCGCCGAAGACATAGCCGCCTGTGGCGCTGAACAGGGGGAAGGTATGATACGGATCGGGCATCTGCATCAAAAACCCATACCTGCCTTTTTCCCGATCTGTAAGTTTAGTGGCAATAGCGCGCATCTCTTCCCAGGTTTCCGGTGCTTGCGGAACGAGCGCCTTGTTGTAAATGAGGCCGATCGCTTCATAGTTGACAGGCACCCCCCCGTACAGATCCTCACCCCACGTGAAGGCATCCAGCGTGACCTGTTCGAAATCATCCGCCATGCCCAGATCGATGGGTTCAATCAAACCGTTCACGATCAGCTCGCCCAGCCAGTCGTGGGCGCCCACAACTGATATCGGGCCCTTCGCCCGCGGGGGGCCGGCCACCGCCAAATTAGAGCGAATATCGCCAAAACCAAGTTCCTGCACTATGACGGGTACCCCATATTCTTCACTGAATTGGGCACCGAGCGTTTCCATCACCGGAACTCGAGTGTCATCTGCCCAAATCAGCAGCTCACCCGGTGTAGATGCCAGGGCAGTAACAGCCGCAAAGGCAACGAGCAATAACGACAAACATAAAGCTGTCCATTTTCTCATTTAGATCCTCCTTTTTAATGTAAAGCATCGTTAGAGATACTGAAACCAGCCTAACCGTCCCCCCCGCCAATACCCCCCCCTTTTTTTTGCCGTTTTAAAACTGCTTGCCCAAGTTTTTGCCGCAAGATTCCCTAATCACTAATTCTACCGGCAGAAGTACTTTTTCAGGCACAGCATCAGGTTCTGTAAGCAGCCCCCAACAACTCCCGTACCGCCCTTCTGCCCATTTCGGCACCATCTTGGCGCACAGTGGACAAAATGGCCGCACAAACGAAGCCGCTTCGATGTCATCGTATCCAACTACAGCAATATCGTGGGGCACCTCTTTGCCGATGGAGCGAATCGCCTCCATCACCCCCCCAATGGCCATCAAATCACTGACCGCAAATACTGCCGTTAAATCGGGGGGGTGCTGCGCGAGAATATCTAACATTGCCCGTTGGGCGCCCTCTTGCGTAAATTCGCCGCCCCCCCTATTAAAGAAGTATCGAGCGTGAAATTGCGTCCGCGCAGAGCCTCCGCATAACCGCGGAATCTAGATTGGGAAATGTTCCCCCCCGCCAGCATTCCGCCTCTTTTTCTTCAAAAAGGCCTTCACCTGCTCCTCCTAAAAGGCTATTTTCTTATGGCCCATATTCAAGAGGTGCTCCACCGCCAGCTTGGCCCCTGTGACGTTATCCGAGGAAACATAAATGCTGTTGGGGGGGCCCTGGTGGGGGGAATGTCGATAAATACAGCGGGAATTTGAATTGCTTCGATTTTCTCAAACACTTCCGGCGCCGGTAAGGAGCCCATGACGATCAGACCCTCACCCCTTGATTCCACACATCTGCGCAGTGAGTGGCGCCAGCGTGCTTGGCCATCTTCCGCCTGCTGAACACTTAAAACCAGCTCATAATCGGCCCTTTCGGCCTCCTCGGAGATTCCGCAAATCACCTGGTAGAAAAGGGGTGGTGCAAACCCTCCCGGGAAAACAAAAGCAGGTGAAACAAATGGCTGCGGTTTCTAGTCAGTCTTCTGGCCGAGGCACTGGGGGTAATAATTAAGTTGCTGCATCGTTTTGCGCACCAACAGTACCGTTTCGGGGGGGCCAATATCGCCGTAATCATTCAAAACATGGGAAACAGTACTTATGGAAACACCGGCCGCTTCAGCCACATCCCGGATAGTCACCCTGCGCTGCTGATTGCCGCCGATGCTGCTTTTTTGTTGGACCATGGGATCACTCCCGCATGATGAAAAGGATAATTTGTTGTTAAGCGGCCTGTGCTATACCGCTATAGTTCTAACAATAGTTTACAATACCCCCCCAATATTATTGTCAAATATATTTCCGCTTGGAAATAATCGGAAATACCTAGTCCAACAAAATACCGGAAATGAAAACCGCCAAAATCAGAGCGGGGGGTAATATACCTGATTGTAAACGAAAACAATTTCAGATACCTGCCGGGATTAGCGCGCCCATTGGCTATTTGCCGTTCCACCACCGCCTTGTCCATCTTATGGCCAACGAAGATGCTGGTCAGCAAAGCGGAGATCGTAAGCAGGTAATTGGAGGTTAAATAATCGAGGAAGTCAAAAATAGTCTGTCTAAAAATGGTAACCCCCTGCAGAGGACCCTGCGATAGCGAGGAGATAATACCCAAGGCAGCGGCTAAACTCAGCGCTACAAGTGTGGCCTTTTTCCTCACCCAGCCAAAGGCCTCCATACAGTAAGCAACAACGGCCTCCAAAAGCGAGATAGTGCTCGTTAAAGCGGCAACGGCAACTAAAGCAAAAAAAGAAGATTCCGAAAAAGTAACCGCCGGGCATTTCAGGCAGTACATTCGGCAGTGTAACAAAAATTAGCCCGGGCCCGCTATCCGGGGCAATTCCAAAAGCAAAGGCCATGGGGGGGAAAATTGCCGTTCCTGCCAGTAAAGCAATGATAGTATCCGCGGCAACGGTCCTGAAAGAAACGGAGTTTAGATTCTCTTCTTTTCCGATATAAGAACCGTAAGTGATCATTACACCCATGCCCAGACTAAGAGAAAAGAAAGACTGGCCCAGCGCTGCCAAAACGCCCCGACCGGTGAGTTTGGAAAATCGGGTTTAAACAAGAAAGACAGGCCCGCCCCCCCAGCACCCGGCAGCGAGACTGCCCTTAAATTCAAAAGAATAATCAAGATCACCAAGACGGGTATTAAAGCCTTAGAGACCTTTTCTATTCCCCCCCCTTCTACACCGCTGCGCACAACCAACCCTGTGCCGATCATAAAGATTAGCTGCCAAAAAAAATGGGACGCAGGGGGGGGTTTGCAATAAATTGGCTGTACATCGCCCCGAGCGCAGCAGTATCTTTACCGGCAAATTGATTGCCTAGGGCAAGCATCAGGTATTTTAAAGTCCATCCTGCAATCACACTATAAAAGATAAATCATAAACGAGGCCAAAACGCCAAATACACCGGCAATATGCCACCTAGACCCGGGTGCGAGCTGATCGAAGGCCCCGATTGCGTCCTTCTTCGCCTCCCTACCCAACAAAAATTCTGCAAGCATAACGGGAAAACCGATAAGGGCAGTACTCAACAAATAAACTAATAAAAATGCCGCCCCCCCGCCGTATTCACCCACAATGTAGGGAAAACGCCAAATATTACCCAAACCGACCGCGGAACCAACCGTCGCTGCCACCAGGCCAAAACTTGTTTTGAAAGTTTCCCTTTGGGCCACACCGCCATCTAATCTTTTGACACCCACTTCACATCTCCCCAATCTATTTTAAGTTGGGTTTGCACCCACGCCTCTATTTTAACATATTTTCACCAACTTTGTTATTTATTTCACGTTAAATTAGTCAAAATCAGAAGATAACGCGGCGAAGCCCAGTCCGGATTGTTTGAGGGCAAAAAAAGAAGGTCGTTTTTCGTAGTAAAAAGCCGTTTAGAAAATTGGGGCGTAAGGAACATAAAAGAAGGGATTCCGAATAGTGCGAAATCCCCCCCTCGTTAAGATTCTAAATTGTAAACAAAGAGACAGCCTCACTTAAACCGTTCCCGCTTCACGCTCGCGTTTGATGCGCTCGCTGAATTCGCGTGCCACAAGCCATTCCGATTTTTGCAGTTCATCATAGTAGCCATTAAAGCCCGCGACCAGTTCCGGATTGGCATTGCCCACACTCATCTCAAAAACGCACTCCAGCATGCCGGCCAATTGGTCGCAGTCCTTGACCAGGCTCGGTACGCTAAAAGTGATGTTTTTATTGGGCTCCTTCAGTAATGCCTTCGCTTCCATATCCGTTTTGATTTGTTCCGGCAGGCTGCCCAGCATTTTCTCAGTGGCCCGTTTTTCCATTGCGGCCATTAAGCCGGGAGAATGTGCCTCAATCAATTCTTTGACAGGCGAAATAATGTCGCCCGTCAATACTTCGGGTACATCATGAAACAGGGCCAAGAGCATCGCTTCATATTGAAAACGGCCGTTTATTTCACCCGAAGGGGGGGCCATTTGCATCTCACTGAACAAAACGGCCAAGAACGCAACGATAAAGGTGTGAGCTAAAACACTGCTCTCAATAAACCTGTTCAGGCGGTTCCAACGCCGCACGTATTTAAGATTGCGAATCACCGCTAGGTAATGCTCCACGCCCTCCCGCTCCGCCTGCCCCCCCGCCGCAGTGGGGCCAACGGCCCAGTTGCTAAAACAGCGTCCAATTTAGCCCGTAAGCTATCTACGTGAGGGCGGTAGCTTTTGGGGAACACCTCCGCGTTAATTTCACACTCGCTTAAAGCGACCCGAATCTTGGCGAAGCTGACCAGATCTTCCACAAGTTCCCCCCCGTATCGCCCCAAACCCCCCCATAATCACCATCCAGGCAAAAATACCCGTACAAACGGGCCGCGGCGGGCTTGGGAAAAAGCCTTTTAATCCGCTGATCCACATCGTCCCGAATTTTTCGCCAGGCCGGGGCATCGTTTTCATCAATAAGTTCTCGCACCGTCACGGAAATATCGGAGAGTATGTATTTGTAATTGGATTTAAACAAAGTACGTTTGATTGCATGGTGCAGCACCTCATCACCCAGCCCAATGCTTTTCCCCCCGCGGCATAAACCACATGGCAGCACAAGGCCACATTTTCCGCCTCGGTCCAAGTTTCCACTCGGGGGGGATCCACATTCCAGCGGTTTAGGCAGAACAGTGTTTTCAAAATACCGAGCAAAGTTTGGGACATGAAAACCCCTCCTAGTCCTATTTGATTCTTCCGACCCACATCAACTTTCTTTGCTGAAACGTATGTAAACAAGCGGCAGCGGTGAAAATACTCCTCGGGAGGAATGCTAATGTTTACATCCACTGCAGATCTTAAACGGTGGCTGAAAGGCAATAGTGGTCGAGTGCTGGAAATAGAAAAAGAGGAAGACGGCATCTTGGATACTACCGCGCTGCGTTTGAGCGATGTGGTCTTGATTCGCCACCACGATACGGACGATTATCTATCTGATCACGCCCTTTTGCTTAAAGGTGAAGGGGGGGTTGTGGCCGCGGATGCCGGCAGTGAACCGCTGCCCTACGCCTTTTTTTTGAGATAGCCTTGACCGATCAATGGTCAGCCCGGGCAGAGCCCGGCCGCCTCGCGCTGCAAACGGAACGGGGGAAGCTATGTAATTAAGCCTGAAAAGAAAACCTAAGAACGCCCCCCCGCAGCTCGCGCCGTGACGCTTTAACGGTGCGCAGCACAAGCGCGGCCAAGGCGGCGAGCAGAAGAAAAAGAGCCATTAAATTAAAGCCCGGCACATAGCTTGCCGTTAAATCATGGAAGTAACCAACCAAATAAGGCCCGATTAACACCCCCCCAATATTCAAAAGGGTGGCTAAAATACCGTAACCAAGGCCTAATCTCTCAGGCGGCATAAAATTGGGCAATAGCGAAAACACGGGTGCGGGCACGCACGCCGCGGCAGCGCCAATAAAAATACCCAAATAGAGCGGAGGTAAACCGGTTTTAGGCACCAACCAAAACAGAACAGCCAAAGCCGCGCTTCCCGCCAAGATGAAATATTCTTCGCCGCCAAAGCGGTCCGTAAGGGAACCTACCACCGGGCTTAAAAAGAGTGCACCGATCATGAGCTGGCTGGAAAGAAAACCGGCATAACTCAGCTCGTGCCCCACAGAAACATAGTAATCGCCCACAAAAGAAAGATAGGCGATGGAACCCCCATTTTACAATAACCAAATTATTCCGAGCAACCACACCGAGGATCCGGCCCTGCCCAAGTAGGCAGCGCTCTCACCCATACCGGCCGCGGCTTTTTCTGCCACCTGCCGCGGCGGGTCAGAGTATTTAAAAGAAAAAAGAAACAGCATCAACAGGGTGTAAAATGAAGCAAGCAAAAGGGGAGCCCTCCAACCGGCTCGGTCGGCTAAGCGGCCAAATGTATTTAATGTCAGAATCGTACCCAGCGGCATGACCGCATTGAAAATACCCATGGCCTTCCCCCCCATGTCTTTTTGCTGAAAACTGCGAGATAAAGCCTGGGGCGCGGCAATGGAGATTGTTAAGGCGCCGATTCCGGCAATAATTCGTCCGGTAAGCAGCAGGGAAAAGCTGCCGCCCAGCGCCACCAACAGCGAGCCTACCAGGGTAATGGCCAATGCTGCAACCCCCCCACCCGCTTAGCACCATGCAGATCAGACAAAATCCCCCCCCGGGGATCGAAATGAAATACCCGGTAAGCCAAAAGGCTCATTAACGCACCGGCCTGGGCATGGGTAATACCTAAATCAGCTACCAAGAACCCAACCAGAGGGGGAATGCTTTGGAAACCAAGGCAAAGACAAGCATGAACGCACACACAAAAGCAGATGTTTCCACTTGGCCATTTACTACCACCTCAACCTAATTACTTTCTTCTTTGTAGTTCTCCTCACAAACCGAAAGACCTGTAAGTTACCGGAATAAACAGGTTTTTCAGCATCATGCAGAAAGGACAAAGCAGACCAATACCAAAAAAAGAGGTGTGTAAACATGAGGCGCAAAGATAGAGAAATGGATCGCTCCTTTGGTTTAACGGTAATCGACCGCAGCAGGTTCGGTATCCTAGCAATGGTTGATCGGGGGGGAAGACCTTATGCCATTCCCCCTTTCACTGGTGCGTGAAGGGGGGGATGCTTTGTATTTCCACTCCGCACCGGAGGGAAGAAAAACCGAGGTGTTTCAGCAAAACCCCGAGGTGAGCATTGCCTTTGTGGGAGAATGGCGTGTTCCTGAGCTGTTTACCGCCGCAGAGCTGGAGAAGGTCACGGATGATGAGGAAAAAAACGGCCATACTGCTCAGTAAAGTGTTCACAGTCGAATTCGAATCAGTCGTGGCAACGGGCAGAGTGCGGCTTGTGCGGGATGACGAAGAAAGGATTAAGGCAATGCGCCTAATTTGTGAAAATACACACCCACGAAGATGGCCTATTTCACCCAAGCCGCCCAAGCGGGGCTGCCCCCCCGCACCCACATTATCGCATCGACATGACAGACGTCAAAGCAAAACGAAAAAAAATACGACCGGCAGGGCGAAGAAATGAAATGGGGACGGCTGACGGACTAAGCGCTTGTTCTGCTTGAAGCCCCCCCACTGCCTTTAGGCGGTGCGGGCTTTTTTTTCTTTCCCCCCCGCAAGCATGCACCGTGTTTAATCCGATTTAAATCGCGGTTTTTGATCCAGATCATTTTTTTTACCCCCCCTTGGGCATGCTAGACTGTACATGCAATAACGATTTCAAGTATGAAAGGGGATCACCATGACAGTATTTCATGATGCGAAAGAGCGCACTTTGAAGAACCTAGAAGTCTATGTGCCGGTAGTGGCCCGTGTGCACGGGGGGAAGCCATCCCGAATTCCATGAGGTCAAAGAAATCTTCGATCAAATAACAGCCAAGATGGGGGCAAGCGGGTACGGGCCGGCCTGACCTGGACAGTGAATTCACCAGGCTGCGGGCGGTTACTGACAACTACACGGTCCCGTCCGATGTATGCGAAAGTTATGAGGCGGTCTACAAAATGCTGCTGGAACTGGACCAGGCTTATCACGCTTAAGGCCGGTTTGGATTTAAGAAAGGGTGATTAAATGCAGCGCTTAATTTTATCCAATAAAAATAATATTGCCTTTGCCAGCGGTATTTTAATCGCCATTGCTTTTGAGCAAATGGATTTTGCTTCGTCCTTGGTTTCAACCTATCTCTGATTATGGCCTCCATTCTCGGTGTAACACCCATCGCCCTACAGGCTTATCAAGCCTTGCGAGTAAAGGTGGTCAGTATCGATGTTTTGGTCACCATCGCTGTTTTGGGCGCCTTTGCCATCCGCAACTTCGAGGAAGCGGCCATCGTCACCTTCCTATTCCTGTTTGGGGGGGCCTTTTTGGAGCTGCGCACGCTGAATAAAACGAGGTCGGCCATCAAAGAACTTACTGAAATGGCGCCGGAAAGCGCCTTAAAACTCATGGCGGATGGAAAATTCAGCGAAGTGGAAGTGGATGAGGTTGATGTGGGCGACATTCTGCTCGTTAAAACAGGCGCCAAGATACCCGTCGATGGAACGGTGCTCTCGGGCGAAGGGGGGGCAGTCAATGAAGCCAGTATTACCGGGGGGGAGTCACTGCCGGTAGCCAAAGAAAAGGATTCGACCGTGTTTGCAGGCACAATCCTGGATAACGGGACACTGCAAATTGCGGCCAACCGGGTTGGCGAAGATACCACTTTCGGCAGGATCATCGAACTGGTGGAAGAAGCACAGGATTCAAAGTCTGAAGCGGAACGCTTCATTGACCGTTTTTCCAAGTATTATACCCGGCGGTCCTAGTCATTTCTTTTCTGGTTTGGTTCTTTTCAAGAGATATTGAACTGGCCATCACCATTCTGGTGCTGGGCTGTCCCGGGGGCCCTGGTCATCGGAGTCCCCCCCGTATCGCACGTTGCGGGCATCGGCAATGGGGCCAGAAATGGTGTTTTACTCAAGGGTTCCGAAACGATCAGTGATTTCAGCCGCTTAGATACGATTATCTTTGACAAAACGGGTACCTTGACGGTGGGCAATCCTTCCGTGGCCGAACAGGAATACTATGGGGGGGAACAAATTGAAGAAGCCCTGAGTTACCTGGCCAGTGTAGAGCGGGAATCGGACCATCCCTTGGCAAAAGCAGTTTTGGCCGAAATTGGCGAAACAACTTTTGGCCGGTGCAAAATACCGAGGTTGTCAAAGGAGAAGGAATTACGGCCACCATTAATGGGCAAGAAGTGGCTGTGGGCAATGAGGCCCTCATGAATAGGGTGGGTGCCCGGCTCAGCCAACAAGCCCTGCAGGATGCGGCCCGCTTGGCAAAAAAAACGGGAATTCGCTGGTGTTGGCCGCGGTCAATCAAGAATTGAAAATAATGATGGGCATCCGCGACCAAATCCGCCCGGGCGTAAAAAAAAGATCTGGCCAAACTAAAAAGGCTCGGTATAAAAAACCTGGTCATGCTTTCCGGTGATAATCAAGGGACAGTTGATGCGGTCAGCCGCGAGCTTGGTTTAACGGAAGCCCACGGAAATATGCTGCCCGAAGATAAGGCAGCCTACGTACGGCGTTTAATTGAAGAACAAAATCAGATCGTGGCCTTTGTGGGCGACGGGGTCAATGACAGCCCTTCACTGGCCCTGGCCCAAATCGGCATCGCCATGGGCGGCGGCACGGACGTGGCCATCGAAACCTCCGATGTGGTTTTAATCAATTCCGATTTCAGCCGACTGCCCCCCCACGCCTACGGTCTAACCCGGGCCACCGCCCGCAATATGAAACAAAACATCTTCATCGCGGTGGGTGTCGTATTGGTGCTTTTGGCCAGTGTACTCTTTAGCGACTGGATGAACATGTCAATCGGCATGCTGGTACACGAAGGAAGCATTCTGGCCGTAATTCTTAACGGGATGCGGCTTCTCCGCTACCGGCTTAAGACCTAAATAACTGAGCGAGAGAAAGGAGACAGAAACATGAAAGCAGCTACAATTCAGCTGGAAGCCTTGACCTGCCCCCCCTCCTGCATGCAAAAAATTGAGGGCGCGGTAAAAGGGTTGGAGGGTATTGACAAAGACAGTGTGCAAGTATCGTTTAACTCCAGTCGAGTAAGATTGAATTTTGACGCAAATAAAACCTCCATCGAACAAATTGAACAGGCCATAACCAAAGTTGGCTACGAAGTACAAAATCAAGGGTAAATAGGGGAAATTTGAAACGGGTGCGCTGTGGTGTGCGCACCCGTTTTATTCTAATCCAATCTCTTTTGTAACTTCTTTCGCTCCGCTTCAAACCCGGGCTTACCCAAAAGGGCAAACATATTCTCTTTGTAAACCTCAACCCCCCCCGGTTGATCGAAGGGATTCACCTCCAACAGATAGCCGCTCATGGCACAGGCCTTTTCAAAAGTAAACAACAGCACCAAAATAAAACGGGGGGGTCAGGGCCGGTATCTCCAAGACCAGATTCGGTACGCCCCCCCGTCAGTGTGGGCCAAAACAGTGCCTTGGAAAGCTAAACGGTTAACATGGCTGAGCTTCATGCCCGCAAGGTAATTCAAACCATCGGCGTCTTGCTCATCCCGGGGGGGAACTACATACTCCCGACGCGCTTGGGACACCCAGAGCGTGGTCACGAAGATATTGCGTTTGCCATCCTGAATAAACTGCCCCCCCAGCGAATGCAGATCGGTGGTGAAATTGACACTGGCGGGAAAATCCCCCCCTTGTGATCTTTGCCTTCACTTTCGCCAAAAGCTGTTTCCACCATTCATTGAAATAGGCGAGGGCCGGTTCATAGTTGGCCAAAATTTCAATGGCCTTCCCCCCCTTGCGGTACAAAATATTGCGCAGTGCCGCGTATTGATAGGCCGGGTTGCTGTCAAGTTCAGCAGCGCCATACCATTTCCGGGCTTCAGCAGCCCCCCCGCAGCATCTGGGCAATGTCAATTCCGGCCACCGCTATGGGCAGCAGGCCCACCGGCGTCAGCACCGAAAAACGGCCCCCCACATCATCGGGGATGACAAAAGCGGCATACCCTTCCTTGTCAGCCATTTGCTTAAGAGCCCCTCGGGCCCGATCGGTAGTGACATAGATTCTCTTTCGAGCACCTTCCGCCCCATACTTTTCCTCCAAAAGCCGTTTGAAGGCCCTAAAAGCGATGGCGGGCTCCGTTGTTGTGCCCGATTTGGAAATGACGTTCACCGAAAAATCCGTATCTTGCACTAACTCAATCAGTTCCTGCAGGTAAGTGCCGCTGATTGCCTGCCCCCCCACAAAGAAAATCTGCGGCGCCCGCCTTTGAGCTGCGGGTAAAAATTGTAAAACGAATGGGACAGCATTGCAGTGGCTGCCCTGGCCCCAAGGTAGGATCCACCAATGCCAATCACGATGAAAACTTCCGAATCTCCTTGGATTCGCCCGGCAGCCTCCCCAATTCGCTCGATTTGGGCCTGATCAAATTCTGCAGGCAGATCAATCCAGCCTAAAAACTGCTGCCCGGCCCCCCCTTTTTTTTCATGCAGCTGTTCGTGGGCAAGGGCCACCGCGGGAGCCAGCGCATCCAGCTCATTTTGCTCCACAAAAGCCTGGCAGTGTTGGTAAGCAAACTTCAAGCGTTTCATGAATACACACCCTTCCTACCGGTGAGGAGCCGCCGCGTGGTATTATTATAGCCCTATTTTTTTCTTATTCCATTCATAGGAAAAGGAAGAAGAAGAAATGGTATCACCCATACCGACAGTGCTGCGCGGTTCCGCTACAACATGGGCGGGAACAATTAAAACATAATGATCATCCATCTCCAGAATACCTTCCGTTTCAAAATCCTCCGGTACCGCAACCCCCCTGTTTACGCATTTCTTCGGCGAAAGCACGCACCTGTTCGAATCCTGGTTCAGAAAGGGCCATCCCACCTGCCTCCGCCACGGCATCAAGCGATACATAGCCACCATATTTGGCCTTAATGGCATTCACGGCTGAGCCAAAAGACAGGCGTCGCGCACATGGGCGGGATCAAGTTGATATGGCTTTGTCAAAATTACAACGTAATAACCTAGATTATGCAGGTGCAGCCGTTCGAATCCCAACCTCTTTTTCACCTTCAGGCTGCCTTGATACAATGAATAAGCCCGTTCATCCCGGTCTATCTTTTCTTGTTCTTGTGTAAATCCGAACGCATCGCACACCCGTTTGATTTCCACTTCATTGATTCCAAACGATTTTATCTCAGAAGCCACCGCTTCCAGCATGGTCCTCTCCGCTTGCGGATCACTCATGGGCACGTATTCAAAATGAATTTTCAGGTCCGGGTTGCCCTCTTTTAGTTTCCTTATATCAGCCAGGCTGTCAGCTAAATATTCCTGCAGTTCTACCGGATCTGTGCTGGCATAATGATATCCCGCTAAGAAAGCGATATCCAATTTTTCCCCCCAAGCGGGGGGGCAAGTGATCGTGCATGTCCGCGGCGAAGCCCATGATCACCCCCCCTTCCGGCCTGGTCGCCACAATGACCCTGTTGGCGCGGGGGGGGTAATGATTGTCTTACCATGAATGTCAAACTTTTCATCCTTAGCATATTCAAATATCCAGTTTTCCTTGGTCCGGTCGCCGGGCTTAACGCCTTCCATAACATTGACGATGTCCAAATCCTCGTTGATGACGGGGACTCGAACTTCCGGAAATAACATAGAACCCTGTTTAGGCGAAAGCAGCGATGTGTAAATGATGGAGTTGGCACCGAGGGCGGCCACCTGATTGGCGATAATGCCCGCTTGGCCCCCCCATGCTTTCCCGGCGCCTTTCGAACATCTGCGCAAACCAATCGAGTAAATCCAGATCGCGTAAAACTATATAATGGGATTTCCCCCCCTGCTCTAAAGCTGAGGACATAACAGCGAGAAATTCGGTTTTTGTGTAAATTTCCATGAGTTCATCTGCGTCCAGCCGCTGCATTTCATCCATATCGATCTCCGGATCAGCCTGAACGCGGGCCATCTCCGCGTCATCAACATGGACAACAACATCCACATTGGTATTAAAAGCGGCTAGGCAATCTGTATCAATTTTCGCTTGTACAACTGTTTTAGTCTATCATGCCAAACTTTCCGCAACAAACGTCTCTCCTCACTTAATGATAAAATTTTGCGCCGTAGGTTAACCGAAACGGGAAGAGTTGAACAGCGCCCCCCAACCTTATAATCATATCATCTCTTCCCAAAACAGAACTTATCTATGCTTGTCCCGCCCGCAGTTTCGCACCGGCCGGGCCGGGCCGCAAGCGGCCTGCCCTATCCCGGATCGTAGGCGGGATACTTGATGCCCGCCGAATGCCTGGCTTTTTCTAACGTTTTCAGCACGGAGCATGTATGCTCCGACAACCGGCGGTAGGCCTTTTGATCGCCCTGCTTATAGATTTCTCTAAAGGCCAACAGCTCGTAGCGGAGCAAATCATGGTGCTCAACAGCACCTTGAACGTTGTATTCCCGCGCCGGCCCGCCATTGATCTTTATATAAAAACTGCGGCAGCCGTTGGCCCCTTGATTTACGTATAAATATCCCCGTTCGCCTTGAACGGCCACAAAACTTTCGCCCCACCGTGTCTTTGCTGCCCACCGCGGATGCCACAAAACCGGGATACTGTAAAATAAGGCTGCCCGATGTATCTATACCGTTCTCCAGCTTATTGGCGTAGTACTTGCACTGCAGCGGTTCGCCGAACAAGCCCATAATAAAATGCAGGTTGTAGATATTCAAATCCACCAGCGTTCCGCCTGAAAAAGCAGGGTTGAACACATTGGGTTGCTCGCCCGCCAAAACCCGATCGTAGCGGGCCGAATACTGGCTGTAATTCGCCTGTACAATCCTAATTCTGCCTAATTCGCCAATTTTCCCCCCCTTGATCAGCTCAAAATTGGGAAGATGGATAGTTGTGATCGCCTCAAACAGAAACAAGCCCCCCCGTTTTTTTTCGCCCTATCCATCAAGTCTGCCGCTTCCGCAGAGGTTGAGGTGAAGGGCTTTTCGCAAATCACGTGTTTGCCCATTTCCAAGGACCGCCGGGCCTGTTCGTAGTGGAGGCTGTTGGGTGAAGCAATATAGATCCAGTTGACACCGTCATCCGCCAGCATCTGCCCAAAATCAGTGTAGACCTTGGTGACACCGAATTTAGCCGCTAACCGCCGCCCTCTGGCCTCACTGCGCGAATAAACCGCCGCACAGCTGATGTCCTCAATCTCGGAGACAGCTTGCAGAAAAGTTCCACAATTGATCCGGTCCCCCCCACTGTTCCTATCCGCACACGGCATCCCTTCCTTCAGGCTTCGCCCCCCCGCGGGACGAGTCAGGTATCCTTATTAAGTTTACCACTTCCTTTGAGATAATATGGTAAGCTACCGTTAATTCTTTATGAAATTCGCAGTATTACCGCCCCCCCGTTCCCTTTTCGGGACGTTATCGGCCGAAAAAGTGAACCATCCACTTTCTCAGCCGCACGGCAACCGCCGCTGCCCCCCCAATGGCAACCCGCAATGGCCTTGGATTAACCCTGGTATGCAGTTAGAATTTATGTTAAATATGGACAAGGGTTGAAAAAAATGGCAGCGGGCTAGGACTATTAACGACTTAGAAACTGGAAAGGGGATGGCAATGTTTCAACAGCACTTTCTAAATTACTTAGTGGAAAAAAAGGAAATCTCCGGGGGGAACAAAGGTCTTTTATTCAAAAAGAGCAGCAAAACGCCCGCGTTAAACTGGGCCTGATTGCGATCGCTGAAAAATTAATGAACAGCAAGCAAACGGAAGAGTTAAATGACCTCCAGCGCCGCACGGACCGCCGCTTCGGCGATTTGGCGATTGAAAAAGGATACTTGACTGAAGAACAGCTGAACGAGCTTTTGAAAAAAACAGGGAAACCCTTTTCTGCAATTGGTTCAAATCCTCACAGATCACGAACTCTTTAGTATGGAACAAATCGAACAGCATTTAGATGCATACCGCAGCGCCTATGGCTTTTCCCGGGCAGAACTGGAAATATTAAAGTCGGGCGAACTTGATTCC
>JMBX01000161.1_pt1 | contig 18014 bp, 36 predicted proteins | sample 616521 | NCBI WGS metagenome assembly JMBX01 (sample SAMN02727906, study PRJNA239997) | anaerobic digester metagenome | biome: anaerobic digester; isolation source: mesophilic anaerobic digester inoculated with municipal waste water sludge... | place: Germany: Bielefeld University, CeBiTec ...
AAAAAACCAGAATATGCAAAATAAACAGTGAACGAAGAGGGGGGGTGTTGTTTTGAATTATGATGAACTAAAAAAAATAAAAAAAATTATGGATTTAAGAAATATAGCAAAGGGTTTAAATATCCCGAGTCCATATAAATATAAAAAGGATGAATTAATAGAATTGATAGTTAAAAGTGATAAAAAAAATGGGAAGATAGAAGATGGGGGGAAACTGAAGAAAATGAAAAAAATAGATATATCCGATATAAATATTGAAGATTTGTCAGATAAGGCAACAGAAGAAATAGAACAATTAGAAGATATTAATATGGCTGAAGGAATTTTAGAAATTCATATGGATGGATATGGATTTTAAGACAGGATAATTATCAATCTGGAGATGATGATGTATATATATCTCCATCTCAAATCAGAAGGTTTAGACTTCAAACTGGAGATAAAATAACAGGAGTTACTAGGCCACCAAAATCTGGAGAAAAATTTAGAGCCTTATTATATGTTCAAGCTGTAAATGGGCTGGACCCAGAAACATCTACTAAGAGGCCAAATTTTGATACATTAACTCCCCCTATATCCTAGGGAGAGACTTAAATTAGAAACATCTCCTAGTGAATTTGCCATGAGGATGATAGATTTAGTAGCTCCCATTGGTAAGGGACAAAGGGGGGGAATGATAGTATCTCCTCCTAAAGCAGGTAAGACAACTCTTCTTAAAATGGTAGCAAATTCCATAGCGAAAAATCATCCTGAAGTAGAAATTATAATATTATTAATAGATGAAAGACCAGAAGAAGTAACAGATATGAAAAGATCTGTTAAAGGGGATGTAATTTATTCAACCTTTGATGAATTACCTAAAAACCATACAAAGGTTGCTGAAATTGTCTTTGAAAGAGCAAAGAGACTTGTAGAGCATGGGAAGGATGTGGTTATCCTATTAGATAGTATTACTAGACTTGCAAGGGCTTATAATTTAACTATACCTGCATCAGGAAGAACTCTTTCTGGTGGTTTAGATCCAGGGGCATTACACAAGCCGAAGAGATTTTTTTGGGGGCAGCTAGGAATTTAGAGGAAGGTGGTAGCTTAACTATATTAGCTACAGCATTAGTAGAAACGGGAAGTAGAATGGATGATGTAATATTTGAAGAGTTTAAGGGAACTGGTAATATGGAGATTCACCTTGATAGAAAATTATCAGAAAAAAAAGGATATTCCCAGCTATTGATATAAATAAATCTGGAACTAGAAGAGAAGAATTGCTTTTAAGTCAAAAAGAACTTGAAACCTTATGGGGGGGTATAAGAAAGGCTATGGGTAATGCACCAACTCAAGAAGTAACAGAAGCCTTTATTGAACAATTAGTGCAAACAAAAACTAATGATGAATTTATTAATTATATGAGAAATAAAATTTGGATTTAGTTGATATAAAAAAAATTTTATGCTATAATTTAATGGTTGAAAATGATAGTATGTCTTTGTGATATATAGGTATTGAGAAAGAGGTGAAATAAATGAAACAAGGTATTCATCCAAAATATGTTGAAGCTACAGTAACATGTGCTTGTGGCAATACATTTAAAACAGGTTCAACAAAGGAAAACCTAAAAGTAGAAATTTGTTCAGAATGTCACCCATTCTTTACAGGTAGACAAAAATTTGCTGAACGTGGTGGTCGTGTAGAAAAATTCAAAAAGAAATACAATATGGACTAATTTCTTCAAAAAACCTAGGTTAGTTGCAAGGGCATCTAACCTTTTTTTGAATATTTTTTTGAAGAAGATTAAATAAAGGTTGTGAATTATTTGAAGATGAAAAATTCTAAAATCAATCCTAAACATAAAACTAGTATTGGAGGTCAAGCCTCATTGAAGGAATAATGATGAGAGGACCTAAGAAGATATCCATTGCTGTAAGAAAACCAAATGATGAAATTGAATTAAAGGTAGATGATTTAAATACCTTAGCCATGAGGTATAAAATATTTGGTCTTCCCTTTATAAGGGGAGTAGTTGGTTTAATAGAAGCTATGATTATTGGCACTAAGGCTTTGACATATTCAGCAGAGTTTTATGAAGAGGAAGAAGTAGATAATAATAAGGAAAGTTGGACTAAAAAGATATTTAAAGATAAGGCTGAAGATGTAGAGATGTTTTTTTGCAGTATTTGTATCAATCGTATTGTCCTTTGGAATATTTATGATTTTACCTAGTTTTTTTAACCAACTTTTTTTAAAAATAAAATAGATAATCATATAATATTAAATTTAATAGAAGGCTTAACTAGAGTATGTATCTTCTTTATATATGTAATATGGATTTCAAAACTAGATGATATAAAAAGGGTTTTTGAATATCATGGAGCAGAGCATAAGTCCATTCACTGCTATGAAAATGAAGAGGAATTAACTGTAGAAAATATAAAAAAAATATCCTATTTTACATGGAAGATGTGGTACAAGTTTTCTATTTATGGTTATGATAGTTAGCATATTTGTATTATCTTTTTTTTGGATGGCCTAATCCTTTGCAAAGGGTTTTAATAAGATTAGTTATGTTTCCAGTAATAGCTGGAATATCTTATGAAATCAATAGAATAATAGGAAGAAGCAATTCAAAGCTTTGTTATGCACTATCATATCCAGGTCTTATGGTTCAAAAGTTAGCCACTGTAAGAGAGCCAGATGATGAACAAATTGAAGTAGCAATTGAAGCCCTAAAAGCTGTTTTACCAGAGAATAGGGAGGAAGACATGTGGTAATAAGTGAATTATTGAAAAAAAAGGTGTGACTCTAATTGAAGGGAAGGAATATACAGACCCGATTTTAGAGTCTATACTAGTTTTATCTAAATTATTGCAAGTGGACAAAAGTTATATATATATTCATTTAGATAAAGAAGTAGATGAAGATATTATAAATAAATTTACTCAGATTATGGAAAAGAGGAAAGCAGGCTACCCTTTTCAATATATTTTTAAAGAAAGGGAGTTTATGGGGGGGCTTGATTTCTATGTAGAAGAAGGAGTTCTTATCCCTAGACCAGAAACTGAATTAATGGTAGAGTATATTATAGAATATATAAAGAATAATTTTAAAGATAAAAATATCAATATATTAGATATAGGTGTTGGAAGTGGTGCCATATCCATAAGTATTGGTAAATATTGCCAGAATGCAAGGATATATGGCATAGATATTGGAGATATACCAATTAAGGTATCAAATATAAATAAAGAAAGACATAATTTAGAAAATGTAAGCTTTCACCAAGGTGACTTATTTAATCCCTTAAAGGGACTAGGCTTAGGTAAGGATTTTCAAATTATTATTTCAAATCCACCATATATAAAAAGTAAAGACATAGAAAATCTTCAAGTAGATGTAAAAAGATTTGAACCTAGATTAGCCTTAGATGGTGGAGAAGATGGGCTAAGGTTTTATAGGGAAATTACCAATAAGGGAAAAAAATTATCTTAAATCTGGAGGAATATTGATTTATGAAATTGGTTATGACCAAGGGAATGATGTAAAAAAACATATTATCAGAGGAAGGATTTAAGGATATATCCATATTAAAGGATTTACAAGGTTATGATAGAGTAATCTTTGGATTCTTATAATAGAGGAGAGATTATTATGAGTATATTAATTCAACTTTTTGTATCTTTTTTTTAAAATAGGAGCTTTTAGTTTTGGCGGTGGATATGCCATGTTACCTTTATTGGAAAAAGAGGTAATTAAAACTCATAATTGGATGTCCTCAAGGGAATTCATAGATATATTTGCTATTTCTGAGATGACTCCAGGACCAATTGCAGTAAATTCAGCTACTTTTTTTAGGATATAAAGTTGCAGGATTTATTGGAGCATTCACAGCTACCTTTGCTGTTATATTACCTTCCTTCATAGTTATTAGTTTAATCTTTGCTTTTATTCTCAAGTTTAAAACTCCCCCCCTTATGTAGATTGGATATTTAAAGGAATAAGACCTATTGTATTAGGTTTAATATTAGCAGCAGGTATTACCGTTGCTAAAACCAGCTTTATAGACATTAAATCTATTTTAATTGGTGGTTTATTATTTTATTTAGTCTCCTTTAAAAAAATTTAATCCTTTATGGGGGGGTATAATATTAGCTGGAATATTAGGGTTAGTACTCTACTAAGGAGGTAAGGTTTATGTTGTGGGAAATATTTTTAACTTTTTTTAAAATTGGGGGGGCCTTTACCTTTGGTGGAGGTTTTGCTATGATTCCTATTATTCAGCAAGAAATTGTAGAAAAAAAAGAATTGGATAAAAGAGGAAGATTTCATAGATACTATTTCTATAGCCCAATCGGCACCAGGGCCTATAGCTGTTAATTTAAGTATATTTGTAGGATATAAAATAAAGGGGGGGTTTCCTGGAGCGGTGATTTGTACAATGGGAACCGTATTGCCGTCCTTTATTATTATTTTATTAATTGCAAAGTTTTTTTATCAATTTAAGGATAATCATATTGTAGAGAAGATATTCTTAGGAATTAGACCGGCAGTTGTAGCACTTATATTTCTGCAGTATATAAATTAGTATATAAATCTCGCTTTAGTTATGTAGATTTATTAATAGCCTTAATAACTACTTTAATAATAGTGTTTTTAAATATTAATCCTGTATATATGATAATAATAGGCGCATTAGGCTCAGTGGTGTATAATAAGGTAGTGAACAACTAGCAGTGAATAACTCTTCACTATTAATTATTTACTGAATATTTAAGGAGGTTTTTTTATGTTAGAAAAATTAGATTTAATAGAAAAAAATATAAAGAGTTAACAGATAGGATGATGGATCCTGAACTTATTAACGATCTGCCAGAATGGCAAAGGGTAATGAAAGAACATGCAGATATAGAACCTATTGTTATGAAATATAGAGAATACACAGGTATTGTTGAAGAGTTAGAAGGAGCAAAGGAAATGCTCTACGAAAAATTAGAAGATGATATGAGGGAAATGGTAAAAGAAGAGATTAAGGATTTAGAGGAGTCTTTAATTTCAGCAGAAGAAGAATTAAAGATTCTTCTTATTCCAAAGGACCCTAATGATCATAAAAATGTTATTGTAGAGATTAGAGCTGGAGCTGGGGGAGATGAAGCAGCTTTATTTGCAGGTGTATTATTTAGAATGTATTCTATGTATGCAGAAAGTAAAAATTGGAAAACTGAAGTTATGAATACAAACTCCATAGGTATAGGCGGATATAAGGAAGTAATTTTTATGATTAAAGGTAAAGGTGCTTATAGTAGATTAAAATATGAATCAGGAGTTCATAGAGTTCAAAGGGTACCAGAAACAGAATCAAGTGGTAGAATTCACACTTCCACTGCTACAGTTGCAGTGTTGCCAGAGGCTGAAGATGTAGATATAGATATTCAAGAAAAAGATTTAAAGATAGATACCTATAGATCTTCAGGGGCTGGTGGACAACATGTTAATACAACGGATTCAGCCATTAGAATAACTCACTTACCTACAGGTTTAGTCGTATCTTGTCAAGATGAAAAAAAGTCAAATTAAAAATAGAGAAAGAGCTATGACTATATTAAAGACTAGATTATATGACAAGATGCTAAGTGATCAAGCAGCTGAAATAGCTGAGGAGAGAAGGGGGGGACAAGTAGGTACTGGAGATAGATCAGAAAGAATAAGAACATATAATTATCCTCAAGGCAGAGTTACAGATCACAGAATTAACCTTACTTTGCATAAATTAGGAAGCATAGTAGATGGTGATTTAGATGAAATAATCGAAGCTTTAATCACTACAGATCAAGCAGAAAAATTAAAACAATAATATAGACGGGGGGGAGGACTTCCTCTCCATTTTTCATAAGAAAAGGGCGATAATATGAAAACTAAAGTAATTAAAATAGATAAAAAAAATATAGATGAAAATCTAATTGTAGAATCTGCTAATGTTTTAAAATCAGGTGGTTTAGTGGCTTTTCCTACGGAAACTGTTTATGGTTTAGGAGCCAATGGGCTAGATGAAGAAGCGGTTAAAAAAAATATACAAAGCTAAAGGAAGACCAAGTGACAATCCATTAATATTACATATTAGTTCCAAAGAAGAGTTACCTCCTTTAGTTGAAAATATTCCTGATTTAGCGTATAAGTGTATGGATGAATTTTGGCCTGGACCCCTTACGATGATATTTAAAAAAAAGCAAAATTATACCTAGAATTATAACTGGAGGATTAGATACTGTAGCCATTAGGATGCCTAGTCATCCTATAGCATCACAACTTATTTCAAAATCAGGAGTTCCTATTGCAGCACCTTCAGCTAATACTTCTGGAAGACCTAGCCCAACTAATGCAAATCATGTAATAGAAGATATGATGGGAAAGATAGAGGTTATTATAGATGGAGGAAATACTGGAGTAGGTTTAGAATCTACAGTGTTAGATTTATCTACAGATACTCCTATGATTTTAAGACCTGGTGGTATAACATTAGAGGATTTAAAGGAGATTATTCCAAATATTACTCAAGATAAAAGTATAATAAAGAATGATATTGTACCAAAATCACCAGGGCAAAAGTATCGTCATTATGCTCCAAAGGCTGAGATGTTATTATTTACTGGTGATATAGATAAGATAATAGATGAAATAAATAAACAAGTAAATAGCCTAGTTGCACAAGGTAAAAAAAGTTGGTGTAATGGTTACAGAGGAAACAAAGGATAGATATAGTAATGGATTAGTTTTAGTATCTGGTTCCAGGACTAATCCAGAAACCATAGCAGCAAATTTGTTTTCAACTATACGGGATTTTGATAAAGAAAATGTAGATATAATATTGGCAGAAGGTGTATCAATAGACAATATTGGTATGGCCATAATGAATAGAATGATAAAGGCTGCTGGAGGGAAAGTAATTAATCTTTAAGAGGTGATAAAGTGAATATATTGTTCATTTGTACTGGAAATACTTGCAGAAGTCCAATGGCAGAGGGAATATTAAAGGATTTAGCTAGGAAAAACAAATTATCTATAAATGTAAAATCAGCAGGCCTATGCGCTATAGATGGAGGGAGTATTTCAAAGGACGCAGTTCTGTTTTAGAGGACATAGATATAGATATATCCCATATTAGGTCTACTTTAATTAATGAAGATTTAATTAAAGAAGCAGATCTAATTTTAACTATGTCACAGAGACATAAGAGGAACTTAATATTAAAATATCCCCACATTAAAGAAAAGATATTTCTTTTAAATGAATATGCCTTTAATATAAATAAAGATGTGGCAGACCCCTTTGGTATGGGTAGATTATATTATGAACAAACTAGAGATGAGATATATAAAGCTGTGGAGAAGATAGTAAACAGTGAATTTTAAAAGGAGGTATTATATATGAAAATAGGTATAGGCAGTGACCATGGTGGCTTTGAATTAAAGGAAAGTATAAAGGAGTATTTAAAGCAAGAAGGAATTGAATATGTAGATTATGGTACTAATTCTACAGAATCTGTAGATTATCCTGACTTTGGTAAAAAGGTTGCAGAAGCAGTGGTGTCTAAAGAAGTAGATAGAGGTATTGTAATTTGTGGTACAGGTATTGGTATTTCTATTTCTGCAAATAAGGTTTCTGGAATTAGATGTGCTTTATGTGGAGATACATTTTCTGCTAGAATGAGTAGGGCCCACAATAATGCTAATATTCTTGCTTTAGGTGGTAGAGTTACGGGAGTAGGGCTGGCTTTAGATATTGTTAAGGAATTTTTAGAAGGTGAGTTTGAAGGTGGCAGACATGCAAGAAGAGTAAATAAAATTGATGAAATTGGTTGCTAGTTTGTGATATAATCTTAGATGGTAAAATTGATTAAGAAGGGAGTTTTAAATATGGGTAAAGTTACAGTATTAGATCATCCTCTAATTAAACACAAATTAACTTATATTAGAGATAAAATACAGGTACAAAGGAATTTAAGGAATTGGTTTCAGAGGTTTCCATGTTAATGGGATATGAGGTTACTAGAGACATGGAATTAGAGGAAATAGAAATAGAAACTCCTATAACTAAGATGAAATCACAGGTTATAGCAGGGAAAAAAAAGTTGGTCTTGTTCCAATTTTAAGGGCAGGATTAGGTATGGTGGAAGGTATGCTTAATTTGTTACCAGCTGCAAAAGTGGGACATATAGGGCTTTATAGAGATCCTAAGACTTTTAAGCCAGTTGAATATTATTGTAAATTACCAACAGATGTTGAAGAAAGAAAATTAATAGTATTAGATCCTATGTTAGCTACAGGTGGTTCTGCAGCTGCTGCTATCCAATTTTTAAAAGATAGAGGGGCTAATAATATTAAATTAGTTTGCTTAATAGCAGCTCCAGAAGGATTAAAAGCTGTACAAGAAGCTCATCCAGATGTGGATATTTATTTGGCAAATATTGACGAAAGACTAAATGAAAATGCATATATAGTTCCAGGATTGGGAGATGCTGGAGATAGATTATTCGGTACTAAATAGAAATAATAAGGGGGGGCAGTATTTGCTGCCCCCCCTACACAATTAATTATAAGGAGAGAGATTTACTATGGAGAACTATATCATTCCATTTTTTTGTAGCAGCAATGATATCTCTTATAATGACACCTTTAGTAAAAAAACTAGCTATTAAAATAGGCGCTATAGATATACCAAAAGATGAAAGGCGTGTACATAAGAAACCTATGCCTCTTATGGGCGGGTTAGCCATTTATATTGCAGTAGTGGTTGCTTCTTTATTGTTCTTGACCATAGATAAGTCTCTAATATCTATAATAATTGGAGGAACTATAATAGTATTTTCTGGTATTATAGATGATATGAAAGGTATGAGCCCCAAATTGAAGCTACTATTTCAAATATTAGCTGGAATAATACTTATTTTTGGAGGAGTAAATGTTGATTTTATCACTAATCCTTTCTCTACTAATAATATTTTACTGGATTTAAAATGGTTCTCTATACCCATTACATTATTTTGGGTTGTAGGAATTACTAATACATTAAATTTAATAGATGGATTAGATGGATTATCAGCTGGAGTAGCAATGATATCTAGTATTTCTTTAATGCTTGTAGCAGGGAAATTTCACAATATTCCTATTATAATTTTATCAGGAATAGTAGGTGGTGCATGTTTAGGATTTTTGCCCTATAATTTCAATCCTGCAAAGATATTTATGGGAGATACAGGTTCATTGTTTTTAGGATTTATGTTAGCTGCCATATCCATAGAAGGAGTAATGAAGAGTGTAGCTACCATAGCCATAGTAGTTCCTATATTAATATTAGGAGTGCCTATATTTGACACTACCTTTGCTATATTTAGAAGACTTTTAAATGGCCAATCAATTATGTCTGCAGATAAAGGACATCTTCATCATAGATTGTTAAATAAAGGATTTTCACAAAAGAAAACAGTATTAATTTTATATGGTATATCAGCAGTATTTGGTACATTTGCCGTAATAGTGGCTAAAGCTAATAGTAAACAAGCGGTTTATTTATCTGTTGTATTATTTATAATAGCGATTTTATTTTCAATTAAACTAGGACTATTTGAAAAAAACGCAAAGAAATAGGAGGTGAATCAATTGAAAAAAAATAAAGGTCATGACTGTATTTGGTACTAGACCAGAGGGTATTAAAATGGCACCTATAATAAAGGAAATGGAAAAGAGAAAAGAAATACAAAACATTACATGTATTACTGCTCAACATAGGGACATGTTAGACCAAGTATTAAATATATTTCAGATTAATCCAGATTATGATTTAAACATATTTCAACCGGGACAAAGCCTTACTAAAATAACAACAAGAGCATTAGAAGGCTTGGAACAAGTAATCATAGAGGAAAACCCAGATGTATTATTGGTTCAAGGTGATACTACTACTGTTTTTGCTGGTGCATTGGCAGCTTTTTATCAAAAAGTAAAAGTAGGACATGTGGAAGCTGGACTTAGGTCTGGAAATATTCTTTCACCATATCCTGAGGAAGCAAATAGAATGCTTACTGGAATTTTAACAGAGTATCATTTGCCCCCCCAACGGAAAGAAATAGAGAAAATCTTATAAGGGAAAATTATCCTGAGGAAAAGATTTTTTATCACAGGAAATACAGTTATAGATGCATTTAAAATATGTTATAAAAAAAAGATTATACATTTAATAATTCTTTATTAAATAATTTAGATTATAAAAACAAAAGAATTATATTATTGACTTCCCATAGGAGAGAAAATATTGGGGAACCTATGGAAAATATTTTCACAGCTATAAAGGATATAGTAGATAAATACGATGATATAGAAGTGGTTTTTCCAGTACATTTAAATCCAAAGGTAAGGGAAATCGCCAATGGCATTTTAGGAATAATCCTAAATACATTTGATAGACCCTTTAGACTATGAACCCTTTACAAATTTAATGTCAAGGGTATATCTTGTAGTTACAGATTCTGGTGGTTTACAAGAAGAAGCTCCTACCCTAGGGAAGCCAGTATTAGTAGTAAGAAAAGAAACAGAAAGACCAGAGGGAATCGAAGCAGGTACTGCAAAATTAGTTGGTACAAAATATAATGATATATATGAGAACTTAGATTTATTATTAAAAGATGAAAAGAATATGAAAAAAATGGCAAAGGCTGTAAATCCCTATGGGGATGGAAATGCAGCAAAAAAAATAGTAGATATTATTATTAATAGTAATAAAGAAAATTATTAGTTTTTTTTAAATAATAGGAAATCGATATTATTAATAAATACAGGATGCAGTAACTATTGTTACTTATTTTTAATAGGATACTATAGGATATATACTACTATAGGAATTTTCCTTGTATAATTTTCAATGTTTTGATAAAATAAAGTAGAATTGACATTTTAGTAACACCATATTTAAAAAGGCAACTCTTAAGATGGAGTGGTTATTGTGAAAAAAAAGATGATAATTATAAGGATACCCTGAAGAATCTTACCTTAATTTCTCAAATTGGAATATCAGTGATAACTCCTATACTTTTGGGAGTGTTTATCGGACAGCTAATAGATAAATGGGTCGGTACTCAGGGTATTTTTGTAATTATATTCATTATTCTAGGTGCTGGTGCAGGTTTTTTTTAAATTTATTTAAACTTACTGGTGACAATAGGAATAAGAGGAAGTGACTATATGAACAATGACATTATAATAAAAGTCTATAAAAGAGTCTTAGTAGTTAGCTTTTTTTATTATGGGAGTTAGTTTTTTTTATTTAAGAACCCTAAGCCTATTGTTTTAGGATATATATTTGGTGTAATTATTAGTATGCTTGGATTTAAATTGTTAGATAATACTATAAATAAGGCTATAAATATGACTCCTGAGAAGGCCAATGCCTATACAGTAGTACACTATATGCTGAGATATCTCATATATTTTGTAGTATTATCTATTTCTGCCATTGCAGATTATCTGAATTTTCCATCAACAATTCTAGGAATATTGATAATAAAATTTGTTATAATTTTTTTCTTCAATTTTTGACAAAGATTTCATCAATAAATCCTAGAATAAAGCATTAAACGCAGAAATTATTAGGGAAGGAGGAATATTTTGGAGATACAATTAACCATAGGTGGAAGGGAAATATTAATCCATGATACTATTGTTAATATCTGGTTTGTAGTTTTAGTGTTGTCTATATTTGCTATCATAGTAAATAAGAAGATAAAAACTGCAAACGTAGATGAAGCACCCTCTGGTTTGCTAAATGTAGTGGAAATATTAGTAGAATCTATTAACAATTTAGTTAAAACCACCATGGGTTCTAGAAATATGAGATTTGCATCTTATATTTTTTTCTTTAATGTGTTTTTTTAGCAGTATCAAATCTTTTAGGATTAATAGGTCTTACACCGCCTACTTCAGATTACAGTGTTACCTTTCTTTAGCTCTTATTACATTTACCATAACTCAAGTAATGGCTATAAAGACCCAGAAAGGTTTAGGTGGATATTTAAAGAGTTTTACGGAGCCAATAGCATTATTAACACCTTTAAATGTAATAGGAGAATTAGCAAATCCCATATCATTATCTTTCCGTTTGTTTGGAAATATAATGAGTGGTGGTATAATAATGGGGGGGTTATTATATAATGCGCTAGGTTATTTTGCACCATTAATTACACCAGTATTACATGGATACTTTGATGTATTCTCAGGGTTGTTACAAACCTTTATTTTTGGAATGTTGACCATGATATTTATAGGTGGGGCAACAGAAGAATAAAATATTAAATTTTGTAAGGAGGAAAAAAAATATGTTACAAGGAATTACAAGTGAAGCTTTTATATTAGGATGTTCAGCAATAGGAGCAGGTTTAGCCATGATAGCAGGTATAGGGCCTGGTATAGGACAAGGAAATGCAGCGGGTAAGGCTTGTGAAGCTGTAGGTAGACAACCAGAAGCTCAAGGTGATATTACTAGAACAATGTTATTAGGTCAAGCAGTTGCAGAGACAACTGGTATATATGGATTAGTAATAGCTATAATATTACTATTTGTTAGACCATTATTAGCTGCTTATATAAACTTAGGACTATAATAGAGAGGAAAGATTCCATTATGGTTCCTTATATTAAGGAGGTTGGTGTATGGATATTCAAGTATTAGCCCTTCCTGAATTAATACCAATGATTATTACTTTAGTTTCCGTATTTATTCTCTATTTAATCCTAAGAAAATATCTTTATGTTCCAGTTGTGGAATTTTTAGAAACTAGAAAGGCTAAGATTCAGCACGAAATTGATCAATCAAAGATCATAAAAAAATGAAGCTATAACAATGAAAGAAGAATATGAAGATAGAATTGCAAAAGCTAAGGAAGAAGGACAAGAAATCATAGAAAATGCAAGACGTCGTGGTAATGAAATAAGAGATGATATCTTAGAAGATGCTAGACGTGAAGCTCAAGCTATAATTGAAAGGGCAATGAAAGATATAGCTAGAGAAAAAGAAAAAGCCTATGAGGATATAAAGGAATCTACGGGAGAAATGGCAATTCTAATAGCTTCAAAGATTATGGAAGAAAACATAACTATAGACAATCAAAATATTTAATTGATAAATTTATTGATGAGGTAGGTAGTTCAAAATGGCAAAGTTAATTGCTAATAGATATGCCTCATCCCTTTTGAAGCAGGATTAGAATTGAATAAAGTAGAGGATTTTTATGGAGAACTAGAGTGGATTAAAAAAAGTATTTAAATCAGAAGAAGCATTGTTTCAAATATTAATTCATCCTAGGATTTCTAAAGATGAAAAAAAAGTCATTAGTAGAAGAATTATTTAAGAATAATGTTTCTCAAGAGATTATAAACTTTTTATTTATAATTATAGATAAAAGAAGAGAAAGTTACTTATTTGAAATAATCCAGGAATATAAGGCTATTTTTAATGAATTTAAAGAAATAATAGATGTTGTGGCAGTGACGGCAGTTCCTATGGATGAAAAATCTAAGGAGAAATTGGCAATGGTGCTAAAAAAATAAGTTGAATAAAAATATTCAGCTATCAAATGAAGTAGATAAGTCCATAATTGGTGGAGTATTATTGAAGATGAATGATAAGATTATGGATTCCACATTAGTTAGCCAATTAAAATCCATGGAGGCTGCATTGAAAAATGTATCATTATAGAGAAGCTGAGGTGAGAAAATTTGGATTTAAGACCAGAAGAAATAAGCTCAATTATCAAAGAGCAAATTAAAAAATATGAAAAGAAACTGGATCTTGTAGACGTAGGTACCATTATTCAAGTAGGAGATGGTATTGCTAGATTACATGGTTTAGAAGGTTGTATGGCTGGAGAACTAATAGAATTCCCAGATGGTGTATTTGGTATGGCTTTAAACTTAGAAGAAGATAATATAGGATGTGTTCTTTTAGGTTCAGATAGAAATATTAAAGAAGGGGATACAGTAAAAAGAACAGGCAGAATAGTTGAAGTTCCAGTTGGAGAAGAAATGATAGGCAGAGTTGTAAACGCCCTTGGTCAACCAATAGATGGAAAGGGAAATATTAGCGCTACCAAATTTAGACCTGTAGAAAGAATTGCCCCCCCTGGAGTTATCACTAGAAAAAGCGTTGATGAGCCATTACAAACTGGTATAAAATCTATAGATGCTCTTTTCCAATTGGTAGAGGGCAAAGGGAGTTAATAATCGGTGATAGACAGACTGGTAAAACAGCCATAGCAATAGATACAATTATAAATCAAAAAGAAGAAGATGTAATTTGTATTTATGTAGCCATAGGACAAAAAGATCTACAGTGGCACAAATAGTAGATGTGCTACAAAGACATGGTGCTATGGACTATTCAATAGTTGTATCAGCTACTGCCAGCGAATTAGCACCTTTACAATATATAGCTCCTTATGCTGGAGTGGCAATGGCAGAAGAGTTTATGGAACAAGGAAAAGATGTTTTAATTATTTATGATGATCTATCTAAACATGCTGTAGCCTATAGGGCTATGTCTCTATTATTAAGGAGACCACCAGGAAGAGAAGCTTTCCCTGGAGATGTTTTTTTTATCTTCATTCAAGATTGTTAGAAAGATCAGCTAAATTAGATGATAAATATGGTGGTGGTTCCATAACTGCTTTACCAATAATAGAGACCTTAGAAGGAGATATATCAGCATATATTCCTACTAATGTTATATCCATTACAGATGGGCAGATTTTCTTAGAAACGGATCTTTTCTTTGCAGGACAAAGACCAGCTATAAATACAGGACTTTCTGTATCTAGGGTAGGTGGAGCTGCACAAATTAAGGCTATAAAAAAAGGTAGCGGGAAAACTTAAGCTAGAATTAGCACAATATAGAGAATTAGCAGCCTTCGCTCAATTTGGTTCAGAATTAGATCCAGAAACTAAGGAAAGATTAGATCAAGGGGAAAGAATGATGGAAATACTAAAGCAACCCCCCCAATATAGTCCAGTATCTGTAGAGCATCAAGCTATAATTTTATATATAGTTGTAAACAAACATTTAATGGATATACCTGTAAATAAAATTAGCCTATTTGAGAAGGAGTTTTTAAATTATATAGACAACAATTATCCAGAAATTGTTGAAGATATTAAAAATACAAAGGATTTAACTGATGAAAATATAGAGAGGATAAAATCTGCTGTAGAAGAATTTAAAAAGAGTTTCTAAATTGAAGAAATCGGAGGTGAGAACTTGGCACAATCAACTCGCGAGATAAAAAGACGTATAAAAGGGATTGGAAGTACTATGCAAATAACTAAGGCTATGGAGCTTGTATCCACAGCAAAGATGAGAAAAGCTAGGATAAGATTGGATAAATCAAGACCATATTATCTTACTGTACTTGATAGTATAGGTGATGTTATAAATAATGTTAATATTAATCATCCACTACTAAGAAAGAGAGAAGTCAAAAAGTCCCTTTATATAGTTGCAACTGCAGATAGAGGATTGGCTGGTGGTTATAATGCCAACATTACTAGATTGATAGATTCTAAATTTCGCAATAAAAAGGACTCCATTTCTTTGATTACCATAGGCTTAAAAGGTAGAGACTTTTTCAAAAGCAGAGGTTATGATATTGTAGGTGAATTTACTGGAATCTCTGAAGAACCAAGTTTTTCTGATGCAAGTGAAATTGGAAACCTTGCCGTAGAACTTTTCTTAAAAGGAGAAATAGATGAAATAAATGTGGTGTACACAAGATTTATAACTACATTATCCCATGAACCTATAATTATAAAATTATTACCTGCTGAAGAAATCAGGGAAAATTCTAAAGTTCCTAAAAAGGTTATAGATTTCGAACCTTCTCCTGAAGAAGTATTAGATTATTTGATACCTAAGTATATTGAAAGTAGCGTCTTTGGTGCTTTAATTGAAGCATCTTCCAGCGAACAAGCTGCTAGAAGAGTTGCCATGGAATCTGCTACTGATAATGCTGAAGAAATGATAGAAGAATTAAATATGAGTTATAACCGAGCTAGACAAGCAGCAATTACTATGGAGATATCTGAAATAGTTGCTGGAGCAGAAGCTTTGAAGTAACATAGAAAGGAGTGGGCAAATGGAAAAGAACATAGGTAAGATTGTTCAAGTTATTGGCCCTGTAGTAGATATTCGTTTTAATGAAGATAGTTTACCTAGACTTTTAAATGCTATTGAGATACAAAAGGGGAAGAAAGTATAATCGTTGAAGTAGCACAACATATTGGAGACGACACTGTTAGATGTATCTCCATGGATTCAACAGATGGACTTATTAGAGGTATGAAAGCTATAGACACTGGTGAGCCCATAGCTGTACCTGTAGGCAAAGAAACCCTAGGAAGATTATTTAATGTATTAGGAGATACAATTGATGGTAAAGAGGAAATAAGTACGGATAAAAAAAGCTCCAATACATAGACTAGCTCCAACCTTTGAAGAGCAAGAAACATCACAGGAAATATTTGAAACGGGAATAAAAGTAGTAGACTTAATTGCTCCTTACTCTAAAGGTGGTAAAGTTGGTTTATTTGGTGGTGCAGGAGTAGGTAAAACTGTATTAATCCAAGAATTAATAAATAATATTGCTACTCAACATGGTGGTATTTCTGTATTTGCAGGAGTAGGAGAAAGGACTAGAGAAGGAAATGACTTATATTATGAAATGATTGAGTCTGGAGTAATTGATAAGACAGCTTTAGTTTTTGGACAAATGAATGAACCACCAGGAGCAAGGATGAGAGTAGCCCTTACAGGTCTTACAATGGCAGAATACTTTAGAGACGAAGCAGGGCAAGATGTTTTGCTATTTATTGATAATATATTTAGATTTACTCAAGCTGGATCAGAAGTATCAGCGTTATTAGGTAGGATGCCTTCAGCTGTAGGTTATCAACCTACTTTAGCTACTGAAATGGGGGGGCAGCTTCAAGAAAGAATTACTTCAACTAAGAAAGGGTCTATTACAAGTGTTCAAGCTGTATATGTTCCAGCAGATGACCTTACTGACCCAGCGCCAGCAACTACCTTTGCGCACTTAGATGCTACAACTGTACTTTCTCGTTCCATTGCAGAACTTGGTATTTATCCTGCAGTAGACCCTTTAGATTCTACATCTAGGATATTATCACCTGAAATTGTAGGAGAAGAACATTATCAAGTGGCTAGAGGTGTACAAGAGTTATTACAAAGATACAAAGACTTACAGGATATAATTGCAATATTAGGAATAGATGAACTTTCTGATGAAGATAGATTAGTAGTAGCTAGAGCTAGAAAGGTTCAAAGATTTTTATCACAACCTTTCTTTGTAGCAGAGCAATTTACAAGTTTAGAGGGTAAATACGTTCCTATAAATGAAACTGTAAGAGGATTTAAAGAAATCCTTGAAGGTAAACATGATGATATCCCTGAATCTGCATTCTTTATGGTTGGTACCATAGACGAGGTACTGGAAAAAGCTAAAAAGGTGGAGGATTAAAATGGGTGAACTTCATCTTGAAATAGTAACACCTGATAAATCTTTTTTTCTGTGGAGAAGTGGATATGGTCATAGTTAGAGGTATAGAAGGAGATTTAGCTATTTTAAAAGATCGGGCTCCTATTGCTACCCCCTTTGAAAATCGGAAAGGTAAGGATTTTTCAAAATGATTCAGAAAGGGTGGCAGCAGTAGTAGATGGATATATTACTGCTCTAGATAACAGGATAACAATAGTTACAGATGCAGCAGAATGGCCAGATGAAATAGATGTAGAAAGGGCTCAAGCTGCTAAAGAAAGAGCTGAAGCTAGATTGAAGCAAGAAAATCTAATATAGATACTACTAAAGTAGAAGCTGCACTAAAAAGAGCTATTAATAGACTAGAAGTTTCAAATTTTAAAAAAAATTGATTAATATTTAGGTATAAAAAGTACCCTTCCTTGGTAATACTTTT
>JMBX01000162.1_pt1 | contig 17996 bp, 28 predicted proteins | sample 616521 | NCBI WGS metagenome assembly JMBX01 (sample SAMN02727906, study PRJNA239997) | anaerobic digester metagenome | biome: anaerobic digester; isolation source: mesophilic anaerobic digester inoculated with municipal waste water sludge... | place: Germany: Bielefeld University, CeBiTec ...
TGTAAATTGATATGCGGAAATGGCTCAGTGGTAGAGCATCGCCTTGCCAAGGCGAGGGTCGCGAGTTCGAATCTCGTTTCCGCTCCACTAAAAACCCCGTAGGAAACAAGGCGTTTCCTTTGGGGGGATTAATTTTATTTTATATAATTAACTTGCGGGTGTAGCTCAGTGGTAGAGCCCCAGCCTTCCAAGCTGGTTGCGAGGGTTCGATTCCCTTCACCCGCTCCATTTATATTATTATAAGTACCTTAGCTCAGCTGGATAGAGTGTCTGACTACGAATCAGAAGGTCGGGGGGGGTTCGAATCCCTCAGGGTACGCCAGTGTAAATGCTTTTAGGAAAAGTCCTAAAGGCGTTTTTTATTTTTTTTGAATATAATACAATCCAGTTTGCATTTGTCTTCTCATATGTTAGAATTAACTTAAAATACAATTCCTATTGACCAAGAACATGAGTTTTGGTATTATATTAATACGCAGGGGAACAAATGTTTAAAGGGGATTGTAGAATGGAAAAATAATAGAAAAGGATATTGAAGCCATATTACCTATCTATATGAATGACATAGGAAACTGTACCGTCATATATACAAGGAAAGATAAAATAATATTGGAAAAAGTAATAAAAACCATAATCAAAAATCTATGTCAATACTATCATTTAGATTTAAAAGCATCAAATAAAACCTATGGAGACCTATTATCAATAAAAAAAACATCCTCCAATTCCATTAACAAAGGAAAAGGTACTTATTCAAGTAAAAACAAGGGTACCCATAGGAAAACATGATGGGGGGGCTTATGGTTATATCAATATAGACTCAATAGACAAGATAAAGTCATCTAAAGAATCACTAAAAAAAAGACTATAATAACAATTAAAAAAGTGGCAGAACTATAGAAGCCCATTGTATGAAATCTACAATATTAAAAAAAATATCAACAATGGCAGAATAGTACAAGGACTAATTCAAGGAAAAAAATCACTTTCAAGTAAAGGAGGAAGAAAACCTGTATCTTTTAGAAGATGCACCGGCAACTAAAAGAGATATAGCCTTAGTATATATGAAATTAATGGAAATAAAAAAATGAATTAAAATAAATAAAAGAGGGGGAATAAAATGGAATTTACTTATGAATACTTTAAAACTAGTGCAGACTATATATTAGACAAAATCGATTTCAAACCAGAAGTTGCAATTATATTAGGTTCAGCCTTAGGTAGCCTAGGGGGGGAAGAAATAGAAAATCCAGTAATAATTGATTATGAAGATATACCTAACTTCTTAGTTACAACGGTAAAATCCCATGCAGGAAAATTAATCCTAGGAGAACTACAAGGTAAAAAAAAGTAGTATGTATGTCAGGTAGGTTTCACTACTATGAAGGATACGATTTTGAACAATTAGTAATTCCCATAAGGGTATTTCACCTATTAGGAGTAAAAACAGTTATCCTCACAAATGCAGCTGGTGCAATTAATACATCCTACAAACCAGGAGAAATAATGATAATAAAAGACCATATAAAGTTTATGGGAGCCAGTCCCTTAAGAGGACCTAATATAGAAGAATTTGGACCAAGATTCTTTGACGTATCTAAAACATATACAAAAGAATATAGAGAATTAGCAAAAAAAGCAGCGGAAAAATTAGGAATGACAATCCATGAAGGAGTATATTTCTTTTGGATGGGACCACAATTTGAAAGCCCAGCAGAAATAAGAGCTCTTAGAATACTAGGAGGAGATGCAGTAGGTATGTCCACAGTAACAGAATCTATAACAGCAGCCCATTGTGGAATGAAAGTATTAGGCCTATCTTTAATAACTAATATGGCGGCAGGAGTATTAGAACAACCAATAACAGCAGAAGAAGTAGGTGAAATTGGTAAAAAAATCATCAAAACAATTCAAAGAATTACTTAGTGAAATTTTAAAAGAAATGTAGTACACATAGACAACCTAAAGATATACTAGGTTGTCTATTTTTATATCAAAAATTTAAAAAATAAAATCATTGACAAAGGAAAACGGTTCTAGTATAATTTACATTAAATACTTAATAAATAAAGTTTATAAAGAAAGATGTGAGGGATATTGAGTAGAATAGTAGGACAACCAAAAACATTAAAGAGAATCAATAGAGACATAATAAAAAGCATAATAAAAGAAGCAGGACCTATAAGTAAACCAGAAATAGCCAAGATAACTAAATTAAGTACCGTAACTGTAAACAAAATAGTGGAGAACCTATTAGAAGAAGACATAGTCAAAATCAGTGGTATAGGGGAATCAACTGGTGGAAGAAGAGCTCAATTATTTGAATACAACGGTGATTTAGCTAATGTTATAGTATTATATTATTATAAAAATTCTTATATAGGTGCAATTTCAAATATCATTGGAGAGATAAATATATAAGAGAATTTAAAATTAGAACTGATAAATTTGAAGACGTAATGGAGGACACCTATAAGACGATAGAGGATCTCATTGAAAATTCTGACGGTATAGAAATCAAAGCCATAGGATTAGGAGTTCCAGGTGTTGTAAAAGATGGAATTATATCTGATATTCCCAATATTCCAAGTTGGGAAAATATAAATTTAAAAGCGATATTAGAAGAAAAATATGACTATACCATATGTATTGAAAATGATGTCAACTTAACAGCCATAGGAATATATCAAGATAAATTTAGTGATAGATTTAAAAATATGGCTTTAGTATACTTTGGTGATGGTATTGGTTCGGGGGGCTTATTATAAATGAACAGTTATTTAAGGGAGCTACAAACTTCGCTGGAGAACTTAGTTATTTAAAAACAAAAAAAACATTTTAATTATGAAGACGAAGACTCAAAATATAAAGGGAATTTTGAAAGATATATATACGAGATAAAAAAACAAATAAAAAAATAACAAAGAAGACACAGAAAAATTTAAAAAAAGCATTGATAAACACTTTAGTAGATGGCTTAACTAATTTGCTATGTGTTTTAAATCCTGAGGTTCTAGTAATACAATCAGATGAATTAACAAAAAAAGATATAGAAGAAATAGAAATTTTAATTTGCAAAAATATCAATAAAGAAAATATGCCTCGGATTATAAAATTACAAGATGACATGAAATATAGTATAAATGGTGTTATAACAATGTGCTTAATTGAAACCATAACATCCTACTCTGTTTCAAATAGAGGAGGTAATAAATAGTGGCAAAACATTTAATTTCCATAGATGGTGGAGGTACAAAAACTGAATTTTGTATCTCCGATTTAAATGGAAATATTATCAAATCATACTTCACGGGTTCTACAAATTACAAATCAGTAGGAATCGAAGAAGTATATTCAAATTTTAAATTTGGATTTAGTAGTATTATGAAGGAGCAAAAGTTATCAATGGAAGATATAGCTTATATAGTCTTTGGAATTTCAGGATGTGACTCCCAAAGGGATTACAATATCCTATATGAACAGATTAAAAGATTAAATATTCCCAAAGAAAAATTTTACTTATGTAATGACGGTTTACTTGCCTTTTATGCACAAGCAGAAGAACCAGGAATTGTAGTTATATCTGGGACAGGCTCAATAGTATTAGGAGTCAATAGGAAAAATAAAGTCAAACGGGCAGGAGGTTGGGGGGGATATCACTTTAGTGATATAGGCTCTGGCTATTGGATAGGCAATGAGCTATTAAAAAGAACATTATTGTACTGTGACAATATTTATAGAGAATCCCAACTATTTAAAGATGTTAGAGATTATTTCCAAGCAAAAACTTTGAAGACTTACCTTATAAAATTACAGAAATAGTAAAGTATGATGATATAGCTAAAATCAGTAGATTAGTTACTGAAAATACAATTAAAGATGAATGGCTTACAAGGGATATTTTAAATGAAGGAGCAACCTATCTTTCTAATCTTGTAAAAACAATATATAAAAGCTTTGAATTTGAAAAAGAGGATAAGATTAAAATAGTATTTTCAGGAGGAGTGTTAAAAAGTCCTTTATATAGAGAGATTTTAGAAAAAAACATATCCCATGGATTAAGTAAAGATAATTTTATCTTTGTAGAACAAATAAATACTCCAGCCTTTGGAGGAATAAAGTTAGCAAAGATGGGCTATAAAGGTGAGATAGATGGAATCTAAAAAAAATAGTACTTCAGATTTTTACTGGAGGATTTAAAAGCAACAATATAAGATTTAAGGATTTTAAACAAAAATTACTTTTAATGGTTGAAAATATAAAGGTTGATAAAGTAATTATAGGATGGTCCCTTGAAAAGCAGGTATATATTCAAACTAAAGAATTTCTTAAAAAATACGGTATAGAATTATATCTTTGGATGCCAGTATTTTCAGAGATAGGTTTATTGGAGCATTGTACCACTATAAAAGATTATAAAGGAAAAGAAATTAGCAATTATAATCTTCAAGAAGGAGAAAACTTTGAGTTTTATTGTCCTTCTAATAGGGAAAACCTCTTAAACTTTTATAAAATATATGAAAAATATTTTAAAGATATAGACTTTGATGGCATATTTTTTAGATAAAATTCGATATAGTTCCTTTTCTAATGGTATTAATGGTGTATTTAGTTGTTTTTGTGATGACTGCCTTGAAATATACAGGGAAAAGGGTTTGGATTTAGAAACACTTAAAAAAGGAAATGGAATTATTAGAATCGGGCAAAGAAAACTATAAAAATATTCCCTTTAACATAATGGAATATAGCAATGGAAAATATAGATTTCACAATAAAATTTGGAGTGACTTTTTTTAATATAAAAAGTAAAATTATCTTAGAAAGACTTGCTGAAATGAGAAGTTATTTCAATGAGAGAGGCTTAAAAGTAGGTATAGATACTTTTCACCCTTTACTTCATACTTTGTAGGACAAGATTTAAGAAAGATGCAAGAATTAGTAGATTTTAATAAGCCAATGATGTATAGAATCACTCAAGCACCAGCAGGTTTGCCCTTTGAAAGTGATAACTTAATAAAAGAAACTACAAAGGGAGATTTTGATGATATAAGGAACAAATTCCTTACACTCATTGGAGCAGAAATATATGATGATAGATTCCCCCCCATAGAATTTGTGAAAAAGGAATTAGAAATCATTTCTAATAAATCTAATTGTAATATCTATTGTGGAATTGAGATAAATAGGAAAAAAAGATATAGTCAAAGTATATCCTGATTATATAAAGGAAAATTTAATTAATCTAAAGGATTCTAATATAGAAGGCTATGTATTGTCTTGGGATTTATTATCTGCACCAGAAGAAAATATAAATGCAGTAATTAATATCCTAAAAGGAAGGGGGTTAAACAATGACTGAAATTCTGAATTTGAAAGGGATTTATAAGAGTTTCGGAGATGTAGAAGTACTTAAAGATATTAACTTTTCTTTAAAAAAAAGGTGAAGTTAGAGGGCTTATAGGGGCAAATGGAGCAGGAAAATCCACTATGATAAAGATTGTAGGTGGAGTTCATCAACCAACAAAGGGAGAAATCATATTAAGAAACACCCCCCCAATAAAATTTAAAGATCCTCATCATTCAATGGAATCAGGAATTAGCGTTATATACCAAGAGCTAAGCCTTGTTCCTACATTAACAGTTATTGAAAATATGTTTCTAGGAAGAGAAGAAACTAAGGGAAATCAATTTTTAGATAAAAAGGCCATGGAAGATAAATATAAAGAAATATGTAATAGATTTGACTTTGATATTGATCCTAATACTAGGATTTCAAGTTTAAATATAGCAAATAGACAAATGGTAGAGATAATGAAGGCAGTATCCTATAATTCTGACATAATCATAATGGACGAGCCAACAACTTCTCTAACAAGTAATGAAAAAGAAAGTCTGTTTAAAATAATCAAAATGTTAAAATCCATGGATAAAACCATAATCTATATATCACATATTCTTGAAGAAATATTTTTAAACTGTGACAATGTAAGTATTATGCGTAATGGAATAATCGTTGGAACCTATGATAAAAAAAGAATTAGATAAAAGAAAAATTGCAGAACTAATGACAGGTAAAGAACAGTTAGACATAAAGGAGAAAAAAAGTAGAGTCCTTTGCCCAATATAATGCGCCTCCAATATTAGAAGTAGAAAAATTATGTAGAAAAAAAATAGATTAAAGGACGTATCCTTTGAAGTCTATAGAGGAGAGGTAGTAGGATTAGCAGGTCTTGTTGGGTCAGGTAGAACGGAAATTATCAATGTACTATATGGATTAGATAAAAAGGATTCAGGAGATATAAAATTAAATGGGAAAGCAGTCAATATAAATTCTCCTAAAATAGCCATAGAAAACAAAATAGGTTTAATACCAGAAGATAGGAAGGACTTAGGTCTAATATTAGGACAAGAAATATACAAAAATTCAACTGCTATTCAATTAGATAAAATGAAGTCAAAGGGTTTTATTAGTACAAATAAAGAGATAAATTTTGCCAAAGAAGCTGTAGAAAAACTAAGTATAAAAGTCAATAAAGTAACTCAAAAAGTAAAGGAACTAAGTGGCGGTAATCAGCAGAAAGTAGTAGTTTCAAAGTGGCTAGGACAGGATTTAGATCTTATTATCTATGATGAACCAACAAAAGGTATAGATATATCAGCTAAGGAAGATATATTTAGAAATATAGAAAATTTATCGAAAAAAAGGAATAGGTGTAATATTTATTTCCTCTGATATAGAAGAAGTAATTAGAATATCAGATAGAGTATTGATAATACGAGATGGAACCGTAATTGATACTATGAAAAATGATGATATTACAGTACAAGATATAATGAATAAAATATTTAATGTAGAATAGGTGAAAAGAAGATGGATAAATTAAAAAAAATAAATTTTAGAGATTATGGAGTCACAATAGGATTTGTAGTCCTATGTATATTAATAAGCATAGCTTCTCCAGCTTTTTTTAAGTAAAAGAAATATTTTAAACTTACTTAGGCAATCTTCAATAATTGGAATTATTTCAGCTGGAATGACCTTTGTAATAATATCTGGAAATTTTGATATTTCCGTTGGAGCAGTAGCTGCTTTATCAGGAGCAATTACCATGAAATTAGCCACATTAGGAGTCCCCCTAGTACTATCAATGGTAATTGCCATAGCAGTTTGCTCAGGAATTGGATTTATAAATGGGATTTTTGTTTCAAAAGTAGGGGTACCCTCCCTTATTGCAACCATGGCAATGGTAACCATAGTTAGAGGATTGCTGCTTATGCTAACTGGTGGATATCCAATTACTGAGAATTTTCCACTATTAGATTTTAGGTAATGAATATTTACTAGGCATCCCAGTTCCAGTTATATTGTTCTTTATAGTAGTAGTAATTGCTCATATTGTCCTTACTAAGACAAAGTTTGGTAGACATGTGTTTTCCGTAGGAGGAAATCAAGAGGCTAGTAAATTAAATGGTATCAATGTAGATGGCTATAAAATAAAGGTATTTATCATCAATGCAATATTAGCTGGTATAGCAGGAATCGTCTTGACAGGAAGATTAGGCACAGCAACTGCAATAGCAGGTGAAGGCTATGATATGGATGCCATATCTTCTGTAGTAATAGGTGGGACTTCAGTGGCAGGAGGTTCAGGAAGTGTAATAAGGACAGTAATAGGAGTTCTACTTATGAGTGTAATCAACAACAGTTTTAACTTATTAAGTGTAAATATTTATTTTCAATATATATTTAAAGGGTTGATAATTTTAATTGCAGTAGGTGCTGATTCTTATAGCAAGAAAAAAATTGCTTAAAGATATAATAAAAAAAAGGAGAGAAAAACAATGAATAAACTAACTAAAGTAATTGTTTTAGTACTATGTATTGCAATGGTTGGAAGTATGGTAGCTTGCAATAGTAGCAGTGGAAACAATAGTGAAAATGGAGATAAGCCTACAATAGCTGTATTATTACCAGGACCAACAGGATATTTTGTAGCGACAAGGGAAGGTATAGATAATGCAGCTAAAGAATTAGGAGTAAATATTGAATATGCAGATGCTCAATGGGATTCTAGTAAACAATTATCTCAAGCAGAAGATTTTATAGCAAAGGGCGTAGATTTAATTGCCCTATGTGCAGCTGATGCAGCAAGTGCAGAAGGATAGTAAAATCAGCTAATGAAGCAGATATCCCAATATTAGCTTTTGTTAACTCCATAGGTGACAATCCAACAGGTGAACATCCAGGATTGATATCATATGTAGGTCAAAATGAAATCAACACTGGTAAAGTAACAGGAGAAATTGCAAAACAACTTCTTGGGGAAAAAGGTGGAAAGGCAATATTAATAGAAGGAGTACCAGGGACATCACCTCAAATTAATAGAAGGCAAGGTTTAAATGAAGCCCTAGAAGGTTCAAATATTGAGATTATATATAATCAAACTTCTAATTGGGAAAAAGAACAAGCCCTAAAGATTACAGAAGATTTAATTCAAAAGAATATGGAGTTTGACATAATCATATGTCAAGATGACAACTCAGCTATAGGAGCTGGACAAGCATTAACAGAAGCAGGAATAAAAGACAAAGTATATGTAATAGGACTAGGTGGAAGTAAAGATGGTCTACAAGCATTAAAAGATGGAGTAATAGATGGAACAACCTATATGTCAGCAGTAGAAGAAGGAGCTTTGGCTATAGAAACTGCCGTTAAATATTTAAATGAAGAAACAGTTGAAGCTGTAACAGAAATAAAACAAGTTGAAGTAAATAAAGACAATGTAGATAGTTTTAAAGGTGAATGGTAAAATAAGATATAAATAAACATATAAACATATAAATATATTGACAAAGACCCTTGAATTTTGTATTCTATACAAAATAGAGGGTCTTTCTCTAATTAAAGTATGAAAATCTTAAACAATAGTTAAATATATGATATAATTTATATATTAAAATAATAATTGGAGGGGTACAGAATGACTTATATAAAAAAATCTAGGGATATCCCTAAGAAAAGCAGAAAATCAATTATCCATAGCCTCTACTAAAGATAAAAATTGGGCTTTGAAAAAAAAGTAGCAGAGGCAATAGAAAATAATAGAGAAGAAATATTAAAAGCAAACCAAATAGACATAAAAGTAGGCAAAGAAAACAATATGCCAGCAGCACTAATAGATAGATTAATGTTAGATGATCAACGTTTAGATGGAATAATAGAAGGTGTAAACACTGTAATCCAATTACCAGATCCAATATGGCGATCTAAAAAAAAGTATGGACCATAGAAAATGGCCTTACTATATCTCAAATGACAACTCCCCCTAGGAGTAATAGGTATAGTATATGAATCAAGACCAAATGTTACAGTAGATGCCTTTAGCTTGGCATTAAAATCTGGTAACTGTATAATCCTAAGGGGGAAGTTCATCAGCTATTAACTCCAACTTAGCCTTAGTAAAAGCCATAAAAGAAGGCTTGAGAAATTCTTCAATTCCAGAAGATGTAGTAGGATTTGTAGAGGATACTGATAGGGATCTAGTATTAGATATGTTAAAAGCCAACAAATATATTGATTTAATCATTCCAAGGGGGCGGAAAAGGTCTAATCCAATTTGTAATTAAAAATTCAACAGTACCTACACTACAAACTGGAGAAGGCAACTGTCATATTTTTGTAGATGAAACTGCAAATTTAAGTGATGCTTTAAATATTGTAATCAATGCAAAAACCCAAAGATTAGGAGTCTGTAATGCCTGTGAAACATTATTAGTCCATAAAAACATAGCAGCTATATTTTTACCAATGGTATATGAAAGTTTGAAGGGCAAAATAGAGATGAGAGGTTGTAGTGAAACAAATAAAATAGTAGAAGTAAATAAAGCAACAGAAGAAGACTATAAGGAAGAATTCTTAGATGCTATATTAGCTATAAGGGTAGTAAAGGATGTAGATGAAGCCATAGACCATATAAATGAATATGGAACTAAACATTCAGAAGCAATAATTACAGAAAATCTTACAAATGCAAACAAATTTCAAAGAAGAGTAGATGCTTCTACAGTATATGTAAATGCTTCTACAAGGTTTACTGATGGTGGAGAATTTGGATTTGGAGCAGAAATGGGAATTAGTACCCAAAAAAAACCCATGCAAGGGGACCAGTAGGATTAGAACAATTAGTCACATATAAATATCTAGTAATGGGTGAAGGACAAATAAGAAGATAGGTGGATAATATGATGGAAAATATATTTGAAAAAAAAGTAATAAAATAGTTATAAAAATAGGAAGTAGCACCATAACAAGTAGTGATGGAACCATAGATAAAGGCTTTATAGAAAATTTAGCAAAGCAAGTAAAAACCTTAATGGATCAAGGGAAAAGGGTAGTACTTGTATCTTCAGGTGCAAGAATAGCAGGAGTAAGCACTATAGGCAAATGGTCTAGAAAAGAAGATATAAACTACAAGCAGGCTCTATGTGCCATAGGTCAAGTAGAGTTAATGGATTCCTATAGAAAAATATTTAATGAATATGATATACACATAGCTCAAATCCTTTTAACAAGGGAAGATTTTGAATCAGAAGCTAGAACATTAAATATAAGAAATACATTATTTACCCTATTAGATGAAGGAGTATTGCCAATTATCAATGAAAATGACACAGTATGTGTAGAAGAAATTAAAATAGGTGATAATGATGTGTTGGCAGCCAAGACTACAGCCTTTGGGGGGGTGGACATTTACTTATACTGTTAAGTGATATAGAAGGTATATACGATAAAAATCCAGTGTGTAATAGTGATGCAAGATTAATAGAAGTAGTTGCAGATCCAGAGGAGTTAGAAAAGAATATTTCCATTGGAGAAAAAAAGCTCCTTTGGTACTGGAGGCATAGCTACAAAGATTAAAGCAGCGAAAATAGTAAATAAATACGGTACATCTCTAATAGTAGCCAAGGGAAAAGAAGAAGATATAATATTAAAATTAAGTGAAGGAAAAGGGAAAGGTACATTATTTCAAGCAAAATAATTAGAATTTGAGATGGAATAAAATTAAATCGGCATAAATTAAGTGGAATAAGATTAATTCCAATATGGAATAAGGCTTATTCCACTTTTTCTTTTTTAATAATCTCCTATATATTATACTTACCTAGGAAATTTGGAAGGCAGCCTTCCCTTGGAGGAAGAATAATGTATAGGGAGTTAGATGAATTATTAGTAAAGGCAAAACAAGGAGATGCAAATAGTAAAGAAGAAATCCTAAATAGATTACAAGGATTAATTATCAAAAAAATTCAAAGATATTATAATAAACGAGAAGAATATGATGACTTAATTCAAACGGAAATCTAGTAATCTTAGAGTGTATAGAAAACTATGATGAAAAAAGAGGAGTATATTTTTTAGGATATGTAAAGACCATGCTTAAATATGCATATTTAAATAGACATAAAAAAAAGAGAACATCTATCTTTAAATATTCCAGTAGGTGAAGATGGTGAAGATGAATTAATGAATATCCTTGAATCAGAAGAAGAAGGTCCGATGGAAAACATATTAAGATTAGAAGACAAATCAGAAATAAAAAAAAGGCTTTGTCAAAATTAACAGATAGACAAAGGGAAGTAATCATAGCCTATTATATAGAAGGTTTATCTATAAACGATATAGCTAAAAGATTAGGTATTACCTATAGAACTGTAGTCAATACAAAGACAAGAGCTTTAGAGATAATGAGGGAGTCACTATGACTCCTCATTATCTTTTAATTTGTTTTCTAATAGATGTATTTTAATAGCAGCTTCAATACCATAAAGGATAATATTTTTTTACCATTTCTTTAGGAATTAAATCTTCTTCACTTATTATATTTTCTAAAACAAGTTTATTTTTTTATCTCGTCTTCGATAACTCTATAATCGTTTATATCATCATATAATTCATAAAAAGATTCTTTAGAAATAAAATCATGGTTTCTTAAATTAGTTCTTTCTAAAAGATAATCAATGGAAACATTAAAGATATCAGCTATATTTTTTTAATATATCTTTATCTGGAAATCTTTCATCTGTCTCATATCTTCCGACAGTTGCTCTAGAAACATTTAACTTTTTAGATAAATCTTCTTGAGTCATATTATTCTCTAATCGAAGTTGCCTTAATCTACTTCCAAATGACATTTTAATCACCCTTTTGTGTCTATTAGTTTACTGAGTTGTTAGATTATTATTAATAAAAGTATGTATAAATAAACATACCATGTTTTGGTATATTTCTTAATCTTATGTACCAAAAAGACGAAAAAAATTAAATTATCTATTGACAAGCGACTTAATGGTGCTATAATATTATATAGAACCAATTTGTCGCATTATTTGTAAAATTATAAAAAAATAGCTACATAAATTATGAAAGGAGGCAAGAATTAAGATAAAAAAAATTGGGAATAGATAAAAATTAAAAATAATAAGGAGTGACGTATTGTGAAGTATAATTTTGATCAAGTAATCGATAGAGCAGGGACAAATTCATCAAAGTGGGATCCAGATGTTCTAGAGGCAATGTTTGGTGAGCCAGAGGCAATGCCATTTGGGTAGCTGATATGGACTTTAAAGCAGCACAACCTATAATTGATGCAGTAGTTAAACGTGCAGAACATGGAATATATGGCTATAGTAAAAGAACTGATTCATATTTTGAAGCAATAGTAAATTGGACAAGAAAACGTTTTGGTTGGGAAATTAAGAAAGAATGGATAGAATATACACCTGGAGTAGTACCAGCAGTGAACTATATAATTCAAGCTTTTTGCAAACCAGGTGACAAAGTTATTATTCAACAACCAGTATATTATCCTTTTAAAAATGCAATAGAAAATAATGGTTGTCATATGGTAAACAATGGATTAAAATTCAACGGTGAATATTATGAAATAGATTTTGAAGACTTTGAAGAAAAGGCAAAAGATCCAAAGGTTAAAATGTTTATTCTCTGTAGCCCACATAATCCAGTATCTAGACTTTGGACAGAAGAAGAATTGTTAAAACTAGGTCAAATATGTTTAGAAAACGATATCCTAGTTATAGCTGATGAAATTCATAACGATTTAGTATATTCAGGGTATAAACACATCATGTTTGCTTCATTAAAAGAAGAATTTGCAATGAATTCAATAACATGTACAGCACCAAGTAAGACTTTTAATTTAGCGGGAATGCAAGCATCAAATATAATTATTCCAAATCCAAAGCTTATGGAAGGTTTTAGAAGAGCATTAGAAAGAAATAGTATAGGAGGTCAAAATCCGCTAAGTATTGTAGCCTTAGAAGCTGCTTACAATAAAGGGGGGGAAGAATGGTTAGAACAGCTATTAGAATATTTAGAAGGCAATATTGAATTTATACATGAATATCTAGCAAAACATTTGCCAAAAGCTAAGCTTATAAAGCCAGAAGCAACATATTTAGGATGGATTGATTTACGAGCTTATGAAGAAGACGGAGAAAAATTAGAAAAATTATTAGCCACGAAGGGAAAGTAGCTCTGGATGGAGGAACTTGGTTTGGAGAAGGTGGAGCTGGTTTTATGAGATTAAATTATGCATGTCCAAGAACCTTGCTAGAAGAGGGACTAAAAAGAATATGTACTGCTATAAATGAAGAATATCAAAGATAAAGAAAAAAAATAATATTTGATTGGAGATGAGATTATGTCAAATGAATTAACTTCAACCAAAGATTTAAAACGTACTTTAGGGTTTTGGGATTTAATGGGAGCTTCAATAGGGCAAATAATTGGTGCCGGAATTATGTCTTTAACAGGAGTAGCTATTGCAATGACAGGAAGATCTGTTCCAATAGCCTTTGTACTATCAGCAATAATGGTTTTAATATCCTGGTATCCATTGACTTTAATTAATACAGTTGCAAGATTTAGAGGGGGAGCATATTCTGTAATAGGTTCATTATTGGGGGAAAAATGGACAGGTGCATATACCATAATATATATACTTACTAATGTATCATTATCAATGTATTGCTTGTCCTTTGCAGACTATGCTATGCCATTTTTACCAATGATACCTAGAAGGGTAATAGCTATAGGAATATTAGTGTTACTATATGCACTAAATTTCATGGGTATTGATAAATTTTCAAAATTTCAAAATGTAATTGTTACTTGTTTAGTGGTAGCCTTAACTACTTTTTCAGTATTTGGGATAACAAAACTAGAACCTAATTATTATAATGAAAGTTCTTTTTTTTAATTGGAGGAACTTTAGGGTTATTAAGAGCAACAGCCCAATTAACTTTTGCTACAGGAGGAGCTTCGGTAATTGCAAATTTAGCTGGAGAATGTAAAAATCCAACAAAAGATATTCCTAAAGTTATGATTATATCTACTGTATCAGTTGCAGTACTATATGCATTTATGGCAACTATAGCAGCAGGAGTATTGCCTGTAGAACAAGTGGCAAATCAACCATTAACATTGGTAGCAGAAAAGATACTACCTAAACCATTATATATGTTTTTTTTATAATTGGTGGTGCTTGGATGGCATTGATATCAACTTTAAACTCCCAACTTGCGTCTGCCACTAAACCATTGATGCAGGCATGTAATGATGGATGGTTGCCAAATAAATTAGCAACATTGCACAAAAAGTATAGGACACCAATATACCTATTAACAATATTTTTCTTCGTAGGGTTTTTACCTATAGTATTTAATTTAGATATTAGTATATTATCTAGAATTACAACTACTGTAGGAAGTGTACCTAATATTATGGTAGCACTATCCTTATTAAAAATAACTGAATTACTGCCAGAACAATGGAAAATCTCCTTTTTATATTAGCGATGGTAAAGTTAAGGCTTTGGTTGCAGTATCAGTAGGAATATTTGCTTTACAAGCAGTATTATTAGGTACAAGCTTAACAAAACCATTATTATTAGGCAATATAGCTGTTGTAATATTTGCATTTATATTTGCTAATGTAAGATATAATAGTGGCAAAGTTAAGTGTGAAATTAGCTATGAAGTAGAAGAATAAATATATTTTTAAAGGGGGGGTATAATTATGAAGCTAGAAGTTGGACAAGATATGTCTAATTTTCTATATAATACACCATATAATGAAAATATTAATTACTTAGATAATATAAAAGGGAAAAAAAGCTGTACTATTATTTTTAAGATACTATGGATGTACAGTTTGTCAGCTGGAACTGATGGAGATTCAAGAAAATATCGTTGAATTTAACAAACGAAATATAGACATTAAAGTAGTTATTCAATCAAGCATAGAAAACATGAAAATAAATTTAGAAAAGAAACCATTAGATTATGAAATAATATGTGATCCACTGGGAGAGCTATATAAGAAATTTGACATAAAACCAGCAAAGTCCAAGATAAAACTTGGTGGGGGGGGTAATACTTTAAAAAAAGATTCAAAGAGCAAGGAAAGCTGGTTTAAAGCATGGTGAATATGAAGGTGATGAGCTACAATTGCCAGCAATTTTATAGTAGATGAACTAGGGAAAATAATATACTCCCATTATGCAAAATGTAGCAGATATTCCAAGTGCAAAAGACATATTAAATATTATATCTAGCTAGATTTAATTTCACATAAATTTATTATGGGGCTCTATTAAGTTTTGAAGGAAAAGGAGCCCCCCCATAATATAATAGATGATAATATATTTGGAGGAGATATATTGGATATTGTAAACTAGTAATAATATTTTCATTAATTATCATTTTAATTAGAAAAGGCAAACCACTATCTATATCAATACTGATTGGAGCTTTAGCAACTAGTGTACTTTATAAAGTAGGAATAGTTGAAACCTTTAAAATTGCTTTTCAATCTTTAACAAGTTGGAGTACTCTTTCAGTAATCTTAGCATTTTATATGATTACATTTCTTCAAAGAATGTTAGAAGAAAGAGGACAGCTTGATTTAGCACAAAGTTCTCTTAATGGAATATTTAACAACAGAAGAATAAACGCATCACTAGCACCATTTTTTTTATAGGGCTGTTGCCCTCTGCAGGAGCTATATTTATAAGTGGAGAAATGGTTGATAAAGCAACAGAAGACTATATAAGTAAAGAAGATAAAACATTTATAACTACTTTTATAGACATATTCCAGAAAGTTTTACCCACTTATTCATCTATAATATTAGCTAGTCAACTAAGTGGTGTTCCAATGTCAAATTTCATTATCTCAATGTTACCAGTTGTAATACTTTTATTTATTTTAGGACATGTATTTTATTTAAAGAAAATACCAAAAGAAACAGGACAAGAACCAAGTGAGAATAAAGGAAAAGATATAAAGAACTTAATAAAAAGCTTGTGGACCATTGCATTAGCAATAATTTTAATACTTGTATTTGATATGTCAGTATATTTAGCAACCTTTATAGTAATTATATTGTCTGCAATAATTAATAAATTTAAATTTAGTGAGCTAAGACCTATGTTTATTTCAGCCTTTGAACTTAATATAATATTAAATACTATAGTTGTTATGTTTTTTTAAAGATGTAATCACTCATACAGGCGTAATTAAAGCATTGCCAGATTTATTTGAAAAATTACCAATACCAACAGCAGCAGCTTTTGCTTTAATATTCTTTTTTTTGGAACAATAGTTAGTGGTTCCTTAGCAATAATAGCTTTATGTCTCCCATTAGCCTATATTGCTATGCCAGATGGTGGTACGCCTTTAATGATGTTGTTGATGAGCTTTTCCTATGCAGCAATGCAGTTTTCACCTACACATATATGTTTAACTTTAGTAACAGAATACTTTAAAACATCCATGGTAGATTTATTAAAAAGAACAGCACCAGTAATAGCAGTATTTTGCATAGTGGTATCAGGTTACTATATGTTATTACAGTTAGCATTTTAATGCCTAATAATACATAAATTAAAGAGGAGGGTTATTTATGTCAATAATAGCAAAGACTTACAGAGGAGGCATAGTTGATCTCACACATATAGGTCATATAGCAGTAGTAGATTATAAGGGGAAAATACTTTATCATTATGGTGATCCAGAAAGAATTACTTTTGCCCGTTCATCGGCAAAACCAATACAAGCCATACCTATTTTAGAAAGTGGGGGCCATTGAAGAATATGGAATTACAGAAAAAGAAATAGCTATATTTTGTGCTTCTCACAGTGGAGAAAGCTTTCATGTAGAGACAGTAAGAAATGTATTAGAAAAAGCTGGACTAAATGAAAATTATCTTCAATGTGGTTCACATTATCCTATAGCTTCCTATGCAGCAGAAGAATTAAGAAAAAAAGGATTAAAACCAGAAAACATTCACTGCAACTGTTCGGGTAAGCATACAGGAATGCTTGTAACTACAAAATATTATGGTGATGATTTGGATACTTATTATAAACCAGGGCATCCAACACAAAAAAAGAATATTAAAAACTATAGCTGAAGTTTGTGAATATGATGAAGAAAAAATAATAATAGGAACAGATGGATGTGGAGTTCCAGTACATGCTTTGCCATTATATAAATTTGCTCAAGGATATGCTAAGTTATCAGCCCCCCCAGAAGTATTTGAATCTAAAAGAGAAAAAGTAAGTGAGGACAATTACAAATGCAATGACTAAATATCCAGAAATGGTAGCAGGAACAGATAGAATCTGTACAGATTTAATGAAAATTTGTGGTGATAGATTATTTGCAAAATCAGGAGCAGCAGCTTACTATGCAGTTGGATTAAAGGATAAAGGCATAGGAATAACAGTAAAGATAGAAGATGGAAATTCTGATATAGTACCAGCAGTAGTATTAGAAGTATTAAAGCAACTAGATGTAATAACAGAAGATGAACTTAATAAATTAGAAAGATATTATATTTTAAAAAGTATAAACCATAAAAAAAGAAGTAGTTGGCGAAACAAAGATTGATTTTAAACTTGTATAAAAAAAA
>JMBX01000163.1_pt1 | contig 17977 bp, 34 predicted proteins | sample 616521 | NCBI WGS metagenome assembly JMBX01 (sample SAMN02727906, study PRJNA239997) | anaerobic digester metagenome | biome: anaerobic digester; isolation source: mesophilic anaerobic digester inoculated with municipal waste water sludge... | place: Germany: Bielefeld University, CeBiTec ...
TAAGGGGGGGTGAATATTCGGAATGGCCGGTTACATAAAACTCCCTTCCTCCACGGGAACAGATAATATAAACACCTGCCTCTTCAGATTCAGATAGGATAGTCAGCTCCGGATGAAGACTGATTTCGTCGGCATTGATAGTTGTATGGCGGCTGTGAGGCGCATAGAATTCATCGTCGAATCCGCGGAACAGAGGAAAAGAGGGATCGTTGATCGTGTGGCTGAAAACTCCAAACAGCTTTTCTCAAGAGGGAATTTGTTGATTCCGAAGAAGTGATATAAAGCAGCCTGGGCACCCCAGCATATGTAAAAGGTTGAGGTGACATGTTTACGGGCCCAGTCCAGTATATTCGTAAGTTCATTCCAGTATTTAACCTCCTCAAAAGGCATCATTTCTACCGGAGCACCGGTGATAATCATCCCGTCGTAGTATGCGCTCTTTATTTTTGAGAACTTGGTATAAAAAGACATCAGATGTTCAATGGGTGTATTCTTGGGGGGGGTATGTGTTGATAACCCCCAGAAACTCAATTTCAATTTGAAGAGGAGAGTTTGATAGCAGCCGTATAAGATCGGTTTCTGTGGTGATCTTTAACGGCATAAGGTTTAAAATTAGTATTTTAAGCGGACGTATGTCTTGTGTGGAAGCACGAAGGTCATCCATCACGAAAATGTGTTCCTTTTTTTTAATATCTCTATTGCAGGTAATTTATCGGGTAAATTCAGAGGCATAATTCAATTTTTAATAATGCAAAGAACGGTTACTTCATTGCTACTTGCTTCAGGCCTTTTTTTAATATGATAAGTTCTCCCCAATAACCTTGAATGTTAGGAGTAAAAATATATAATGTTTTGATTATCAATATGTATATTGGCCTGCTTCCAATTAAAGAGATTTCTCTTAGGAGACTCGTTGAGAAAAAGTAAAGATCTACAATAACACGATTTCTTCTTTTTTTTAATTTTAATTCGCAGTAGTGGCACTGAAGCTCCACTTTTTCCTTATCGATTACGTGAAACCTAGTTTTCATCGGTTCGTTGTTTGTGATGCATTTCGGGTTGTTACATACAACAATTTCTACGATTTCATCAGGAAGGGTAACTTTTTTTTCTTCTACTACCTCGAAGTTTCTTATTATGTTTAAATTTACATTCGGTGCTATCAGAGCTATACGATTTATTTCGTCTTCCCTAAAGAACTTATCGGAGACTTTTATAATCCCTTTTTTTTGCCCATCTTGTTGCTTCTTAGGTTGTTCCCGATGGTTATCCTGTTTTTCAGTTTTTCCAGCTTGAGCAGAGAAACTACCTTGAATACGGCTTCGGTGGGTATATGATCGATGGCGGTTCCGTTCTCGAGTGCCGCAACTTGCAATTCTTTTCTCATAATCTATTTGGGTTTATTATTTAACTTCGATTCCCATCAAATCGCAAATGATCGCCTGACGTATATACATCCCGTTTTTAGCCTGTTGAAAATAGTAGGCTTTAGGGTTGTCGTCCACATCCTGGCTTATCTCCTTTACACGGGGGGGAAGCGGATGCATCACCCGCAGGTTCTCTTTGGAATCATTAAGCATTTTGTTATGCAGTATATAGACGTTTTTTTACCTTTTCGTACTCCATAAGGTCGGTAAAACGTTCTTTCTGTACCCGTGTCATATATAGTATATCGGCACTGTTGATCGATTCGGAAGAGAAGTCTGTATATTCTCTGTATTCAATATTTTATTATCGCAAAATGCTTTGTACTTTTCCGGTATATGCAGCTCCTCAGGTGCCACGAAGTTGAATTTAGGATTAAAGTATGATTAATCCTGAATGAGTGAGTGTACCGCTCGCCCGTACTTGAGGTCTCCCACGATAGTAATTGTTAGATTCTCAAGAGATCCTTGTGTTTCGTAAATCGTGAAAAGGTCAAGCATCGTTTGTGTGGGATGCTGATTGGATCCGTCACCTGCATTGATAATTGGTACAGGTGATATCTCAGATGCATAACGCGCCGACCCCTCAAGGTGGTGGCGCATGATAATGATGTCGGCATAGTTACCCACCATTATAATGGTGTCTTTCAGCGATTCACCTTTGGTTGAACTGCTGGTAGCCGAATCAGAAAAACCAATTATTCGTCCACCCAGCCTGTTGACAGCTGTTTCAAAACTGAGACGTGTACGTGTGGAAGGTTCAAAGAATAATGTGGCACATACCCTTCCCTTTAGCAGGCTACGATTTGGATTTTGTTTGAACCGGGATGCACTCTCAAGAATACGAAAAATATCATCCTGGTCATAATCGCCAATATTTACAAAACTTTTTGGGCTCATCTTGCTTATTTTACGTGATAGGTGTAATTTACCGGCAAAAGCAGGTAAACACAGGGTTGTAATTTGTTTAACAGACCTCCAGATCTACATCGAACAGCTCATGCCAGGGTAATCCCTGTTTTTGAGTTGTTCCATGAAAGGATCCGGATTGAACTCTTCTACATTGAATACTCCCGGTTTCTTCCATATACCCTGTAGAAACATCATGGCACCGATGGTTGCTGGAACGCCTGTGGTGTAACTGACTCCCTGAGCCCCCCCGGTCTCTTTGTAAGCCTCTTCGTGGCTGCAATTGTTATAGACGTAATAGGTGCGCTCTTTGCTGTCTTTTAGTCCGCGAATACGGCATCCGATAGAGGTCTGGCCCGTATAATTTTCTCCCAGCTCACCGGGATCGGGGGGGAGCACTGCTTTCAGGAACTGAATTGGAACAATCTTCTGCCCGTTGTATTCCACTTCATCAATTCGTGCCATACCGATATTCTGTATAACACGCAGGTGAGTTAGGTACTCCTGCCCGAATGTCATCCAGAAACGGGCTCGCTTGAGGGTAGGAAAGTTTTTTACAAGCGACTCCAGCTCTTCGTGATAGATCAAGTATGATTCTTTTGGCCCGATATCCGGGTAGGTGAGAGTCCTGTTGATCTCATGCGGTTCTGTTTCCACCCACTGGCCATTATCCCAGTATTTCCCTTTCTGTGTAACCTCCCGAATGTTGATTTCGGGGTTGAAGTTGGTGGCAAACGCTTTGCCGTGATCGCCTGCGTTACAGTCCACGATATCCAGATAATTAATCTCATCGAAATGATGCTTGGCCGCATAAGCAGTGAATATGCTTGTTACACCCGGGTCGAACCCGCAACCAAGGATAGCTGTAAGTCCCGCTTTCTCGAATTTATCTTTATAAGCCCACTGCCATTTGTATTCGAACTTAGCCACATCCTTAGGTTCATAGTTGGCTGTATCAAGATAATTCACGCCACACTCAAGGCAAGCATCCATAATGGTAAGATCCTGATAAGGAAGTGCTACATTAATTACTATCTCTGGTTTAAACTCATTAAATAATGCAACCAGTTCTGACACTTTGTCTGCATCAACTTTGCAGTTGTTATGGTAACGCCTGTTCTGCGTCTCACATCTTCGGCAATAGCATCACATTTGCTTTTGGTGCGGCTCGCCAGCATAATTTCAGTAAACACATCGTTATTTTGTGCCACCTTGTTGGCAACCACCGTTCCCACACCTCCGGCGCCAATAATAAGTACTTTTCCCATATTTTCGTTTATAATATTATTTGTCAAATCCAGCTCTATTTACCATAGAGCTTTACACCGGCACATCGTTAACCTGACAGTACTCTTTACGGACTGTTATTTGCAGAGTGGCAGTATAGCCCTCACCCCCCTTTCCGTATCGTACAGATACCGTTCTCGTAGGCTGTTATTTGCAGAGTGACAGTATAACACCCTTGCCCTATAACTGTTATTATAACGGTTGGCTTGACGCCCGATTTACCGCAAATATACAATGAATCTGTGAAACAGAGTTGCTTTGTGTTTAAAATTTGCAATTTTGAGTAAGTCTTCAAAAAATCGTATCTTTGTATGTAGAGTATAAATAGATAGAGTACGGTATAATTGTTTCCGATATATTCGGCTATATTGTGTGCAGCAGGTTAATATTTTGTATTCTGTTTTGCGAGCATGTGTATAATTATGCATTTATGTCTCGTATGGAGAAACCGATCAAGAAGCAGAGTTGTAATTTGCTGCCTTTTCTGATGCATCAGCTTATTTTTTTTCTTATAGCGTTTAAAAATTGGATTTTATATCGATTAAATTTTTTTACCTTTGTCTGTTGAAGTATATTATGTGGAAAATCCGAACAAAAAAAAGGGTTATCGGTGAAAATGATGGGTACGCACTATAGGATATTACTTTCAATTTGTTGAAATGGTTTCATACTTTTTTTTGTGATGTAATATATCTTGCAATAATGCTTAACTATCTTAATAATAAAAAATAGTACAAATGAGTAAGCTTTACAGCGTTTTTACAGGGACAGGGAGCTATGTGCCTACAAAGCAGATCACAAACGATTATTTTCATACTTATGAGTTTTTTTGACTCACAAGGTGAGAAGCTGCCTACACCAAATGAAGAGATCACAAGAAAATTTGAAGAGATTACTACTATTGCCGAGAGAAGGTACGCCGAAGATGATCAGGTAACAACCGATCTGGCGCTTATAGCAGCGCAAAGGGCACTTGAAGCTTCGGGAGTTGACAAGGAAGAACTCGATTATATAATTTTCGCTCACAATTTCGGGGGGAGACACTTAAAAATAATGTGCGGATAGATATATTGCCAACGATGGCGTCACGTTTGAAAAACAAGCTGGGTATCGAAAATCCTTTTTCTGTGGCATACGACACTCTGTATGGCTGTCCCGGATGGATACAGGCAGTAATTCAGGCCGACTACTATATACGCTCAGGGGGGGATGCAAAAAAGATTTTGGTGGTAGGCGCTGATGTATTATCACGGATAGCTGATCCGCACGACCGTGACAGTATGATATATGCTGATGGCGCGGGAGCAGCAATTATGGAGGCACGGGAGAGTAGCTCACCCATAGGAATTATTGGACACAACTCACGCAGTGATGCCCTCAATTATGTGAATATGCTCCATATGGGATACTCATATAATCCAAAGCTGGCAGAGAAGAAAGATTATTACCTTAAGATGAACGGCCGCCGTTTATATCAGTACGCTCTTGAGAATGTACCGAAAACGGTTAAAGCCGGCCTGGATAAGCTTAAACTACACATATCTGAAATAAGTAAGGTGCTTCTTCATCAGGCAAACGGGAAAATGGATGATGCTATCCTGCAACGCCTGTTTAAGCTATACAATATAAAAGATGTGCCCAAAACCATTATGCCGATGACCATCTCATGGTTAGGCAACTCTTCGGTAGCAACCGTACCTACACTGTTAGATATAATTACCCGCAAGAAGATGAACGGTCATGAATTGAAAAGCGGCGATAATATTGTACTTGCCTCGGTAGGAGCGGGAATGAACATCAACAGCATTGTTTATAGAATTCCCTGAGATGATTGCCTAAAGCAGATGGTATAGTTATAAACAGTAATAAATATTCACCCTTGCATACCTATGCATGGGGGGGTTTTTATTTTCCTGACAGGTGATACCTGTAAACATTTGTTTCACGCTGTTCGAAACCCAACTTTTGATACAACCTGTTGGCTGATTCTCGACCGATAGCCGATGTAAGATCCACTTTCTTCGCCCCTTTGTCGCGGGCAACCTGCAGTGCGTGCCATATCAGGGCAGTAGCAACCCCTTTCCCGCGAGAGTTTTCATTCACTATAACATCTTCAATCCAAACCTTCAATCCCGATGGGATACGGTAAAAACGAGTGTAAGGGTGCCGATCACTTCATCTTCCCCCGGTAGCAACAAAAAGATAGGTATCTTCCTTACTAATCACCATTTCCAGTTCTTCACAAGAGGGGGGGTATTCCTCCTTGCCGGTCAGCTGAGGCATTAGTTTTTGAAAGCAGTGGCAATGCTTTCATCTACATGTGTTAATCTTTGATATTCATATATATTATTTAACTTAAATGATATCCCTGACTGTTCAACTCCGATGCACGGAAAAGTGTATACATTTCGCTGTTAAGGGGATAATCCCAACAGCCGAGGCTGTGAAAAATTTCGCCGCCGAAACCTGACTTGAATCTGTACAACCCGTAAAGCGGATGACAAGGTTCAGGAGAAGGAGAGATGCCAAACATATCGTATTCTGTACAGCCTGCGTTTCTTGACTGCATGATGGCTTCCCACTGTAATGCATAGGTTGCCATAAGGTTCCGGTGTTGCGATGAAGATGCGCCGTAAAGGTACGAACCCCCCCTGTTACCACTTATAACCAGAAACATGGCCGCCAGCGGTTTTCCTTTGAATTCCGCCACTAATAGTTTCACGTTTGCCGGTGAGCTGGTGTTATCGGTGCGTGCTGTAAGTACTGCATTGAAGTATTTTATGTCGTTGAGGAGAATATTGTTTCTTTCTGCCGTTTCTTTGTAAAGATCGTACCAGATATCAATACCTTCCATTCCCATCGATCTTACATTTACTCCTTTGCGTTTAGACAAACCTATGTTGTAACGTGTTTTAGGTTTCATAAGTTTTAAAAGGGTGTCAGCATCGTGTGTCAGATCCAGATAAATAGTATTTGCCGGCAAGATATTGGAACAGGCTTTTTTTGAAATTCCAGTTGTGCGTGTTGAAGTTGAAACGCAACTCCTGTGTATGGATTTCAGGTTCACCTTTCCACATACCGTTCTCATCGAAATAATCTTTCTCTTTTGCCCAATACGATTCCCAGCACAGGTCGTATCGGATGAGAATACACTCTTTAGGTAAAAATGAGCGCAGACATTCAGATAACTCTTCCAGAAACAATCCCTGAAACTCGTCATCGGGTTCAATTTCCGGCCCGTATGGAACATATGCCACGGAGTGATTCCTGTCTATTTGCTGAAGTATAACCAGCACATCAGACTTTATAACATAGTCGCTATCTTTTCCTGAAACTGAGTACATTCCGGATCTTCGCGACGAGAAGTTAATTGCTATCGCCTCTGCTCCAAGTGTTCTCTTCACTGCCGACCAGAAAGCTGTCTGCTGTAAATGGGTGTGGCATAAAGTTCTTCCGTCCCTTTTGAACGAATGTTCGTTAACATACCATTTGCATTTTAAACCCGCAAAGGTAGCCAAAATAAGTCGGCTAAAAAAAATCTAAATAAAACTTACCGGGAAAGTTGCACTTCTAAATTGAACTTAGCGGAAAGTTGCACTTAGCGTGATATAGTTAACTTAAAGGTTCATTTATCAGGCATAATAGGGTATGTTGGAAAGTTTTTTTTATTTAGTTTCCTTTGCTATCGCATATGTGAATGAAACTATGGGCATCATGTGGGTTGAAATTGACCGGATGAAAGTGCAAGTACGACCGCTATTTTTATGTGAATGAAACGATGAGCATTATGAGAGTTGTAATCCGGGTCGTGACTGAAAAACATAAAAGTAAAAAAAGATAGTGACAGTCTATAAATGAGAATTAAGAAAGATTAGAAATTGTCAGGCTCTGTGCGTGCTGCTGAAGCGGTCACACTCCTGAAATCCCTGTCGAAATGAGCCAGGAGCAACTCTGTCATTTTTGCATGAAATGTTGTGTAGAGCTTAGAAGAGATGTGCCTCCTATCTTTCCTTTTATGCAACCCAAAGCGCAACTCGTTGTCATCAACCCATATCTCTGGTTTGAAAAAAGCTTCGTTTTTCCATAAAAGGGAACCGTAGGTAAGACGCCCGTCAGTTGTAAGTATCCATTTATCAGCCTTTCTTGAATCTATTGCTTCGTAAATCTTGTCCAGCAGAAGGTGAGGGTTGTCGGTATGAACAATTATAGCCATTCTGATTACAGTTTTGCTGATTTTTATAGCTGTCAATTGCTTTTTTGACGGATCCGTGTAAAAGCAGCAGATTTTTCGCCTGTCCATATGAAAGGCCCAGTTCATCTACAATTATCCGGGTACCTCTATCCACAAGCTTTTGGTTTGTAAGTTGCATATTGACCATGCGGTTGCCTTTCACCCTGCCAAGTTTAATCATAGTGCCGGTGGTGATCATATTCAATACCATTTTCTGAGCCGTCCCGGATTTCATTCGCGTACTCCCGGTAACATATTCCGGTCCCACAACGGGTTCTATTTTTATTTCAGCTTCAGCTGCTACGGGTGAGCCTGGGTTGCAACTGATAGCACCGGTAAGTATTCCCTTTTTACGCGCATGCCGTAGCGCACCTGCCACGTAGGGTGTTGTACCCGATGCGGCAATGCCCACAAGTACATCGTTCTCATTTATTTTGTGTTCCATAAGCTCCTCCCATCCTTTGTCAGGATCGTCTTCAGCTGCTTCAACCGGGTTACGCAGTGCTGTGTCGCCTCCTGCTATCAGCCCTATCACATAGGTGTTGGGCATACCGAAAGTGGGTGGTATCTCCGAGGCGTCAAGTACACCAAGCCTGCCGCTTGTCCCGGCACCAATGTAAAAAAAAGCCGTCCTCCCCCCCGCCGCATCCTTTCAACGATACCTGTTACGAGCTTCTCAATTTCGGGAATAGTATTTTGGACAGCTGCTGCCACTTTGTGATCCTCCTGATTGATTTCTGTCAGAATTTCGAGAACCGTTTTTTTTCTCCAGATCATCGTATAAAGATGATTGTTCTGTTACTTTTATAAAAGCCATATTCATATATAATATTCTATCAATCCCTCCATGGGCGATTGTGATATCTTCCCAATCTCAATTCCTTTTTCTATTGCTATCTCCTTCAGCAGGTCAGAGTAGTGCCAAGCGATTGATCCTACAAAATTAACCTTATTTTTCTGATAATCGTATTGCATAACGTTTCTCTCGAAGAAATCTGAAAAGCTGCCGGTAACAATACGGCGAATACTCTGATCATTGATATGTTTAAGCAGAAAGGGCGAGAGGCTTGCCAGAAAACGACTTGGGAAGGGTTGCTTATACACCCTGTCGATAATAAGAGAGGGGGGGTAAGCCCGTATTCATCCAGAAACTCCTCTTTTAAACCTTTGGATAATTGATTTTTAACGCATCGCTCACCAGCTTTTTCCTAATGAGGCCCCCGCTGCCTTCATCACCCAGAATAAAACCGAGTGGTGATATCTGTTTTACTATTGCAGATCCGCTCCATTCACATGAATTGCTGCCGGTACCCATGATGCAGGCAATGCCGGGCTTGTGGCCGCACAGGCTGTGAGCAGCTGCTACCAGATCGCTATTTACATGGATGGTATTAATAGGAAATGACTGATAGATGGCGCTGCGCACCTGTTCTGTTTTCTCCGGGATGCAGCCGCTTCCGTAAAAAAAAGAGTGCCTGAATTTCAGTTTTTTTTCCAAATTAGGATAAACACGCAATCTTATCTCTTCGGCTATCTCTTCCTGAGTCTGAAAATTGGACTTATCCCTCTACTTGTAAACCTGTGAAGTATCTCCCCCCCTTTTTTTTAGTCAGGCACCAGTCGGTTTTGGTGGCACCACTGTCGGCAATAAGAATGGGGGGTCTGTTATTTCTTCTGAACCTGAAGAGGTGAAAAATTTTGATTTGCTCATCTTTAAAAGAAGTTTCGAATCAATTAAAATAGTCTAAATTTTTATATAGATATCCTTTTGTATAAAATATATCCGAACAGCCAGCATACAGTGATGAACAGCAGCGCATAGAGCAGCGATCCGAAATAGTCCCCCGCCCACGGGCGCAGCAGCACTTCGTAAATAAACCCTTTTACAGAGATTATCTCTCCCTGCCAGTTAAGCCGGATGTTGGCGACCAGGTTGGCCATTACGCCTGCAAAAACATATACAATGAGCGGGTTCACTCCGAAGGCGTGAAAGAAACGGCTCCATCTCTCTTTTGATGTATATCGATGATCAAGATCAGCAGCCCAGCAGTTGTGAGGCAAAGCCGGTGGTGACGAGCACGAAGGTGGGGCTCCATATTTTCTTATTTATTGGGCATCCATATTGCAGCAATAAGCCTGAGAAAGCAAGTACAGTTCCCCCCCATATAAGCAGCTTCTCCACCCGTGTGTGGTTGTCTTTGTTCTCCACAATCAGTTTCCCTGAAAGAAAACCGATCAGTACATGGGCGACGGAGGGGGGGAGGGTGCTAAGCAACCCTTCTGGTTCAAATGCTATGCGTACCCCCTTCCGGCGTGGTGTCTCTATACATATGGGCAGTCCCCAGAAGTGCTTTGTCCACCACCGCTATAATATTCTCTTCCGACATCTCAAACCCTTTTCCGAAACGAAGAATCAGGTAATACCCCCAGAAGCAGGATGCCAACCACCCACGGCAGCAGTTTGCCCTTAACCAGAACTGCGGCCAGGGCGGCAAACCCGTATGCCAGCGCCAGCCTTTGCAGTACTCCGAGTATGCGCAGTGTGTTGAAATGGGTTGATGCCTCAAAAAAAAGACTCTCCCGAAGCCAATCCCCCCCTGCAAAACTGCCCGAACCATCCCAGTGCCAGTCCCATCACGAAAATGAGGAAGGTACGCCGTACAATTTTCCATACTGCTGCTCTTGAAGGTTCAAAGTTGAATTTTCGCAGCGACAAAAAGGTGGATACACCCATAATAAACATAAAGAACGGGAATACAAGATCGGTCGGTGTAAGTCCATGCCAATGAGCATGTTTGAGTGGCGCATAGGCGTAGCTCCATGAGCCTGGATTGTTGACCATTATCATACCCGCTATAGTTATTCCGCGCAGAATATCAAGCGAAAGCAGCCTTCCGCTTTTATCAGGTGAAGTAATTCTGTTCATCTTTCAATAATATATTGTTGTTGAATTATTTATTGAATGCATAAACCCGGTTTATGCAAGTATTATGTTAGTACCATTGTGCAAAAAAACTTCTTTTTACGAAGTTTACCGGTAAAGGTAATATTTCTTTGATAATAATCTGAACGACTTTTCATCTTTTGTCCAATAAGATTGAATGTCGGCAAAACGATGGTTCTTGGAAAATTCCAGACGGATAAAATCGCTACCGCATACCTTGTCGAACATATTGAATCGGTTTTCGGGAGCACGCTCGAACACTTTTCTGTCTGGATAGAGCTGCGCAGACACCTCCATTACATGGAACTGGATATCCGACAGACGCGCACTGAAAAAAATCGGTAAGATATATCTGTACTCCCTGAAAGTCCTGTCCCTGTCCAACTGAATAATAGGCTTCAGGTGTATGGGGGGGCGGAAATGACACCAGGCAGCTGTTTGCATTCAGCGTCCTGGCAAACTCTTCTGCGTTGATCCATTCAGCGGCAAACATCTCGAACGGCAGCGTATATCCAACGCCGATAGACATATATCCCAGTTCACCTAAAATGCCTGATACAGGATAAAAAAAATGCAGAATGAGAAAACGGGATGTGTGGCGAGGTGGGCACCCAGGGTAGTCCGGTATCCTCGAAGTTCATCTTTCGGCGCCACTTTTTCATCTTCACCACTGTCAGCTTACAAGGCCTTGATATCATCTGTTCGCCAATTATCATCTCTGCCAGCTCGCCACAGGTAAGGCCGTAAATATAAGGAATCCTTAGCTGGCTCACAAACGAAACAAATCCCTCCTCCACAAGATTTCCTTCTACTTTCAAACCGCTTAACGGGTTTGGGCGGTCGAGCACCACAAATTCAATATCGTTTTCAGCAGCCGCCTGCATTGCCAGATACATGGTTGAGATATAGGTGTATGACCGGCATCCGATGTCTTGAATATCGTAGACGAGGATATCTACACCGTTCAACATTTCTTTGCTCGGTTTTCGAGTGGCACCATAGAGGGAATAAACGGGCACACCCGTATTGGAATCGGTGAATGAATCGATTTGTCGCCGGCATGCACATCGCCGCGCACACCGTGTTCGGGCCCGTAAAGCGCTACAAGCTGCACGCCGGGAGCTTCATGCAGAATATCTATCGTCGATTTCAGGTCATTATCCACTCCGGTAGGGTTGGTGATCAGTCCCACACGTTTCCCCTGAAGGATCTTGAAGTTAGACTCCTTCAGCACTTCAATTCCGGTTTTGACACGTATATTCCGGGCAAAAGCTGATGATGTGATTGTCATACAGTAAAGCATTAATGCCATAACTGCTACTGTTTTAGTTAATAAAAAGCAGGAGTTGCCTAAATTATTTATTTTTGTGATTATTAATCGGTGCATTTTTTTTGAGTTTGTTTTTTTACTGGATTAATGATTAATTCATATTTATTTGCCGGAATGGTTACTGTTCAGTAGTGACTTCTTCACCCGGCAAAGGTGTTTTCTTTGATTTTCCGAAATCTTTGTCCACTTTCATGAAAGGAATCAACAGTAATGTAGGGATTGTAGCAATCATGATAAAGATAAAAAAAGTGCTGGTATCCCAGTTGTTCCTGTATCCATCCTGCAGCCATCCCTGGAAGCATCATTCCGAGTGCCATAATTCCCGTGCAGATGGAATAGTGAGCTGTTTTGTGTTCACCCTGTGAGAAATAGATAAGGTATAGCATATATGCCGTAAATCCGAAACCGTATCCAAGCTGTTCAACAGCTACAGCCACATTCACCCATATGAAACTATCAGGCTGAAAGTACGCAAGGAGAAGATAAGCCGCATTGGGCAACGTAATGGCCAATGCCATCGGCCACAACCAGAATTTCAATCCCTGACGGGAAGCCACAATTCCGCCGATGATTCCGCCAAGTGTAAGGGCGATCACGCCCACCGTACCATAGGTTATGCCTACTTCAGAAGTGTGTAGTCCTAATCCGCCCATATCACGCTGTCTAATAAAAATGGTGATGCCAGTTTGACAAGCATCGCTTCGGCCAGCCTGTACAGTAGCATGAAAGCGATTGCCAGCCCTATTCCTTTTTTTTAGTAAAAAAAGATTTGAAGGTATTTCCAAACTCAGTCATCACCTCCTGTGGTGTGTGGGCTGATTTTCCGGTATCAGCGTGCGGGTAAGGCAAAACAAAGCGGTGATAGACGAAAAATGTCAGAAAAAGTCCCGCCAGGATAAAAAAAAGGTGATGCTCCATGCATAAGGAATTTTGCCGGTCGATTTTTCCAGGAATCCAGCCAGAACAACCAGTAATCCTTGACCGGTTATTGAGGCAAGGCGATAGAAGGTGCTGCGTATACCAACGAAGAAGGATTGTTGTGAATCGTCAAGGGCAAGCATATAAAAACCGTCTGCAGCGATATCATGAGTGGCCGAACTGAAAGCCATCAGCCAGAAGAAGGCAAGTGATGCCTGCAGATAGAAGGGAGTAGGGAGGGTAAAAGCCACCCCCCTGCAAGCCCGGCACCTATCAACAATTGCATGGAGATGATCCACCACCGTTTGGTTCTCAGGATATCCACAAACGGGCTCCAGAAGGGTTTGATTACCCATGGAAGGTATAACCAGCTTGTGTACAGGGCTATCTCTGTGTTTGACAGTCCGAAACGCTTGTACATGATAACCGAAACGGTCATTACTGCCACGTATGGCAGGCCTTCGGCGAAGTAAAGGGTTGGTATCCAAGACCAGGGGGATCGTGTAGATTGATTCATTTGCATTGTGTTTTAGTATTTATTGTTGATTTTCGTGTCGGGGAAATAGTGGTGCAGTATCTCTTCGTAGCTGTACCCTTTCTCCGCCATCATGGCAGCTCCGATCTGGCACAATCCCACACCGTGTCCCCCCCATCCGGCCCCTGTGAGTGTGAACAGTTGCGGCACTCCCTCATTGTTTTCATCATAGGCATCCACCACGAAGGCAGAGCTGTAGAGGTGCGATCTTGAAAGTGTACGCCTTATTTCGAGCTCTTTGCCGATGGTCATAACCCGTTTTGTACCGATAATCTTCAGCCGGATAATACGGCCCGATGTGCCCCCCCTTTCGAGTGGCTGCATATCGATAATCTCTCCAAAATCGATACCTGACCGTTCTCTGATAAGATTTGCCAATTCATGTTGAGAATAGTCCACCTTCCAACGGTAAAAGTCGGAGGTTTCCTGGTCGTAGTCGTTTAAAACCTGTTTCAGTACTTTCGCATTCTGCGTGTTACAATAGGCTGGGGGGGAGAGGTGCGTATCCATTTTTCGGCACTCTCTTCACCGGTGAGATCCGCGGGAAGTGCCCCTGCTTCACTATCTGGTTTAGCCTGCAGGTAGGGGGGTGGATGACCGGTTCCCATACATTTTCAAATGTCTCCGTCACCCCCTCCGCAACATTTCGAGAAGCGGGCATCGCAAATTGTCCCGTTAAATGTGAGCACTTCGCCACGTGTTTGCTCGACAACTTGCTTCACCAACGGCGTCGATTGTTTAGTAACTCCTTGATAACGCTGACAATGGTCATCTGCACAAACATCGAAATTGGCATGGTCTTCACGGTCGTACCATCGGACGATTTCGGTAGATCTAACGAACGAGGTACTGTAATCTTTCCTGATCAACTTATTCTTCTGAATCTGTGCCAGAAGCCAGCTCCGGGAAATTACCGCATGTGCCTTCAGCAACTCTTCCGAGCTGGTGGCACTCATTTCTGACGAAATAACGCTCGTGAGATAATCTTCCAGTGAAACAATGTTGATTGCAGAGACCGCACTGTTCTCTGTGATAAATTTCAATCCACCAATAAAGCTCTGATTTTCTTTTTGTTCCCAGTGGAAATTAACACCGATAATCACATTTTTAAGTTCAAAACTATCTTTGTGCGGACGATCTGCTTCGAAAGAAATATCATCGTATAATTGACCATTGAAGAGAATCTCTCCATCCGAAACTCTACCGAGTAGTCGCCTGGCGCGTATTCTTTTCCGTTAAATTTATAAGCTGTCTGCAGCGAAAAGTTGATCTTCGGCTGTTCCAGTAAAATGCCGACGTGAATAAACGGTTCCTTTATTTGCGATTTTTTTCTGGCCTGTAGCTCCCATGTCCTTATTTTGTCTTTGTAAAGGTTATGTGCATTCATTTTCACAATGTCCAGCGAAGCGTCGCTGTTATCCTCCCAGCGGCGGCAAAGGTACAATATATCATAAATGCGTCCTATCTGATAACGACGAGAAATGTTGAGCCCGAGTGCGTAATCCTCTCCGTAGCTGGTGTTGGGCACCTTGATTTCTCGCAGTACTGGCGTATAGAAAGCCCGTGGCGCCCCCCAAGCCCGTTTATGCGAAGCGCGTTGTTCCTTCCGTTTTCGGGAGTCCACTCGCGGTGGTCGATGATCCCCCCCGGCGGTATCTCTTCCATATGGAAGTCGGTCATCTGATAGGTCCCTACCACCATGGCGCAGTTCTGTTCGTAAAAAGCATTTACAATTTTCTGTAGCGTGTCCTCTCCGCTGTACACATCGTCGCTGTCTAACTGCACGGCAAACTTTCCGCATTTTGTGTGATGTACACCCATGTTCCAGCAGCCTCCGATGCCCAGGTCGTCTCTTTCAGGGACTATATGTATCAACCGCTCATCATTTTAAAAGAATCGATAGCCTCAGTGGTGCCATCGGTTGAATGGTTGTCAACCACTATCAGGTTGAATGGAAAATCAGCCTTTTGCATCAGAACAGAGGAGATTGCATCTCTGATGGTTTTGATACGGTTTCGTACCGGAATAATTACCGACGCTTCGTATTCAAAATCTCCCCCCCGGTTAAATTCAATCTTTTCGAATGCAGGTTCCAGAAATGCTCCCACATCTTTCAGATGTTGTGTGCAGGCCTGTTCCATCTCTATCTGCACCTGCCGGTTTTTAGGATCTACATAGTCGAATATTTTCTGGCCCGACGCACGGGTATCCTCTTCAATCTCGGTGTAAAGGTACTCGTTTATATGTACAACAGGATACTTTTGCGACACTTTTAGCCTGAGGTCATACAGCCCGGCATACGGATAGTTTTCGCGCATCCTCATCGCTGCGTCCTTTAATGCAGTTGTATTGTAAAGTAGTAGCGAACCGAAGTTAAAATCGTCACGGAGGCTTCCCTCCTGATATTCTATTAACGGATTATTTTTCTTTTCGCCGTTGGTTACCGCATAATAGTCGGCATACACCATTCCCGCCTGCGTATCGTCTGCAATACGCACCATCCGTTCAAGGGCGAAATACCCCCCCGGCTTCAGCACTGTTGGTTTCTGATAGATGAGTGTATAAGGTGTTGTAGATTTTTGAGCGATTCTTTTAATTGTTTGTGTACTCTGCAAATTGTCGATAACGATCTTCTCACATCCTTCAATAACAGATGTGATCTCTTCGGGAGAAAGCAGGAAGATGTTGTTTATCAATGCCGACTGCCTGAGCTCTTCTACTGTTCTTTTTGCCTGATCAGGTTGACTGAAAAGGATAAAGGCGTCTATATTCTTCATTGTTCAATATTGTTTAGGCATCACGCGTTGTTTGTGTCATGAAAGCTACCTGCTCTTCGCGTGATGTGGTTATTTAAATGCATCTGTAATCTGTTTTATCAGCTCATTACGTTTATCCTGGCCTTTTACCGCTTCAATAGGGAAACCCAGTATACACGTACTGTAAGTTTCGCCTTTGTACAGAACACCTGCGCTCAGGTTGTTCTCGGAATAGCGGAAAATAGTAAAGGCGTTCTTATCGGCCGGTTCTATTGCATCAGGATTTTCTACCACATAGCTATCGCTGTTCAGCTCATTGTAGTATCTGTAATTACCTGTATCGGGAGAAAAGGGGAGGGTACGGACTTAACATGTCCGGTCACCGCACCGTTGTTGTTACGCCATTTATATTTGAGCGTTTGTTGTGCCCACTCTTTGTCTTTTTCTGTGGCAAACGGATTATCCCACAGGTCGGTCCCCCACAAAGCGCCGCTCACTATGATGTTGCCGCCGCCGTTACAGTAATCGGTTACGGCCTTCTGCTGCAACTGTGAGAAGGTTTTAAATTTCGGTGGTTTCGCTCCCCCCTGGCTATACTCCATTCGCGCTGTTTGCCCAGTATCCAGTCCACAGTCTCGTAATCAGACAGTTTCACAGTACCGTTTTCCACAGCATCCGCCGCAGTTGAAACAAAAGAGTATCCTGCCTCTGCGAAGGCTTGTCCGTGAACGAAAGGATAATCGAAACTGTTTCCGGCAATCCTGGTGGTTTCGTAGTTCGCATTGCTGTCTCCAAAGCCCGAAGCATCATCATCCATCCAGGGTATGATGCGCCGGAACTCATGCATCTGCCCGATAAAGTGGTGATCGGCAATATAGGGCACGCCATTGTCCACACTTCCCGCGAAACCGGCGATGCTATCCTCAGAGGTAACAAAACTGAATGGGGCTGAGACCCTGGTGAATCCATTTACGATAAGCGCTTCACCTTTTGATCAGACTTACGGCAAGCTGACAATATTTCAGATGGAAAGCTTTCCCCCCTCCTTCGTTCACAGCCGCCACTTTAAAACTGTACACGAGATCTTTTTGTATGGAAACTTTGTAGCTGTTAGTATTTGCAATCACCCCGTTATCAAATCCTCTTCCGTTTATACGGGTATAGACAATATATTTCGTGGGGGGGTTTGCCGAAGGTTCTGTTGCATCTATCGTGGGTTTCCATTTTAGCTCAACCTCTCTTTCCCCCCCCGAAAAAGACAAACTGAAATCCTTTACCGGCAGTGGCTGTACCACATATTCCCGGTTGTATTGTGAGGCGATGAATTTGAGCATCCCCTTATAGATCGACCGGCTTACAGTAAAACGAAACGAAGGGTCAAGCCCATATCGCATATCGGCAAAGTTCTGGTGTGACAGCAGTTCCAGCAGCATAGTGGGAACATTGGGTATGCGCGCCTCTGCATAGGAGCGGTTCCAGAGGTGGCGGCGTGTCCATTCGGGTTCAAACTCCCTTCGTATATCTGAGGTGACCTCCTCCATTATCAACTCCGACAGGTCTCGTGATGCCCATCGCGACCTTCCGTTTTCGAACTTTTCATTGTTAAAGTGTGTCATGTATATACCGAGTGTCCCTACTATGGT
>JMBX01000164.1_pt1 | contig 17881 bp, 32 predicted proteins | sample 616521 | NCBI WGS metagenome assembly JMBX01 (sample SAMN02727906, study PRJNA239997) | anaerobic digester metagenome | biome: anaerobic digester; isolation source: mesophilic anaerobic digester inoculated with municipal waste water sludge... | place: Germany: Bielefeld University, CeBiTec ...
TATTGGCATAGGTCATATAAGACAGAGTTCATCAGGAGAGGGCACTCCAACTAATGCAGAACCACTAGTAGTTGGGTATAAAAAAAGGAGCCCTAGCCCTAGCTTATGACGGTTCCCTAATAAATTTTAAAGAGCTAAGAGACAATATGGAGGATAATGGGGGGGTAATATTTCAAACTTCCATAGATACGGAGGTAATTGCAAATTTAATTGCTCGATACCATAGAGACGATATAGAACAGGCTATAATTAACGGAGTTAGGGATTTAAAAGGTTCCTATGCACTAGTAGTAATGACTAATGATAGATTAATTGGAGTAAGAGATCCCTATGGAATAAAGCCACTATGTATTGGAAAACTTGGCAATGATTATATACTATCTTCTGAAACCTGTGCCCTAGACACTATAGGGGGGGCAGAGTTTATTAGGGATGTAGAACCTGGAGAAATGGTAGTAATCATAGATGGACAAATAAAATCCATTAGAACTAAAGAAGCTGAAAAAAAAGAGAATTTCTCTATTTGAAATAATATATTTTGCTCGCCCTGATAGTAAATTAGATGGTAAATCTATATATTTACTAAGACGCGAGGCGGGGGGGAGGAATTTGGCGAGAGAATGTCCAGCAGAAGGAGATATTGTAATATCTGCCCCCAGATTCAGGCACTGTAGCAGCCATTGGCTATGCGGAAGAATCTAAAATTCCCTATGATGAGGGATTAATTAAAAATAGATATGTAGGAAGAACTTTTATACAACCTACCAGGAACTTCGGGAGCAGGGGGGGTTAAAATTAAATTAAATGTGTTAAAGGAAAATGTAGAAGGCAGAAGAATAGTTTTAGTAGACGATTCTATAGTTAGAGGTACCACCATGAGAAGCATAGTGAAAATGTTAAAGGATGCTGGTGCCAAAGAAGTTCACGTGAGAATAGCCTCTCCACCAGTAAAACACCCTTGTACTTTGGGAATGCATACACCAAGTAGGGAAAACTTAATAGCTACCAATAAGTCTATTGAAGAAATTAAGGATATTATAGGTGCAGATTCCCTATGTTATCTATCTTTAGAAGGATTATTAGAGGCGGCAGGTGGAAGAGATATATATTGCACAGCTTGTTTTGACGGAGATTATCCAATAGAAAGGAGTTAGGGTCATGACCATAAGCTATAAAGATGCAGGAGTAGATAAAGAAGCAGGATATAAACAAGTTAGTTTAATTAAGGATATGATTAAAAAAAACCCATAGAGAAGGAGTAATGTCAGAAATAGGTGGTTTTGCAGGTCTGTTTCAATTAGATACAAAAAAACTATAATGAACCAGTTTTAGTATCTGGCACCGATGGGGGGGTAGGCACCAAATTAAAAATAGCCTTTATGATGGATACCCACAATACTATTGGAGAAGATTGTGTAGCCATGTGTGTAAACGACATACTTTGCCAAGGGGGGCTAAACCTTTATTCTTTTTAGATTATATAGCCACTGGGAAATTAGTACCTGAAAAAAAATGGCCAATATAGTAGAAGGAGTTGCCAATGGATGTATTAAAGGAGAATGTGCACTAATAGGCGGAGAAACTGCAGAAATGCCTGGATTTATAGTGAAGATGAATATGATTTAGCAGGATTTGCCGTAGGTGTAGTAAATAAGAATAAAATAATTAATGGCTCTAAAATAGAAGATGGGGATGTAATCCTAGGTCTACCTTCTTCTGGAGTTCATAGCAATGGCTACTCTTTAGTTAGAAAAATAGTATTTGAAAAGGAAAATATGAAAGTAGATCAATATATAGAAGAATTAGATTGCACTATTGGCGAAGAATTATTAAAGCCAACTAGAATATATACTAAAATAGTGTTACCTTTAGTGGAAAAATTCAATATAAAGGGAATCTCTCATATAACTGGAGGAGGGCTATATGAAAACATACCTAGAATGATTCCCGAAGGCCTATGTGCCAGTATAGATACTAGCAAAATCCATAGACCAGAAATTTTCAATCTACTGGCTAAATGGGGGGGAAATATCAGTGAAAAAGAAATGTATTCCACCTTTAATATGGGAGTAGGTATGGTTTTAATAGTAGATAGTAGTGAATTAGAAGAGATAACAGCTGAATTAGAAAACAGGATGAAGCATATATGCTACTCGGGAAAATAGGAAAAGGTGAAGAGAAGGTAGTATTATGCTAAATATAGCAGTGCTAATATCCGGTGGAGGCACTAATCTCCAAGCCCTAATAGACAATACAAAAAAAATGGCTATATTAACGGGGGGGAAATAAAAATAGTAATCTCCAATAGAAAAGATGCCTATGGACTCATGAGGGCGGAAAAAGCTGGAATAGAGGCCTTATATATAAATCCTCTAGAATTCACAACAGAGGAAGAATACAATAGTAAAGTTTTAGAAGAATTAGAAAAACGAAATGTAAAATTAGTAGTATTGGCTGGCTATTTAAAGATACTATCTAAAGAATTTATAGAAAAATATAGAGATAGAATTATAAATATACATCCATCTTTACTGCCTGATTTTGGTGGGAAAGGCTATTATGGAGAAAAAGTCCATAAAGCAGTGCTAGAAAGCGGAATAAAAACCACTGGTGCCACAGTTCATTTTGTAGATGAAGGTACAGATACGGGAGAAATAATTTTGCAAGAAACAGTGGAGATTAGGGAAGATGATACTGTTGAAAGCTTAAAGGCTAGGGTTTTAGAGGTAGAACATAGGCTTTTGGTAGAAGCAGTGGGGGGGATGCTATGTAAATAGGTCTGATGCATCTTTGTAGGGGGGGCGACCTTTGGTCGCCAGTAAAAATAAGACAGTGGGAACCGTGCCACTGTCTTATAAAGGGAGCTGATAAAATGAAAAGAGCATTAATTAGTGTTTATGATAAAACTAGTATTATTGAATTTGCTAAAGAATTACAAGCTTTAGGCTGGGAAATAATTTCTACAGGTGGTACTAGTAAAGTACTTAAAGAGGCCAATATTGAAATAATAGAAATAGAAGAAATAACTAAATTCCCAGAAATACTAGATGGAAGAGTAAAGACTCTAAATCCTAATATTCATGGGGGGGTATATTATATAAAAGGGGGGGCAATGAGGAGCATATTAAAACTTTAGAAGAGTTAAATATTAATTCCATAGACATGGTAGTAAATAATCTTTATCCTTTTGAGGAGACTCTAAAGAAGGAAAATGTAAGCCATGAAGAAATTATAGAAAATATTGATATAGGTGGTCCATCTATGATTAGGGCTGCTGCTAAAAACTATAAAGATGTAATAGGAATAATTGATCCAGAGGATTATGATTTAATAATAGAGGAATTAAAAAAATAATGGAGATACATCTTTGGAAACACGACAATATTTAGCAACTAAAGTATTCCAATATACTGCTTATTATGATGGTTTAATATCTAATTATTTTAATAAACTAAATAATATAGACTTCCCAGATATTTTAACCTTATCCTTTAAAAATAAAGTAGAACTAAGATATGGAGAAAACCCTCATCAAATTGCAGCCTTTTATAAGGGAATAGACAATTTAGAAGGTACAATTGCAGCAGGCATTCAATTACATGGAAAGGAATTGTCCTTTAACAATATCAATGATAGTAATGGTGCCCTAGAAATATTAAAGGAATTTGAGGCGCCTACTATTGTAGCAGTAAACATGCCAATCCTTGTGGAATAGGCAGTGGGAGAAACTTACTAGAAGCCTATGAAAAGGCTTATGAATCAGATACTATTTCTATCTTTGGGGGGAATAATTGCAGCCAATAGGGAAATAGACGAAGAATTAGCTAAGAAAATCAATGAAATCTTTATTGAAATTGTAATGGCGCCAGATTTTACTGAAGAAGCCTTAAATATTTTAAAATCTAAGAAAAATATTAGGTTAATAAAAATCCCAAATATAATGAAAAAAAGATTATCCAGATTATGATATGAAAAAGATTGTAGGAGGCATACTTTTACAGGAAAGGGACACTATAATCCACGGAAAAGAACTAGAAATAGTTACAAAGAGGAAACCTACAGAAAAAGAAATGGAGGATTTACTATTTGCCTGGAAGTCAGTTAAAGGTGTAAAATCCAATGGAGTACTTTTAGCCAAAAATAAGGGAACCATAGGCATAGGTATGGGAGAAACCAATAGGGTTTGGGCAGTGGAGAAGGCCATAGAAAGGGCAGGAGAAAAGGCCATAGGCTCAGTTCTAGCCTCAGATGGATTTTCCCCCCTTTAAGGATTCCATAGAAGCCCTAGCTAAGGCAGGGATTACAGCTATTATCCAACCTGGAGGCTCTATAAGAGACGAAGAATCCATAATAGAAGCAGATAAACATGATATAGCTATGATATTTACAGGAATACGACATTTTAAACATTAGTTTAAGAAGAGAGGGATGTAAATGAAAATATTAATCATAGGTAGTGGTGGTAGGGAACATGCCCTATGTTGGAAAATAGCCCAAAGTATAAGGGTATCTAAAATCTATTGTGCCCCCCCAGGAAATGGTGGTACCAGTGAGATTGCTGAAAATATTAATATAGGGGGGCAGATGAAATAGATAAACTATTGGAATTTGCAAAGAATAATGCCATAGACTTAACTATAGTGGGTCCTGAAAACCCATTGGCCAATGGAATAGTAGATAAATTTGAAGAAAAGGGCTTAAGAATATTTGGGGGGGTAAATAAAAAAAGCAGCCCAATTAGAAAGTTCCAAGAAGTTTTCTAAAGAACTTATGGAGAAATATGAAATTCCTACTGCTAAATATAGAAGTTTCAACGATGGAAATAAAGCTATAGAAGGTTTAAAGGAATTTAATTATCCCTTAGTAATTAAGGCTGATGGTCTAGCCTTGGGAAAAGGAGTAATTATTTGCGAAAATGAAAAAGAAGCCTTAGATTCTATAAAACTTATTATGAAAGACAAAGCCTTTGGTGCTGCTGGAGATACTATTATAATAGAAGAATTTTTAGAAGGAACAGAAACCTCTTTATTATGTTTTGTCTCAGAAGGCAGACTATTTCCTTTGGAATCTGCCAAGGACTATAAACAAATCTATGATGGAGACCTAGGGCCAAATACTGGTGGGGTCGGTTGTTATTCTCCAAATCCTATAATGGATAGTGAAATGCTTAAAACTATTGAAAGAGATATTTTAAATAAAATTGAGACAGGTTTGGAATATGAATATATAGACTACAAAGGCATAATATTTATAGGCCTTATGATTACGAGAGAAGGACCTAAGGTTTTAGAATTCAATTGTAGATTTGGAGACCCTGAGACAGAGGTTTTAATTCCAAGATTAGAAACAGATTTAGTTGATATACTCCAAAAAAACCCTAGATGGCAATTTACGAGAAGAGGATTTAATTTGGACTGAAAAACCCTGTATAACTGTAGTCCTTACATCGGAAGGCTACCCCCTAGAATACGAGAAGGGGGGGAAAGAAATCCAAGGCTTAGAAAATTTAGATGAGGATATAATATTATTCCATAATGGAACTAAAAAAAAGTAGAAGATAAAATATATACCAATGGCGGCAGGGTTTTATCCATAACAGTCTTAGGTGATACATTAGATGAAGCTAGGAAAAAGGTATATGAAAATATAGAAAAAAAATAAATTTCCAAGGTATGTATTATAGGAAAGATATAGGGAAGATTTAAAACCTCTGATTTTATCAGGGGGGGTTTTATTATAAGTTTTATCTATAACTAAACGAATGTTTATAATAAATATCTATGGGTAAATAATATAATAAGATAAAAAGATTTATACAGGAGGGAAATGAATGTTAGTTGGAAAACCAGTACCAAATTTTAAAACGCAAGCTTATCACAAAGGAGAAATAGTTGACATTAATTTAGAAGATTACAGAGGCAAATGGGTAGTGCTTTGCTTCTATCCAGGAGATTTTACTTTTGTTCTGACCTACTGAATTATCTCAAATAGCCGTTGGCTATGATACATTACAATCACTAAATGTAGAAGTATTAGCAGTATCAGTAGACAGTGTATTCTCACATAAAGTATGGGATGAAACAGAATTATCTAAAATGGTAGAAGGTGGAATACCATATCCAATGCTTTCAGACCAAGGTGGAAAAATAGGAGAATTATTTGGAGTATATGACGAAGAAGGCGGAGTAGATATAAGAGGTAGGTTTATAATAGACCCAGAGGGAATTGTTCAAGCAGCAGAAATCCTAACTCCACCAGTAGGAAGAAATCCAGAAGAATTATTAAGACAAATAAAAGCATATCAACATCACCAAAAAAAACTGGAGAAGTAATACCATCTGGATGGCAAGAAGGAGGTTCTACACTGACTCCAGCTACAGAATTAGCAGGAAAAGTGTGGGAAGTTTGGAAACCAAAAAAATAAGGGATTTTTCCCTTATTTTTTTTATTTCTAAAATAAAATATCACAATTTATACAAATTTCTTGAAAAATGTTTTAAATAATCTTAGATATTTGGTATAATACATATAGTTATAGAAATTTATCACCTAATCAGAGTAAATAGATAAAGCAAAAAAATTGATTGTGGAAGTTTTTTTGGTAAAATATATAGTACAGTTTTTAAAATTTAAAAACATGAAGGAGGAGTTAATTTGAAGACAGATGTTCAAATAGCACAAGAGGCGAAAATGCTTCCCATTACAGAGGTAGCGGAAAAATTAGGTTTAAAAGAGGACAATTTAGTACATTATGGAAAATACAAAGCTAAAATCAAATTAGATGTACTAGAGGAATTGCAGGACAAAGAAGATGGAAAACTAGTTCTAGTTACTGCCATTAATCCAACTCCTGCTGGAGAAGGTAAGACTACTACAAATATAGGTCTTTCCATGGGTTTAAACCAAATAGGCAAGACTGCCATAACTGCCATAAGAGAACCTTCTCTAGGGCCTAGTTTTGGTATAAAAGGTGGAGCAGCTGGTGGTGGATATGCTCAAGTAGTACCTATGGAAGATATTAATCTACACTTTACTGGAGACTTCCATGCCATAACTACAGCACATAATTTAATTGCAGCATTATTAGATAATCATATACATCAAGGAAATAAGTTAAATATAGACCCTAGACGTGTAGTGTGGAAAAGAGTTCTAGATATGAATGATAGGGCCTTGAGAAATATAGTAGTAGGTCTTGGAGGCAAACCTAATGGCGTACCAAGAGAAGATGGATTTGACATAACTGTAGCATCAGAAATAATGGCTATATTCTGTTTATCTAAAGATTTAGAGGACTTCAAAGAAAGAGTTGGAGAAATTATAGTAGCTTATAATTACGATGGAGAGCCTGTATTTGCTAAAGATCTAGATGCAGAAGGTGCTGTTGCTGTGCTTATGAAGGATGCAATACATCCTAATTTAGTGCAAACTCTAGAAAATACTCCTGCATTAATTCACGGTGGACCTTTTGCTAATATAGCTCATGGTTGTAACTCCATGTTAGCTACACAAATGTCCTTGAAACTAGCTGATTACACCATTACAGAAGCAGGCTTTGGTGCTGATTTAGGTGCTGAGAAATTCTTTGATATTAAATGTAGATTTGGTGGATTAAAACCAGATGCTACTGTAATAGTTGCCACTGTAAGAGCATTAAAATACAATGGTGGAGTTAAAAAAAGAAAACTTAGGAGAAGAAAATATGGAAGCTCTTAAGGAAGGTTTCGCTAATTTAGAAAAACATATAGAAAATGTAAATAAATTTGGCGTACCTGCTATAGTTGCTATAAATCAATTCCCAACAGATACTGAAGAAGAATTAGAATATGTATTAAATAGATGTAGAGAATTAGGCGCAGAAGCTGTATTATCGGAAGTTTGGGCTAAGGGTGGAGAAGGTGGAATAGAATTAGCCGAGGCTGTAGTAAAGGTATGTGAAACTAAGGAAGCTAATTTTGCCCCAATATATGATGTGGAAGGCAGTATAAAAGAAAAGATAGAAAAAAATAGCCACAGAAATCTATGGAGCAGATGGAGTAGATTATACTAAGTCCTGTGAAAAACAAATTGCCAATATTGAAAAACTAGGCTTTGGTAATATGCCAATTTGTATGGCTAAAACTCAATATTCCTTAACAGATGATCCAAATGTATTAGGTAGGCCAGAAGGCTTTAGAATTACCGTAAGGGATATAAGGATTTCTAAGGGAGCTGGATTCCTAGTAGCTTTAACAGGAGAAATAATGACTATGCCAGGACTTCCTAGAGTACCTGCAGCTAATAATATAGATATATTAGAAGATGGGGGGGAAATAGTAGGATTATTTTAATAGAAAGCTTGGGGGGGATTACCTCCAGGCTTTTTAATGCTAAATATGATAAATGGGATTATGGATATTTAAATTATAGGAGGTGTAGTAGTGGACTATAATTCCAGAATTAAAAGTGAGCAAGTAGATAGTTTATTTGAAGCTATTTTATTGCTAGAGAATATGGATGAATGCTATAGATTCTTTGAAGATATTTGCACAGTAAAGGAGATACAATCTATAGCTCAAAGGTTAGAAGTAGCAAAATTGCTTACATTAAATAAAACCTATAACGAAATAGAAAAAGAAACAGGGGCCAGTACAGCTACTATTAGTAGAATCAATAGATCCGTAAACTACGGTGTTGATGGCTACGATATAGTTTTAAAAAGACTAGGATATTTAGAAGAAGATAAATAGGATGTTATCCTGAACGTAGGGCCTGCACATCCATTGAACAGGCATAGGTAGTGAAGGATCCCTAATATAGCAAAACAAAAAGTGAGATCCTTCGCTTACGCTCAGGATGACAATACGATTTCCTTAGAATTCACAAGGAAATTGTCTAAGTATTCCTTCAATCATAATATCTGCCATTTCCAATACACTTAATTCCGATAAATCTTGAGCCTCTATTGCCTTTTCAAAATTTCCATTTATTAAATTTACTCCAATAGCCTCTACAAATCCCAAATGTTCAAAAAAACATTTCTTGCCAAACTTCTTTAGACCAAAAAGGATTGATTTGACTTAAAAAAAACAGCTATTTCTTCTGCATTTTTATACCATTCAGTTCGAATTTCCTTAGCTTTTTTTCATCTTTTGCCATAATGGCTTTAAACAATTCTGCTGCTAATACTAAATGACTAGTTAAGAGTTCTCCAAATTCTTTTCCTTTTTCTTCTCCATAAAAATTGCTCAAAAAAGCAGCAAAATCCTGAGGATTTCTAAGTAGCCTATTTACAACTGGGTCCTCATTAGGTAATTTAAAAACTATACTAGTAATAGCTGCACCAGTCCAAGTAGAATGCTGCTCCCAAAGGAGACGAACATAATTATTTAAATGTAATTTATTCATAGTAATACAATCCACAATATCCCCCACCTTAAACATATTTATTATTATACTATGTATAAAATTAGATTCTGTGATTTAAACATTTATAAAAAAAATATGTGATATAATTAATTTATACTAATCATGAAAATATGGGGGGGGCAATTTTATGAAGCAAAATAGAAAGTTTGATAGAAAAAAAATGGCTTATTTATTATTTAATTATTATGGTAACCTTAATTTTGCATTTGGGGGATATTTAAAAGAAAAACTAACTGAAAGTATAAGCTATAGTGAATTTGTGAAATTTGGGAAAGCAGGAAGGGTAGTTTCTGTAGAAGAAGATTTAGATGAAATAGTATTTGAAGTAAAATTAGAAGATGGTAAATCTACAAAAATGTATAAGGCAAACAATATGAATGATCCTAATTTAGTAGACAAGTTAGAGGAATGGGGGGGAGTAGAAAAATATACTGCTAAATCTCAAAAGCAATCTATGGCCCAATATATACTATTATCCTGGGTTATACCCATAATATTTATAGCATTTTTATGGAATTTACTTTCTAGAGGAATGTCTAAGAAAATGGGTGGAGGTATGATGGACCTAGGGGGGGGAAAGGTAGGCACCATATATGCAGAAGATTGGGCAGATGTAACCTTTGAAGATGTGGCAGGACAAGATGAGGCAAAGGAATCCTTAGAAGAAATAGTAGATTTTATAAAAAAATCCTGAAAAATATGCAAAGATTGGGGCAAAACTTCCAAAGGGAGCACTATTAGTAGGGCCTCCTGGAACAGGTAAAACCCTATTAGCTAGGGCCATTGCAGGAGAGGCCAATGTACCATTTTCTCTATATCTGGTTCAGAATTTGTTCAGATGTTTGTGGGAATGGGAGCTGCTAGAGTTAGGGATTTATTTAAACAAGCTCAAGAACAATCACCTTGTATAGTATTTATAGATGAAATTGATGCCATTGGTAAAAAAAACGAGATAGTTCAGGTATGGGAGGCAATGATGAGAGGGAACAAACCCTAAATCAATTATTGACAGAAATGGATGGATTTGATTCTTTCTCAGGAGTAGTAATACTGGCAGCTACTAATAGACCAGAAATTCTAGATCCTGCATTACTTCGTCCTGGTAGATTTGATAGAAGAATTATAGTAAATACTCCAGATTTGGCTGGTAGACTTAAAATATTAGAGGTTCATTCTAAAAATGTCAGACTGGCGCCTGATGTAAAATTAGAAGATATTGCCAAAGCCACACCAGGAGCAGCTGGGGGGCAGACTTGGCCAATATAGTTAATGAGGCAGCTTTAAGGGCTATTAGATTTGATAGAAGGGAAGTTTCCCAGGAAGATTTAATGGAATCCATTGAAACAGTCATAGCAGGGGGGGCAGAGAAAAAAAGATAGAATCATGTCTCAAGAAGAAAAAGAAGCTGTGGCTTATCACGAAGCAGGACATGCCATAGTAGCAGCTATGCTAGAGGACACAGATCCAGTGGCTAAAATCACCATTGTTCCAAGGACTATGGGTTCCCTAGGCTATACGCTACAATTGCCAGAAAGGGAGAAGTATTTAATTTCTAAGGAAGACTTGGAAAATGAACTTTGTATACTCTTTGGTGGTCGGGCAGCAGAAGAGGTGAAGTTTAATTTAGTATCTACAGGGGGGGCTTCCAATGATATAGAAAAAGCCACAGAAGTAGCCAGAAATATGGTAACTAAATATGGTATGAGTGAGAAATTCGGCATGATGGGATTAGAATCCTCCTCAGCTCAATATTTAGACGGTAGTAGTATAAAACACTATAGTGAAACCACTGGCAAAGAAATAGATGAAGAAGTATTAAAATTAATAAAAGATAAACACAAAAAAAATCTAAGGAAATTCTAGAGGAAAATATAGAATTATTAGATATGGTAGCCGAAAGATTATTAGAAGTAGAGACAATTACTGGAGAAGAATTTAATGCAATGGTAGAAGAATATAAGATGTAAGATGCAATGGAGACAGTTACTTTTGCATTAAAAATTTGTAAGAAAACTGAACCTGGTATTAACTTATCTAAAAGTTAGTGCCAGGTTCAAACCTTTATAAAATCAAATTTATTCCTAAGGATATTCCAATGCCAACTAGGGTATCTATTATTCTATTAAAAGCAAAATACATAGGTGTAATATCTCCTCCATGGGAGACTGTAATACTTAGAAACACTACTGTACTAATATAAGTGGAGCTGGTATTTTTTTTAAATATACATTGGTATAGATAATTGGAATTAAAAATAGGCTTAGAATTAAATAATGTATATAATTAAATATTTCTATTCCTGTAAAATTCACCAATATTATGGCTAAAAATCCATATAGTCCTCCAATAAAAGTCCCTATAATTCTATCCTTGGCAAACTTTAGGCTGGTACTGCCATCCTGCTGCATACAGAGTATACTGGCTATGGCTGAATAGAAAGGGATAGAATTTTTCCTTAAAAAGCTAAGTAAAAAGCTAATATAAACTGCAATAACTGTCTTTATAACCCGCATTCCAATAAATTTAAACTTTTTCTTTTCCCTTATGTTCATTTTCTGGCTCCTATTAATGTTCTAAAAGTTATTTTCCCAATGCCTTTATTAATGTATCTGCAATAGTAGTAGGATTATCTGCCATATGGATTCCTACCTCCTCCATAATTTTGATTTTTTTCCTCCGCTGTGCCTTTACCAGAAGAAATAATAGCACCAGCATGGCCCATTCTCTTTCCCTCTGGGGCAGTTTTTCCACTAATAAATCCTACAACTGGTTTCTTCATATTTTCCTTAATCCATTGTGCAGCATTTTCCTCGGCATTTCCTCCAATTTCTCCTATCATAATAACAGCATCAGTGTCTTCATCTTTATTAAAAGCATCTAAAACATCTATAAAACTAGTGCCAATAATAGGGTCTCCACCAATTCCTATGGCTGTAGACTGGCCAATGCCTCTTTGAGACAACTGATGGACTGCTTCATAGGTTAGAGTCCCTGAGCGGGAAACTACGCCTATTCTTCCTTTTTTTATGAATATATCCTGGTAAAATTCCAATTTTACATTCACCAGGAGTAATAATTCCTGGACAATTTGGTCCTATTAATCTGGTCTTTTTGCCTTCTAAATAATTTTTAATATACATCATATCTTTTACGGGAATATGTTCTGTAATACATACTACTAATTCCAATTCTCCATCTATGGCCTCCAATATGGAGTCCTTAGCGAAGGGAGCGGGAACATAAATGATAGAGGCATTGGCCTCTGTATTTTCAACAGCTTCCTTAACAGTATTATATACTGGAACTCCATAAACTTCCATACCACCTTTTCCTGGAGATGTACCTGCAACAACTTTGGTTCCATACTCTAGCATTTCCTTTGTATGATAGGATGCAGCATTTCCTGTAATTCCTTGCACTATGACTTTAGTATTTTATTTACCCATATACTCATGATTTCCCCCCCTACCTTTCTACTGTATTAATTCTATGATTTTTTTTAGCACCTTCATCCATGGTCTTCACAGTATGAATATTTAAATTAGATCTTTCTATAATCTCCATTCCCAATTTAGAATTATTCCCCCCTCTAATCTAATTACTAGGGGGCATATTTAAATCTACAGTTTCAGCAGCCTTTACAATCCCCTTGGCAATTATATCTCCCCTCATTATGCCTCCAAAAATATTTACAAAAATTCCTTTTACTTTTTCATCAGATAAAATAATTTTAAAAGCATTGGTGACATTTTCTTCTGTAGCAGATCCTCCCACATCTAAGAAATTAGCAGGTTCTCCACCATAGTATTTGATAATATCCATAGTTGACATGGCAAGACCAGCACCATTTACTAGGCAAGCAATATTTCCATCTAAAGAAATATATGATAGCCCATGTTTTGCTGCCTCTAACTCCCTAGGATCTTCTTCTGATTCATCTCTGTATTGGAATATATCATGATTTCTAAATAAGCTATTTTCATCAAAATTAAATTTAGCATCTAGGGCCAACAATTGCTTTTCCTCTGTAACAATCAAGGGATTAATTTCAGCCAGTGTACAGTCTTTCTCTATAAAACATTGGTAGAAATCCATTATTAAATCAGTGGCATCTCTTATTAATTTCACAGGCATATTAATATTGTAGCAAATCCTCCGAGCTTGAAACTTTGATAGTCCAATTAGTGGATTAATATTCTCTTTATATATCTTATCTGGATTTTCCACTGCAATTTCTTCTATATCCATACCACCAAATTCTGAAGCCATAAGAACTATTTGAGACAAATCCCTGTCTAATACTAGGGCTAAATAATATTCCTTTAGAATATTACTACCTTCTTCAATTAAAACTGCATTGATTTTTTTTGCCCTTTAACCCAGTTTGTTCCGTTATTAAAGTTTTTCCTAATAATTCTTCTGTATGATATCTTACCTCATCTATACTTCTAGCAATTTTAATTCCCCCCCTGCTTTACCCCCCCTACCTCCAGAATGGATTTGGGCCTTTACTACGGCCAAATCTGTTTTTATTTGCCAAGCAGCTCTTTCTGCCTCCTCTACATTATGGACAACTATCCCATTAGGTACAGGTACACTGTAATTTCTCAATATTTCTTTCGCTTGATACTCGTGAATATTCATATTTCGTCCTCCTATCTTAAATTTAATAAAAAAAATAACTCAGTATAATCACTGAGTTATCACTTAAAGGCATCATAATAAAATACCTTTCTATTAAAATAGAAAGGATAAGGGTCTACACTTCCTCATCCTCGTGAGCAATAACTAGTGAAATTATATTGGCAGGTCTCCTGACTTAAGTCTACAAATCCTATACCTTCCCATACAATAGTACAGTGGTAAACATAGGATTTTACCTATTACAGTGGCGGGACCGTGTGGGATTTTCACCCAACTTCCCTATTAAACAACTCTTTCGAATTGTACCAATATAAAATATTTAATTTGACTCTAATATATCATAGAGAAGAAATACAGTCAATGATAATCAGATTTTTATCAAAAACCCTTGACAAGGTACCAATAATTGAATATACTCTTATCTAATTACAATTTAGTAAACTAACACTGTAAACTAAGGAGGATGGACTATGGGTAAAATTAATATAATAATTATGGGGGGGCAGCAGGAAGGGATTTCATGTATTTAATACATATTTTAGGCGTAATCCAAATTATAATGTAATAGCCTTTACAGCTACTCAAATACCAAATATAGAAGGCAGAAAATATCCAGCTTCCTTGGCAGGCGAATATTATCCAGAAGGCATTCCCATTTATTCTGAGGATGAATTATCTGAATTAATTATAAAGCATAATGTAAAACAAGTAATATTTGCATATAGTGATATTAGCCATGAAGATGTAATGCACAAAGCCTCTAAAGTAATAGCCCTAGGCGCAGATTTTCGCCTAATGGGACCAAGGAACACAGCTTTAAAATCTACTAAACCAGTAATTTCTATTTGTGCAGTGAGAACTGGTGTAGGGAAGAGTCAAACTACCATAAAGGTATCTAATATATTAAGGGATATGGGGGGGAAGAGAGTAGTTGTCATAAGACATCCAATGCCCTATGGAGATTTGGAAAAGCAAGTATCCCAAAGGTTTGCAACCCTAGAAGATTTAGATGTCCATAAATGCACAATAGAAGAAAGGGAAGAATACGAACCTCATATTAGTAATGGAATAATAGTTTATGCAGGTGTAGATTATGAATTGATTTAAGAGAGGCAGAAAAGGAAGCAGATATTATAATATGGGATGGGGGGGAAATAATGATTTTCCATTTTACCATTCAGATTTAAATATAGTATTGGCTGATCCTCTAAGGGCTGGCCAAGAATTAGAGTATCACCCAGGAGAAGTAAATTTAAGAATGGCAGATGTAGTAATAATAAATAAAATAGATTCGGCAAATGCTATAGATGTAAATATAGTTAGAGAAAATATTAAAAAAAAGTGAATTTAGATGCCATCATAATAGATGCAGCCTCTCCTATATATGTAGATAATTATTCTGAAATTCAAGGGAAAAGGGTACTTGTAATAGAAGATGGGCCTACACTTACTCATGGAGGTATAGGCTATGGGGGGGCAGGAACTGTTGCTGCTAGGAAATTTGGCGCAAGGGAAATTGTAGATGCAAGGCCCTATGCCATTGGTAGCATTAGAGAAGTATATGAAAATTATTCCCATATTTCAAAGGTATTACCAGCCATGGGTTATGGAGAAAAGCAAATTAAAGAATTAGAAGAAAGCATAAATAATATAGACGCAGATTTAATTATCTCTGGCACTCCAATAGATATTACTAGAGTTGTAAATGTAAATAAGCCAGTTTTAAGAACTAAATATATATTACAGGAAATTGGAGAACCAGAATTAGAGCAGGTGCTAAATAAATTTACAATAGAAGAATAAAATCTAATGATTGAAGGAGTAAATATAATGGAGTTTACAGCGAGCTAGTTTTGGTGGAAGTCTAGCAATGAAATTATATTGAAGAGGGTTCAGGAGGAGAAATCTTGAAAGTGCTATACTATTAGAGATTTATGGCTAAAGCCATTAATAAAATGAGTGGGGATAATTTATCCCAATTAGAGTGGTAACACGGAAGGCTTTTCGTCTCTTTATGGAGATGAGAGGCCTTTTATTATTGAAAAAGGGGGGGGAATTAAAATGGCAGTTTTAAGAAAGGAGTTTTTTTATGCCTATTAATTTAAAGAGAAGAAGTTTTTTTAAAATTATTAGATTATACTACTGAGGAAATTGAATATCTATTGGATTTATCCGAAGAATTAAAATGGGCCAAAAATAGGGGGGGATTAAAATCCAATAGTTTAAAAGGGAAAAATAATAGCATTAATATTTGAAAAAAAACCTCTACTAGAACTAGAGCAGCTTTTGTAGTAGCAGCAGCAGACGAAGGTGCTCATATAGAGTATTTAGGAAAAGATGAAATCCAATTAGGAAAAAAAAGGAATCTGTAAAGGATACAGCTAGAATATTAGGCAGAATGTTTGATGGAATTCAATATAGAGGCTATAAACAGGAAATAGTAGAAATATTAGCAGAATACTCAGGAGTGCCTGTTTGGAATGGTCTTACAGATAAATTTCATCCTACACAAGTATTGGCAGATTTATTGACTATTAAAGAGAAAAAGGGCTATTTAAAAGATATAAAATTTGCCTATGTAGGAGATGGACGGAACAATATGGCCAATTCCCTATTAATTGGAGCAGCCAAAATGGGAATGGATTTTAGAATAGTCGCGCCAAAATCTTTATTTCCGGAGACAGAAATAGTAGATATGGGGGGGAAAAAGATAGGGGGGGAGAAACAGGGGGGGGCAAAATCACCCTTACAGAATCCATAGATTTAGGGGGGGTGAAGGGGGGGGTAGATGTAATCTATACAGATGCCTGGGTATCCATGGGGGGGAGGAAGATAAAATAGAAGAGAGAATAAATTTACTCTTGCCTTATCAAGTAAATCAGGAAATGATAAATAAGGCAGATAAAGATGTAATATTTATGCATTGCTTACCAGCCTTTCACAACCAGGAAACCCTAATGGGCATGAATATATTTGAGAAATACGGAATAGAGGCTATGGAAGTTACTAATGAAGTCTTTGAAGGAGAACATTCTGTAGTATTTGACGAGGCAGAGAATAGACTTTATACTATAAAAGCTATTATGGTGGCCACCCTGGGAGAATAAAATGATTTTACCAAATATTGTCCAATGACATATTCTGAATATTCCTTTATAATATTATGTAAACCTTTAACAAAATTATAAGGAAAGGGAGTAATACAATGGACAATGGCAAAAAAACTAATGTTGAATTTAAACCTTATATTTCAGCAGATAGGGTAATGCCAGAATTTACTTCAACAGCTATTATCATAGGTATTATCATGTCTATAATATTTGGTGCTGCCAATGCTTATATTGGTCTTAGGGTAGGAATGACCATATCTGCATCTATACCAGCAGCAGTAATCTCCATGGGAATCATTCGTGGAATTATGAAAAGAGACTCTATTCTAGAAAATAATATGGTTCAAACCATAGGTTCTGCTGGAGAATCTCTAGCAGCAGGAGCCATATTCACATTACCAGCATTATTTATCTGGTCAAAGGAACTCGGCATGGCAAGTCCAAGTCTAATGAGAATAGTAATTATCGCATTAAGTGGGGGGGGAATATTAGGGGCATTGCTAATGTTACCTTTGAGAAAGGCACTAATTGTAAATGAGCATGGGGTACTTCCATATCCAGAAGGCACTGCCTGTGCTGAGGTGCTAGTTGCAGGAGAAACAGGTGGTTCTAAAGCCAAAACTGTATTTACAGGTCTTGGAATTGGTTCATTGTTTAAATTTATCACAGATGGAATAAAGCTATTTCCTAGTGAAATAGAATGGGCTATACCAAAATAC